>Ga0255092_1000399_pt1 | contig 16829 bp, 9 predicted proteins | sample Colum_Yuk_RepC_8_2_FD_188454 | JGI IMG/M metagenome (GOLD analysis project Ga0255092, IMG submission 188454) | Freshwater microbial communities from Columbia River, Oregon, United States - Colum_Yuk_RepC_8d | ecosystem: Environmental > Aquatic > Freshwater > River | place: USA: Oregon | collected...
TGGGGTGGGGGATGGACCCGAAGAAACTGCGGGAGACAATGCCAAGGCTGCAGGCATGGTCGAGACTGATAAAATGATTGAAGATAATAAAAACTCTCTTATAGATGCAGTCAATGATTTATACGGCCCTCCTCACAAGCCGAATAAGGACATGGAGCGGATGGTTGCGGCAGGCAAGTTGGATGTGATTCAGTTTCACGGTAAACTTCCAGACAACAAGCGCCCAAGTCGTGACTTTGACACCGGGCGCAAGGGGCCCAAAGGTAATCCGAAGCCCAAGAGTCAGGGTGCTCGTGGAGTGTTTGAAGTGCAGGGCCGCACTCCCTTGCATATTCGCCTGGTCGCTTATGAAATTTATGAACCTGTTGAAAAACGATGGCTCGAGGCACGTAAACCCAGCAGCAAGTTGATCGAAGCCCAAGGGGGCGACTGGATGAAACTAGGCTTCTTCAAACCCAATGATTGGTATTTGGCAGATGAACGTCATCAGTTAAAGGTTGCAGAATTAAAGTCGAATCTTGTTCCAACTCCATCGTTGTTGACGCACTTTCGCATTAACAAAGTGGATAAATCGGATTACTACGAGTGGGATTATGAAGGTGTTCTCGCCCTAGCTGGAAGAAAGCGTACACCTCCCGGAGTTATCGTAACAACTGATTGTCGAACGGTCGACCCTTTGCGGTTACCAAAATCTGCTTTTGGAACAGTGGGTGCAACTAATGGTTCGTCACCCAAGCTTGGAGATATACCATTAATCATTCATCCCGAGATCCAGAAACTTGCAAGGGAATGGGCAGGAGAGCATCCAAGGGGCTGGCTTCAGATTGATGCAATCAAAAGGAAACTTTTAAACGAGTACAAACTGGATTTGAATGCCACCGCGCCACCCGAACACCCCGCACCCGTGATGTGGTTTTTGACTGAATCAAAGCGCGGGCCAGATTATCTGTTCGCTAGTGCATTTGCGCTGATGTTGCGGGCCCTTGATTACCCAACCCGTATTTGCATGGGTTATTATGCATCCCCTGATGCTTATGATCCAGAGACAGCACACACCCCGGTGAAGGCGACTGACTTGCACTTTTGGCCCGAGGTGTTACTTTTAGATGGGCATTGGATGGTGATTGAACCTACCCCTGGTTATGTTGTGCTAGGGCCTACCCTTCCATTATTCGAACGCATCCTTGATGCCTTTGTCTTCCTTATCGCCTGGTTATACTCGCACGTAATAAAAGTTACGCTGCTATCCTGCTTACTATTTGCAGGCTGGATAAAACGTCGCGATTTGTTCGATTCGCTGGCCTTCTTGATATGGACATGGTTTCCTGGAAAGACATGGCGTGAACAAGTGCGGGGCGCTGTAGCAGTTCTCGAACGCAGGGGAAGGTTATCTGGTAAGGCGCGAAAGTGCCGACAGACCATTATTAGCTGGTTACGCGAATCCTTGTTAAAGTCGTCCGGGCCTGATGCCGACATCCACCAAATTACCCTTATGGCCCAATGGGCAGCTTATGCGCAAGAGACCCCGCCACCCTGGTCCCAATCCGAAGTTCTAAATGTTTGCCATCGAGTGCTGGGGAGTTGGACGCTGAAGCGTTGGCGTGATGCACCTCCTGGTTTTTCAATTGGAGATAAATCCTGACATGTCAATATTAATAGATGATGTTCAAACAAATCTTGCCTCGCAGGGTGCCCTCCTTGAAGGGATTCGAGTTGCATTGAACCGTGCGTTGCGGGGAAAAGCGGATGTGGTAGAAAAAGTTATAGCCTGCCTTCTTGCGCGTGGTCATCTTCTGCTCGAGGATTTGCCTGGCCTGGGTAAGACCACGCTTGCCAAGGCTATTGCTTTTGCTGTGGGTGGAAATTTTTCTCGAGTCCAGTGTACACCTGATTTACTTCCAGGAGATATCACGGGCTTTAGCGTCTTTAACCAAAAGACCCGCGAATTTGAGTTCCTATCAGGCCCGGTCTTCAGCGATGTTCTGCTCGCTGACGAAATAAATCGTACCACTCCTCGCACCCAAAGTGCTTTGTTGGAGGCGATGGCAGAGCGTCAGGTGACGGTGGATAACATCAAGCACACACTAACACCAATGTTCTTTGTGATCGCCACCCAAAATCCCGTCGAACACCACGGAACTTATCCTTTGCCCGAGGCGCAGCTCGATAGGTTTGCAATGAAACTGGCAGTGGGTTATCCCGAAAAAAGCGATGAGCTCAGTTTGCTTGCTGCAGCCATTGGCCATGTTGATGATCCCCCGAGTCAGAAAAGTGTGTTGATGAAAGGTCAGCTAGCAGGTTTGCAAGAACGAGTCTCTAAAGTTTTTGTACAGCCAAATGTGCAGGAGTATCTGGTTGATTTGGGAAGGGCGACACGGGTTCACCCAAAGGTAACACTAGGCTTAAGCCCCCGGGGTTTGTTGATCTGGCAGCGAGTTGCCCAGGCGTGGGCTTTCCTCAAAGATCGCCCATTTGTTACGCCCGATGATATTCAAGATGTTGCAATTCCCGTACTCTCCGTCCGGCTTGGTCTTACACCAGATGCAGCATTAAATATTATAAACCAGTTGCTCGAAACAGTGCCTGTGCCAGTTTAAACCACAGATTCTTTATGAGGAGTTTGACGATGGATATTTTATGGAGCGTGCTGCTTCGAATCGGTCAGACTGCGGTCGAAGCATCTTCAACTTTATTTGTGGGATACTTTGTTGCAGCCGTTATGCGACGCATGTTAGGCCCTGAATCCACGCGAAATTTATTTGGCGGTGAAGGGCTCAAGGGGTTGTTTAGGGCTTGGGTTATTGGGTCTCTGCTACCAGTCTGTTCGCTCGGTGTTATCCCTGTCGCACGGGAAATGCGTAGGGCGGGCGTTCCAACTGCCACTATCCTGGCCTTTGTCTTGGCAGCTCCACAACTTAATCCGCTTTCTTTCTTATACGGACTCACTCTTTCAGAACCGATAGTCATCATCTGCTTTGTCATTGCTACGATGCTCCTCGCTATTTCAGGAGGGGAATTATGGAAGCGTGTATTCGAAAAACCTTCGGATTCCCTGTTGCCTTCCGACGAACCAATGCCTCCTCCAGGTCTTAAAAGATTGATTTCTGTTGTCGTATCCGCAGCAAAAGAAACTGTCAGTCCTAGCATGGGCTACATCCTCATCGGTATTCTCTTCACCGGCTTCTTTGCCGGGCTAATTCCTCATGGTGCGCTAAGCATGACTATGCGCCATGATGATTGGAAGTCGCCTGCATTGATGGCGTTAATAGGCCTGCCTGCATATTCCGGGGTGCTTCCTGGCATGATGCGCATTGGCTTGATTTTCGAGCATGGCAATTCTACGGGGGCTGCATTTATACTGTTTGAACTGGGTGTGGGTTTCAATCTGGGCTTGATTTCATGGGTGATGGTTGAATTTGGTTGGAGGCGTGCATTGGCGTGGTTGTTGATTATCAGTGTGCTGGTGCTTGGCGTGGCATATGTTATGGAGCAACCTTTATACTTTGCCAAAGAGGAGGCCGTCCATACGCATGCTTTTGATGATTGGACAAGCCCATTCCCATCTGGTTCGAATGTAAGTTATGAAGTGGTGCTTGGTAAACTCATGCAAAAAGTTGAAGTGCTGGAACCGGTTGCCCTTGGCGGATTACTGCTGCTATTTATTCTTGGAACCAGTTTGTCCTGCTTCGACCGCACAGGGAAGGTTGATAAATGGCTTACCACGCTCCCACCTGTTTCTGAAGCACCGGTCGGCGTATGGAATCGTGGCGTGCCAGGTCCCGTGCTGGGCGTAGTTGCCTTGTTGGGACTTGTTGTTTTCAGTCTGGTTGCTTTATACATTTATTACCCAGATCCAAAACAGGCGTTTTCAGAAATTATCCGGGTCCGAACCGAGGCTTCTGTCGCTGTTCGAACTGGGAAAAAAGATGAGGCTATCCGCAGAATACAACAATGGGATTTATTGACCCGTAAATTGCAAGTCGGTGTATTCATAAGAACCGGATCGATGGATCCTGAGGCAGGTAAAATTACCGAGGATTTACGCGAACGCCTCGAGGATCTACGGGACGCTCTTTTGGCAGACGATCTTGCTAAAGCTAAAGAGCTACTACCCATTGTTGAAAAAGCATATGTCAAGTGTCGTGACTGCTTTAAGTTCAACGAATAAATTATTCAAAACCAATAAGCTTCATTTTGCCTACCCAATCGGTAGTCATCCTTGCTTAACGTACTGCTTACTTGGATATATTTTTAAACTTGATAAATCAGGTTGAGTCAAATCATTATTGATTCTGGAGAAGGTTTTGTTCTGCATCATTCAATTTTCATTGCTATTGGTTGTATGATTGTCAATATTCAACATCTAACTTTGCAATTTGCAAATATTAGAATCATGATTGCCTCCAGATTCAACAAAGGATAATACCTCCGTGAAACATAAGCTTGCTGTTGCTTTATTACTAATGTTTTGGGTTGCGAACATTCATGCAGAAGAGACATTGCCTTTGCTCAAGGATGGCAAGGTGCCCCAAAACCTTGCTGAACTATGGGCAGGCTACGAACCTAAAAAAGAACCATTGGAAATAGAAATCAAGAAAGAGTGGGAAAGCGATGGCATAGTCTGTCGCGTAGTACGTTACAAAGTTGGAACATTCAAAGGCACGGCTTCAATCATGTCTGCCTTCTACGCCTTCCCCAAGGGAGGTAAAAATCTTCCTGGCTTGGTTCAAATTCATGGTGGCGGGCAATCCGCTTCGCTCGATAGTGTGTTTGCTTATGCTAAGCGGGGCTACGCAGGGATTTCGATCAATTGGGGTGGAAACAAATTAAACTTTGGTCGTTCGCAAGTTGCCTATGAGGGTTTGCAAACCGATTGGGGTAAGCTTGATGCAACCCATCCGCCTCAGCGTAATAAAGCCAATCATTTTGCAGGCTCACTTGCTCCGGATGAATACACTTTTGATGCGGTTGAATCGCCTAGAAACAGCAATTGGTTTTTAGTGCTTATAGCTGCAAGGCGAGCCATCACGTTTCTTGAACAGCAACCCGAAGTGGATCCAACTCAGATAGGGGTTTTTGGCCATTCCATGGGAGGTAAACTTACCACCAATCTTGCAGGCATCGACAAGCGGGTAAAGGCTGCAGTGCCTTCATGCGGAGGTTCCGGAGATGTTTTGGAAAGCCAGACAGATTTGCCAGGTGGTAGAAGAGAAAAGCGCACCGCTTTAGAGCTGGCTTGCGTTTCCGACAATGCCTACATCCCATTGATTACCTGCCCTACATTATGGTTGTCACCCACCAACGATTTTCATGCCCATATTGATAACATGGCTTGGAATTGGCGTAATCTTCCCGATGATCGGGTTCGTTTCAGCATCTCGCCCCACTTCAATCACCGTCATTCTGATGAACACATCCTCACTGAATACCTTTGGTTTGAAGAGCACTTGAAAGGTGCAATGTTCAAGATGCCACAAACACCGAAGATGGCGCTGGAACTCAAGACGCCCGATGGTATTCCTATGATTACCGTCACGCCTGATGAATCGAAACCGGTACAGCGAGTGGACATTTACTATTCGTTTGATTCCCATGCATTGACTCGTTTCTGGAGTGATGCAAAGGCCTTAAAGGTTGGCAAGCAATGGAAAGCTACTTGCCCGGTGATGAATCTGCAAGAGCCTATTTTTACCTTTGCCAATGTTGTATACGAAACCCCTGCGCAATATATGGTGGTGGCCCAAACTGCGGGCCATAATAACTCAGCCACCTTTGCCATCAGTTCTAGAATGCTTTCGGTAACTCCCACACAATTGCAGATGGCTGGCGTGAAGGCTACTGATAAACCAGACCGATTGATTGATGATGGAACCCGTGGTTGGCATGATTGGTATTTACTGAACTGGGGCCATCCACCGTTATGGACTGCAACCACCCGCAAGCTTAAAGATCCCAAATGGCGTGGCCCTGATGGCGCAACTCTTCAACTTGAAATCAAGTCTCTTACTGATAACAAGCTTGTGCTAACCTTCAACTGTAATGCTTGGGGTGCGATCAATCCGGGTAAGCCCGCAGTTGATTATATTGCGGTTAAAGAATTGAAAGGTTCACCAGAATGGCAACAGGTATCTGTCAGCTTGAAGGATCTTGTTTCCACCAATGAAAAAGCAGGGCCACTTACCAACTGGCAATCGGTCACTGAGTTCAGCATTAGCCCCAGTGGAACTACTTTGAAAGATGGCAAGAAGGTAAAGGTTGATGGCAAGGCATGGCAGGGGCCCCGGGAGATTCGTAACCTGCGATGGGTGGGCGGCGAATATAAGAATACAGCAACCACAAATAATGCACTGAGTCCGGAAGATTTTAAAAAGAATTTCAACAATGCCATCAAGAAGTCGCTAGAGCAGGAGAAGCTCAATGGGAAATAACTACATGCTTCATTTTGTTTCTTTCGTGTTAAGCGTTGCCTCGGGTGCGTTGGTATGGGCCGAGAAGCCCACGACATCAAGTACACCTACGATCGTTAAGTTGTGGCCCAAGGACCAAATGCCCGGGCGTGGCTTAAAGGGGCCGGAAAAGGAATTGCCATCGAGGGGCGATAATGTGATCCGTATCACAGATATTAATGAACCATCGATTGCCGTTTATAAGGTTGCAAACTCGAGTAAACCGACTCCCGCAGTGATTGTATGCCCTGGAGGAGCTTATAATATTTTGGCCTACAACAAGGAAGGAACTGAAATTGCGACATGGCTTAATTCCATCGGGATCACCGGCATCGTTCTCAAATACCGGGTACCGGGCAACCTCGATGGGGCATTTCAGGATATCCAACGTGCCATCCGAATTGTTAGGCATAATGTTGCCGACTGGAATATCTCACCAATGCATATTGGGGTGATGGGATTCTCTGCGGGTGGTCATCTTTCCGCCCGGTTGAGTACCAATTTTAGCCAGTCAACCTATCCAAGATTGGATGTAGTGGATGATAAGAACCTTCGGCCAGACTTTGCAATCCTAGTCTATCCCGCATATCTTTCGAAGGTTCCGGGCAAACTTTCCGAAGGCCTTCCCGTGAACGACAAAACGCCGCCGACTTTTATCGTTCATACCGAGGACGATAAATCTTTTATCGCAGGTAGTAAAGTCTATCGTGATGCACTAGAGGCGGCGAAGGTCACGAATGATTTTTTCCTCTGCGCCACCGGTGGCCACGGCTATGGTTTACGCTCGGACAAAGAAGTAAGCGCATGGCCTAAAAAGTGCCAAGCGTGGTTGATGAAACAGGGATTCTTGAAGGATCATGTTTCTAGCGAAGAAAAAAAGTAAAGGTGCATGGATGTGGTCGTGAGATTCGTAACCTTACCAAGATTCGAATTAACAACAGAAACTAAATATCCCGATCGGGACCAAATGAAATACTCTCTTTTTATTCTTGTTGCGTTTCTTTTGGCACCATTGATGATTTTTCAAGCAGCGGAGCCAGTGGCTGATCGTAAAGCTCATTCGGTTACGCTAGGAAAATCCAACGCAATGGAAGTGGAATTTCAAGTTGGGCCAGTGGGTAAGTTTGGATTGATGTTTAAGTTTGCAGAAGGAAAGAGTCAAGCCTTGCTTGGAGTAGTGAAGGCTGATCTGTTATCGCGTCAGGTAGAGAAAGCAGGGAAGAAGAGTATAGAAAAAGAACCCATGCCCGATGGTTATATCGAGTTTCAAGGCGCAGGCTTGAAGTATCGCCTTCATAGCCGACCTTATCTTGCCCGTTATACCGAGGCGCAGGGAGTTGGATTAGCAAAAGTATGGCAGACATTGCCGCCAGCATCTAATTGCTGGGTACATCTCGAAGTCCGGTCTGATAGTGCAGGGGCCGAGGTGTGGATGCAGGGGCGCTATTGTGGTCGTATTAATGGAGAGGGCGGGCTTGTCGAAGTTACTTTGCAAATGGAGCCTGGCGGTGCAGTTCGTGGGGCTCGATCGTTCACTCTTGAACCCAGCAAGTTTTTATCTTTGGATGTAAAGCATATTGCCCAACCGGGGGTGATGGATAACGCAACTATTTCCTTGAAGCCCGGAATCCAGCAGATTAATGCTGTGCCTATGGTGGTGGTGGAAGGTGGCAAAAATGCTGATGTAGGCAAGGCAAAAGAAATGCAGGGAACACGCTTCCTTGAGACAGATGAAAATACATCACGCACCGCATTGGATGGTATGCCTGAGTCATTGCACTTCTCGGTTCCTCAGGCGTTTTATAAATGTGCATGGGTGTTGTGCGCAGTGGAACCAGATTTAAACAAAGATCCCTTGCTGACAACCCGCCTTACACGCTTTGCCATTTCGGGCAGAGGTGGGGCGATGGCAGATACCAGCATTACATTACCCCGCAATGGAGAACTACCCGGCGAAGGCATTAAGCAGGTGGGTAGCGTTACCTATCCTATCGCCGATGGGAAGACCATTACCACGCCCCTATATCTTGTGCGAGTGGATTTAAAGTCAGGCGACATCCTTGATTTAATTGCAGACACTCAGGATTCCTATGCTGCGATGAAGGTTGGTCCTTACCTTGATTTCGAGTTTCTGGGTCGATGCGGTGGCCTCGAAGTACAGCGCGACAAGCGCCGTAAGCCTGTGCCTACCTTGACCAGTGCTGTTCATGTTTTTGGTGCGACCTTAGAAAAGCTACCTGTGGAAGTTAGGCTCAAGCAGTCGCAAGCAGGCAATATTTTCCATAATGATGAAACTCCTGAGACCACATTTTCCCTGAAGGCTGTGGAGCCAGGTAGCTATTCTTTGCGCTCAGAAATCACTGATATTAAAGGAAAAATTCTTACCAAGAATGAGAAGATCGTTGCATTGGCTGGTATTGGTTCCGAGGTGGATATTACTCTTCCGCTTGCTATGCCTGATGCTGGTTGGTACGGGCTACGCATGATTTTGCTCGACCAAGCAGGCAAGAATATTCTTCAGCATAATGCTTCTTTTGCACTGCTCGGAAATGATACACGCACCGCTGGTTATGAATCGCCATTTGGTACATGGTGGTTTAATGGCGTTCATTACACAACCCGCGATCCCAAGGTTGCGGGCCCCATGTTGTTCAAGGCGGGTATGCGCCGTACCACCATGGGTTGGACCAAAGATTCTGAAGTCGAGCTTGCCCCGTGGAAGATTTCGCTCAACCAGATCAACTGGCCTTTTCGACTTGTTGATCTCAACGATTGGCCTGCTGCGGAAGCACGCGCAGAAAAAGTGATTGGCGACCTTCTTAAAAGGTTTCCTCATTGCCAGTACATTGATTTATTTCATGAAAGCTATGATCCGGGCGCCTATCCGCCCGAGCTTTATGGGTCTAAGTATGTGCCCAAGGATAAGGCCTTTGCAGAGCGTGAAGATCAGCTTTACCAATTAGGGTTGAAGGGTGCGAAGTTTATTCGGGCGAAGTTCCCGCAGCTTAAAATCATCGCAGGAAACTCCGGGGGCTCTTTAGGTATTGTTGCTGTGATGTTACGAAGGGGATTCCCACGAGAACTTATTGATTATCTGGGTAGTGAAACCACTGGGCAGACTATTGCCCCTGAAAAACTTTCGCCACACACCACTGCGGGAATCTGGTTGATGGCAGAGACAGCCCGCAAGTTTGGTTATGATATTCCCTTGACGGGCTGTTATGAGTTTACTTCACGGGCCGAGCGTGATTTGGGTGCGGAGAGGCACGCCGAGTGGTATGCACGCGATGTGATGATCGGGCTTGCTAACCGGTTTCCAACCATATCACCTGCGGGCATCGAAGATGTGGGAAATTCTTATTACGATACTTTATGGGGTGCGAGTGGCCTGTGTCAGCGTAGCCCGCTTCATTACCCTAAGCCTGCTTATGTAGCCCTTGCAACCCTTACGAATGTTTTGGATTCCGTAAAACTTATTCGCCAGATGCCTACGGGGTCTGCCAGTGCCAATGTGCTTGAGTTCGATCGTAATGGCAAGCGCATCTATGCGTTTTGGGTACCTCGTGGGGAATGCGAATTGGAGTTCGAATTTCCTTCTGATACAACTGCGACCGCTATCGAATTTTATGGAAGGCAGCTTCAGCCGAAGTCTATGGGCCGCCGCCTTAAAGTTACCGCAGGCACCGGAGTCAGTTATCTTGTGTGCTCTTCTGCTGCAACGCAGGTTACCTTAGGCCGACGCACCTTTCCAGAAAATCAGCCACCCGCAGGTACCCAAGTCATCAACAGCATGGATGATCTTGCACTTTGGCAGCTTGCACCCGAACAATCAATCACCACATCCTTGCGCAAGCCCGGTGTTTTTAACCTTCATAAAGTTAATGATCCCGAGAAAGGTTCTTGTCTGGAACTAGAACTTCAGCGCCAAGGTGAAGTACCGAATGTGGTTGGTGAATACACTGCTGTGCGCTTAAAGCAGCCATTACCGATTATTGGTAAACCGCATTCGGTAGGGGTATGGGTCAAGGGTGATAGTAGTTGGGGTAGAATATTCTGGGAGATCGAAGATGCCAAGGGCGAGCGCTGGCGTTCCTCCAATGATATTGATGGGGGAGATTGGTTGAACCAATCTGCGATTGATTTTGATGGCTGGTGCTTTGTCACTTTTCCTCTTACCAATGATTCGCCCGCAAGGCAAATTGAACCGGGTGCTGGCTTAAAGCAATGGCAGGGTAATGGGGATGGCAAGCTTGACTATCCTCTGAAGCTTGTGGGTCTTTATGTGCAGACTCATAGGCAGTCGCTTAATCTTACCAATATGGAGCCTGTGAAAACCCGCATCCGCTTGAAGGATGTAAGTGCAATTACCGAAGCCAAGTAGCCAGCTTGTGGAGATTCTTAACCTTATTGATGCTATTTAACTTATACTATCACTCTAATTTCAATTTGCAAAAGCTTGATGGAAATGACAATGGAGCTATGATAATTTAGGCTTATTAAATTGGATCTGTTGCAATCATAGAACCATGATAAAGTGGAGTTTTTTCATGAATCCTGATAAGAAAACACTGCTATTCCCGATTTTTTTAATCACCGTTGGGGTCGGTTGGTTGCTCACCACACTGGGTGTTGTCCCTGGTGTTGATTGGGTATGGACACTCGGCCTTGCTGCGGTAGGTTTTCTTGCTTTTGCGGTGGGTGGTTTCGATAAAATCACCATGGTGATCGGGCCGTTCTCAATCCTTGCAAGCGGCCTGTCTATACTTCGCCAGACCAACCGGCTTCAGATGGATCTTGAGGTCCCCATTCTTGTTATAATTACGGGCATCCTTCTCTGGATTGCTCGTTTTCCCAGCATTCCCATTCCCAAATGGGTTACTGAAGAACCCAAAAGCAATCCAAAGCCCTGATCGAACCATTCTAGAAATTATCCCCAAAACAGCTCGTGGTTCATTTGTATCGCTATTCTTTTTTAAAACATATTGCAGCGCTCCTGTGGTATCTTGATCTTTAAGAGTCCCCCACCAAACTGCAAAGGCGTTTAAGAAAGCCACTGTCCCATTTCGGAAAACATGACATGAAATATACATTCACACTTTTCACCACTCTTTTATTCATGCCTTTGATCGCTCTTCATGCTGCTGAACCCAAGCCACGCGAATCCAAACGGATCGATCTTGGAGAAGGCGTCACGCTGGAGGTTGTTTATCTGCCACCTGGCGAGTTCATGATGGGCAGCAGCCCAGAAGAGAAGAAGTGGGCTACGGGCATAGAAGGTGGCGCTCAGCCTGGAACGAACCGTGAGTCGTTTGAAGGCGAAGCGCCAAGATTAACGCGTGTGAAGCATGGCTGTTGGATGGGCCGCACGGAAGTAAGTGTCGGGCAGTTCAAGCGCTTCGCCTTAGAGAGCAAGTATGTCACAGATGCAGAGAAGCCCGATGGCAAAACACAATGTTTCGATCTGGAATGGGATGGCTATCGCAGAAATGGAACATTGGTTCAACCGTGGAAGCCAATGCCTGGAAAGAGTTGGCGCGACCCTAACTGGGGTTTCCCAAACCGAGATGTCTTCCCTGTGGTTTGCGTCAGTTATAACGACATGAATGCTTTCTGCAAATGGCTCACCGAGCGGGAACGCAAGGCGGGCAGGTTGCCAGAAGGATTGGAGTATCGACTGCCGACAGAAGCCGAGTGGGAATATGGATGTCGAGGCGGCAGCAAGGAAAGCCTTGCCTTTTGGTGGGGCAATGATCTTGAGCAAGGCGAAGGTAGGCTCAACATTTCTGCGATCGATTTCATGCCGGGCCGCAAGAAGACTTGGCCACTAGCGAAGGCGCCTTGGAGTGATGGCTTTCCGTTCGTATCCCCAGTAGACCAGTATGGCGAAAAAGGTCGTAACGGTTTCGGCCTGGCGGATATGTGTGGCGGTGTTTGGGAGTTTGTCATCGATCACTTCGACCCGAAAGGCGGACACGAAGATATCTACTACGAAAACCCCGAAAAGCGGACTGTCACTCGTCCTGTGTGTCGGGGCGGGAACTACTTTGATGTGCCAGGCAATGCCCGCTGTGCGGTACGATTGGGGATAGCAGGCGTGACTTATTCCGATTCCCGCGATGGTTTTCGCATCTGCCTAGGGCGAGTCGTGCCAAGGTAATAAAGCAAATCTCGATCATACTCGATTTTCGCCGATCTTCTATTACGGTTGTTTCAATACTTTACACAAGCCCTTCGAGGGAACCTGTGGAAGTACTGAAACGCTCGATCCCAACCCCACCCTTTCTCAGCATGGATGTATATAGATTGCAAAGTGGTTGATGATCGCGACCCATGAGGGGAATCTTCTTCTCGGGGTTGGGCCTAAATTGTATCTCTATAAGTTTCCGATAGCTTTTATAGTAATGACTTTTGATAGATTTTGGCAATACTATGGCTGGGCAAGTAACCAATTGCAAAGCGACTCAACGCTGCCGGTTTCCCACAATGGCTTTGCAGTTGCATCTTCCGGCTTGGCTCTTTCACGAACCATGCGCGCAAGGTTTGCGTGTTGTACGGATTCGCGGATGGCTTCCCATGCGGGTGTGGCAACCGGGCCATGGCGGGATGGAAGAACGAAAACCGAGACATCCTTGATGTGCTCGTAAGCAGTATCCCACGGATCTCGCCAAGGATAGTAGGGTGCAAAAAAGGCGGTGCCACGGCAGTCTGCGGGCTGACGCAGGACTGAGCGAATTTGCTCGTACATCTCGGTTGCTATGCCGGGGGATTTGTCTTGGTAGCATGGTGTGGTGTACCAAATCCATGGTTTTTTTAGATAGTCTCGACCGCTTGGGCCATAGGAAAGGTGCAATTTGTAGGGGTTCCAAAGATCGGCAAATGGTTGCAGGATTTGAAAAGTAGCAGCGTTGGCTGCCTCGCCTGGGTTCAATGTGATCTTTAGTTGCGGGTCTATCTCACGGATCATCTTCCCTATGGCGAGATAATCTGCAAGCTCCTTGGCTGTCTTGCCGGTTGGTTCATCATTTATGGACATCATCCAATCATCATGGGTTAGCCCCTTTGCCTTGGCTTCTGCAACGACACCCCGAAGCTGTTTCTCGTTGATGCTACGCTGACACCATATTTGCTGCTTGATACCGTACTTGGCCATTTCTTGCTTTGAGAAGAATGGCCCCTGCCAGACATTAAAGCGCTTGAACCAATCTGTGCGGTATTCTTCACCGGGTGGTGGGTTCACCCAACCATGGACAAGGATTGGTTGACGCGGCTCAACACGAACCCCGGATACGCGAACCTCAGTATTTATTGTGCGGGTGGGAAATAGTATTTTGCCTGAAAGGTCGGTCGCTTCGGTGCGAATGGTTGAAGAATAATCAGCGGGTGGCATGGCGGCGGAATCAAAGGTGAGCCATGCCTGGGCCACACTGCGCGGTGGAATTATCAGGAAGGGTCGGCGCAGTAGGAAGAATGGTGTCCATTCCTCGCGCCCATCTCCGTAAGGGGCGAAACCCACTGCCCGCCAGCGGATGCGGTTTTCAAAGCTTTGCTGCTCACTCTTTAATGAGCCGGGCGATATACGCAGCACAAGCGGTTCATTAAGTACATTTCGAAAAAACAGACTTGCAGATTGCGTCGTGTCTTGTGCCATCGTCATGGCAAGTTTAGGCTGTGCTGGCTCGGGCGCGGGCATCCAAGTCTGGCTGATCGAGCCGATTCCAGCAGCCAAGTTCATTACATAACCAGTTTCCTTGGTTCCCCCGGCGGCCTGCATTTGCGATTCATAACGGGCAAGGCTTGGCTTGGGTGTGATGTTTCCCTCTGGTTTGTAGTTTCCATCATTTGTGATGAACAGTCTGTAAACGCCACGGTAGGTGCGGGGGTTGATGTATTTGTTGATGAGGATTGCAATGTTTATTTCCCGTTGCATTTGAAGGCCATCGTCGAGCTTCCCTGTGGCAGAAAATGCATGGATGCGTAGCGTGTTCTTTCCAGTACGAAATCCGAATCGGCGGGTGGGTTGGTCAACAAGGTTGGCGTTGCCTGCTTCTTTGCCATTGATACGGATGGAAAGAGCAGAGGCCTTCCTTGTGATTTCCAGATCGAACGGTTCATTTGGTAGAATGTGGGCCATCATGGTGTTTTTGGCGCCCGGTTCAATCGATGGCCCGGTGATGGTTCCATCGAAATCTAGGAAGTTGTCACGCAGGCCGAGTTCATCGCGGAAAAAAAAGCCACACCCCGCCCCTGGCTTTTCTGTCAGTGATATTCTCGAGCGGATTTGGAAATCCTCCTTGGCCAACAGTCCGCTGGTTGCCCATAGGAAGGTATCTGGCGATTTGTTTGTCAGGGCATTTCCATCCCGATTCCATTCTCCGTAACGATTCACGAAAACCGGTTCACCATCCTTGACAAAAACACCCTTGGCAGCCTTGGCGCGGTGCACCATAACTTGTTCCGGGGTCATCTCGGGTATATCCAATGCTCCAACCTTTGCCCATGCCGCACGACCGCCAGGATATAGTCTTTCTGTTCTTTCCCAAGATGCTTTTTGTCCAGTTTCGGTGCTTGCATGAACCGAGTAATACTCAAAGTAATTGATGTTCTTGAACTGAACCCAAAGATGCCACTTACCGGGTCTGCTTACCGTGTAGCGCCCAATCGCAGTTGCGTTTGTCGCTGCATGATCCGCAGATAGACCGCCTCCCTCCCGAATCCATTGCCCTGCCACCACAGGAAAACGGCCCGGATAAATCCAGTCGAAATCAGCATCGCTTGCAGAGGGATCGGTGTCGATGTCATTTTTCAAGATGGCAGCTTGCTGCTTGATGCGGAATGGGTTACCAACCATGTTCCAGATGGGATCGAAGATTACCTGCCGCCTGCCTTCACGGTAGTCCGGGATGTTTGTTTTCACCGGATCCTTTGGCGCTGCGTTATAATCTTCCCGCTCTGCGATATCTGATATTTTCTCGCGCCAGAACGCATAACTGAGTCGAAACAGAGGTTCGTTTTCGCTGGCTGTTTCCCAGTGCCCTGGCCTCACCTGCCATAGCAGCCATTTTTTCTGATCCTTTGCATCAAGGATCGGCCGATCATTATTTTGCACTTCTGGGGTAGATTCGCGCAGTGCTGCCAGAGTGGTATCGGTTGGGGCATCCGCCCAGATTTCGTCGGTCAGATAAAGGCAATCGATTTTGTGTTCCGAAAATGGCACATTGGTTGGCGTGTGGTAGTATCGTACGACATGCCCCAGCACTATGGTGTATTCCCCTGCCTCCAAGTCTGTCATTAAATCATGCCATGCCAACCCATCTTGAACTGCAACCTTCGTGTTGAATTCTTCATACAACAATGGCGCCCCAGCCTCTTCCCCCTTGCGAAATAAAGTCAGGCTTGTAACTGCGGTACCCTTAGCATGTCCTTGGTACCGAATCCAGAGCCTGTACATTCCTGTGCGTTCCACCTTTAGAGGAAGTCTGGCCTCCGGGCCTCGATGCCCCGGCCTACTGGTGATTGAATCCTTCGTGGCAGTCCAACCGCAGTTTGGAGCCCGCTCCGGTTCTATAAGCATTCGCCTTGCATCAATCGGGGCCTTCAATCCATTTGGTAATAAGCTTTCCTCATTAATGCCCTTCGCCTTCAACCATTCATGAAACGACTTGATGCGTGTTGGATTTCTACCCATATGCCACATCGTTGCACCTATCGAATGAAACGCACTCTGCGGCTCATCTACCTCCAAAGCCTTTCCCCAAGCACTAACCGGGGGCAAATCTATTGAACCTTTTGGTGGGATTTCTGCTTGTAACTTGGTGATTCCACCAAGTAGAAAAATTGTAAATAAGTGGGCTGTATAAATCGCAATGGTACGCCTCATCATTGTTTATCCTTTTATCGATTGATGGGCGTTGCGCATGTTCAAATCAATCTAGATGATCTTTTCAGTTAAACTGCCCGACCACCATCGTAATACCCTCGCTTAAAATCACAAGCCTTAAGGTGTGGTTTTTAGCTCTATTTCATCTGGATAAACAGAGTCGGATTTTTAAAGTCTAAATAAAGTTTGTGCGATTATGCAGGGTGGAGATGCGGCTTCCGAAAACAATAGAGGCAGGTTACCTTTTACATGGATTACTACCATGCGCATACAAAGTTGGCATAATGGATCACGCCTTCAATCGCAAAGGCTTATGATCCATCAGCTTTCAAAATCAAGAATGATGTAGGCCCACTACCAATCAAGAGGCCCACCCTTTTCTTTGTTCATCCCTATTTAGGTTTAGCACTGCGATTGCTTTCCCTACGATGGTTGATGTCAGCATTAAGAGAAGAGAACGCCATTTTAACACCTTCACCGCTGGGCGAAAAGTTGATCGCATTTTC
>Ga0255092_1000406_pt1 | contig 16719 bp, 10 predicted proteins | sample Colum_Yuk_RepC_8_2_FD_188454 | JGI IMG/M metagenome (GOLD analysis project Ga0255092, IMG submission 188454) | Freshwater microbial communities from Columbia River, Oregon, United States - Colum_Yuk_RepC_8d | ecosystem: Environmental > Aquatic > Freshwater > River | place: USA: Oregon...
GGCGGTCTGCCCTCAGGCGCCGTCGAGAAACTGCTTGAAGCCCGAGGGCGCGTGCGAGCCCACGCAGAGCTGCTCCACGATGCCATAGCCCACGCGATCACCGTCGGTAGCCCGCACCACCTGCTGGATGTGCACATTGTGCAGATCCAGCAGCGGCAGATCATTCAGGCGCCAGTGATCGGCGCCCAGAGCCAGCTCTCCCTTCCACAGGCCGTGCGCCCACTGCGGATGCCTGTAGCCCAGGCCCTTCATGTGAAAGCGCAGCAGGGGTTCGAGCTGAATGACGCGGGACTCCCCCGTGGGGGTGCGCACCTGCAACTCACCCCGCGCCATCCGGCGTGTGCCGGGCTCATAGGTCAGCTGATGATCCACCCGCACCATGCGTTCGACCCCTGCCGATGCGGCCGATGATGCAGCGGCTGCGGATGACGCCGATGCTTCAGATGGCGCGGATGCAGCCTGCCGCAGGCCGACTCGCTTGCCCTCGGCATGCAGATGCCGGCCGGTGCCGTCCTCGAAGATGCAGACATGGCTGGCGCCATCGTCCCAATGCAGCGGCGCCCAGAGGAAGTAGATCTGCGGCAGACCTGCCAGGGGAGCGCCGCCGCTTTCGGGTTCGCCCACGGGCCGCACACCCCAGGAGCGATCGCGGATGCCCCGGATGGCCTGCGGCTCAACCGCGATGCGCTCACCCGCGCACTGCAGCCAGCCCTGCCAGCGGCCGAACTGGGTGAAGCGGGTGACATCCATGAAAACCCGGTCATTGCGCACGAGGCGCTGGCGATCTTCCTCCAATGCCACCGTGACCGCATCAAAGGTCAGATCACAGGACAGACCGCTGTCGTTGTCTGCAAGCACGATGCGCAAACGCTGCATCGGCTCCAGGATCTCGATGCGAAACGGTCCGACCTGCAGGGTGTCGCGCTCATCGGGCGCGCGCCGCGAGCCATGAAACGACCACTGCTCGCCGCCACGCACCACGCTGAAGGCGCAATCCATGATGCGCCGGTTGGGATAGAGCCCCAGCGCTACACCGAAGTACAGCGAGCCATCGATCGCAAAGCCATTGAACCAGTAGCGGTCGTAGACATTGCGATCGTTGGAGACCGGATGCGCAATCGGCTCCGGCGTCTGGTGCAGCGGATAGTCGTCGAAGCGGGTCAGCATGCCAGTCTCAGTTTGATCGATCTCAAGTTGATCGATCTCCGCTTGATCGAACTCCGCTTTGAGACATGCTCATCCAACACCGGCCGACCCGAAAAGTGCCGATGCAGCGAACGCCGAAGCCCAGACACCTCAGCGCCGGCCCGTGATGCGGATCGGCAGAGCCGTAAAGCCATGCACGAAGTTGGAATAGGTGCGCTCGGGCGTGCCCATCAGTTCAAAGCCCGTGAAGCGCGCCAGAATCTCTTCCCACAGAATGCGCAGCTGCAGCTCGGCCAGGCGGTTGCCCACGCAGCGGTGAATGCCAAAACCAAACGACAGGTGCTGGCGTGCGCGCGGCCGATCGATGATGAACTCATGCGCCCGATCGATGACCGACTCATCCCGGTTGCCTGAGAGGTACCACATCACCACCTTGTCGCCTTCACGGATCTGCTTGCCGTTCAGCACATAGTCTGACTTGGCCGTGCGGCGCATGTGGGCGAGCGGCGTCTGCCAGCGAATGATCTCGGATACCGCATTGGTGATGAGGGCCGGGTTGGCCTTGAGCTTGTCGAACTCGGACGGGTTCTCGAGCATGGCCAGCAAGCCGCCACTCATGGAATTGCGCGTGGTGTCGTTGCCACCCACGATCAGCAGCAACAGGTTGCCCAGGAAGGTTTTGGCATCCATGTCGCGCGTGGCCGGTGCATGGGCCATCATGGAAATCAGATCCGTGCGGGGCGGCTGGGCAATGCGCTCATTCCAGAGCTTTTGGAAGTACACCAGGCACTTGCTGAGCTCGGCCATGCGCTTTTCATCGGTATCGATGGGCCCGCCCGAGGTGAGATCGGTGGTAGCCACGTCCGACCAGTAGGTGAGCAGGTGCCGGTCTTCAAAGGGAAAGTCGAAGAGCGTGGCCAGCATGCGGGTGGTGAGCTCGACGCTCACCTTCTCGACCCAGTTGAAGGTCTCGCCCACCGGCAGGCTGTCGAGCACGCTCTGGGTACGCTCACGGATGGTGGCTTCCATTTCGGCCAGGTTGGCCGGCGCCACAATGGGGCTCACCGCCTTGCGCTGCTCATCGTGCTGGGGCGGGTCCATGGCGATGAACATGGGGCGACGAAACTCCATGGGCACGTCGCGAATATTGATGCCACCCAGCCAGATGTCGGACGAAAACACATCATGGTTGACTTCGACTTCCATGATGTCCTTGAAGCGGGTGACCGACCAGTAAGCGCCCCGCTGCGCGCCGCCGTCGGCGCACCAATGCACGGGCTCTTCCTGGCGAAGCCGATCGAAGACCGGACCGATGGTGTCGTTCTTGAATCGTTGCGGGTCACCCACATCGAGGGCAGCGAGATCGATTGCGCGGGCGGCATGCACCGCATCAGCCATGGTGTTCATCAAAATCTCCTCAAAGGTCAGCGACGACCGGTGATGCGCACGGGCAGCGAGGTAAAGCCGTGCACGAAGTTGGAATAGGTACGCTCGGGCGTGCCCATCAATTCAAAGCCGGTGAAGCGCGCCAGAATCTCTTCCCACAGAATGCGCAGCTGCAACTCGGCCAGGCGGTTGCCGACGCAGCGGTGAATGCCAAAACCAAACGACAGGTGCTGGCGTGCGCGCGGCCGATCGATGATGAACTCATGCGCCCGATCGATGACCGACTCATCCCGGTTGCCCGAGAGGTACCACATCACGACCTTGTCGCCTTCACGGATCTGCTTGCCGTTCAGCACATAGTCTGACTTGGCCGTGCGGCGCATGTGCGACAGCGGCGTCTGCCAGCGAATGATCTCGGATACCGCGTTGCCAATGAGCGCCGGATTGGCCTTGAGCTTGTCGAACTCGGCAGGGTTCTCGAGCATGGCGAGCAGCCCGCCGCTCATGGAGTTGCGCGTGGTGTCATTGCCGCCCACGATCAGCAGGATGAGATTGCCCAGGAAGGTCTTGGCATCCATGTCGCGCGTGGCCGGTGCATGAGCGAGCATCGAGACCAGATCGGTGCGAGGAGGCTGGGCAATGCGCTCTTCCCAGAGCCTGCGGAAGTAAACGAGGCAATTGGAGAGCTCGGCCATGCGCTTTTCATCGGAATCGATGGGCCCACCGGCCGTGATGTCGGTGGTGACGACATCCGACCAGTAGGTGAGCAGGTGACGATCCTCAAACGGAAAGTCAAAGAGCGTGGCCAGCATGCGGGTGGTGAGTTCGATGCTCACCTTGTCCACCCAGTTGAAGGTCTCGCCCACCGGCAGACTGTCGAGCACGCTCTGGGTGCGCTCGCGAATGGTGGCTTCCATTTCGGCCAGGTTGGCCGGCGCCACAATGGGGCTCACCGCCTTGCGCTGCTCGTCGTGCTCGGGCGGATCCATGGAGATGAAGTTGGGCCGACGGTGCTGAACGTCGATATCGCGGATCGTGATCCCGCCCAGCCAGACATCCGACGAAAAAACATCATGGTTGACTTCAACTTCCATGATGTCCTTGAACCGTGTGACCGACCAGTACGCGCCCCGCATCGGGCCGCCATTCGCGCACCAGTGCACCGGATCTTCCTGCCTCAGGCGATCGAAGACCGCGCCGATGGTGTCGTTCTTGAAGCGCTGCGGATCGCCGACATCGAGCGTGGCGAGATCGATTGCGCGAGCGGCATGCACTGCATCGGCCATGGTGTTCATGACGGGTCTCCTGGGGGTCTTGGGCAGACCCCGCAAGAATACCCCGGCCGGGGCGGGTTCGGTATGCTGCACAGCAGCGCTTTGTTGCCCCGATCAATCACAAACGAAATCCCTGATGGTTCCAGCACAATCCAAACGCCTGCCCGTTCTGGTGGCCGGCGGCGGCATTGGCGGTCTGGCTGCCGCCCTGGCTCTGCAGCAGCGGGGTTTTGCCGTCGACGTCTTCGAGCAGGCGCCCGAAATCGGCGAAATTGGCGCCGGCATTCAGCTCGGCCCCAATGCGTTTTCGGCCTTCGATGCCCTGGGCATCGGGGCGCAGGCGCGCGCCAAGGCGGTCTACACCGACGACATGGTGATGCACGATGCCATCGACGCCTACGAAGTCGGGCGCATCCCGACGGGCGAGGCCTTCCGGGCCCGATTTGGCAATCCCTATGCCGTCTGTCACCGCGCAGACCTGCACCTGACGCTCTTCGAGGCGGTCAAGGCGCTCGGCCAGGTGCGGTTTCATACCTCGACCCGCATCGAGCACATCGAGCAGGACGCCCACGGCGTGACCGTGATCGACCAGCACGGCGAGCGCTGGGCCGGATGCGCTCTGATCGGCGCCGATGGGGTGAAATCGGTGGTGCGTGAGCAGTTCGTGGGCGACCCGGCCCGCGTGACCGGCCATGTGGTCTACCGGGCGGTGGCCGAGCGGGCCGATTTTCCGGCCGACCTGCAATGGAACTCCGCCAGCATCTGGGTCGGGCCCGATTGCCACCTGGTCCATTACCCCCTCAGGGGCGGCGAGCAATACAACGTGGTGGTGACCTTCCACAGCCGCGAGACCGAGCAATGGGGGGTGACCGACGGAAGCCGCGAGGAGGTCTTGTCCTACTTCCAGGGCATCTGTGCGCAGGCGAGGCAACTCATCGATCTGCCCAAGTCCTGGCGTCGGTGGGCTACGGCCGATCGCGAACCCATCGACACCTGGACTTTCGGGCGCGTGACGCTGCTGGGTGATGCGGCGCATCCCACCACGCAGTACCTGGCCCAGGGCGCCTGCATGGCGCTGGAAGACGCGGTCACGCTGGGGGAGTGCCTGCGCATCACGGATGACGACCTGCCCGAAGCCCTCAGGCGCTACGAGCAGGCGCGCGTGGCTCGCACCGCCCGCATCGTGCTGTCGGCCCGCGAGATGGGCCGCATCTATCACGCCAAGGGTGTGCAGCGCTATGTGCGCAATGACCTCTGGCGTGGCCGCTCGCCCGAGCGTTTCTACGATGCCGTGGAGTGGCTCTATGGCTGGCGACGCGAGAACTGTCTGGATGCCCTGGGGCAGGCTGGCAGCCTGGCGCGGACCCGCTCCTCAACCACCTGACACGCTGACACTCATAGACACCGAACGACCAACCGACGGTCATGCCGCCTGCTGCGGCGAACCCAATCTCCGCAGCGAACCAAACCTCCGCGCCAACCCGCACGCTCACGCCCGCCATGAACGATCTCGGACGCCTTGAAGACCTGCCCGCTGACTACCTCTCGGCGCTGAGCACCGAGCAGCTCGTGCCGCTGTGGCCCAGCCTGCGGGCCCTGATCCCGCCTCACATTCCGGCCCGCCAGAGCCGACCCACCCACTGGCGCTATGCGGGCATCCGCCCCCTGCTGATGCGGGCGGGTGAACTCACGCCCATCGAGAAGGCCGAACGCCGCGTGCTGGTGCTGGCCAACCCGGGGCTGGGGCTGGAGCGGTTGCAGGCCAGCCCGGCGATCTATCTGGGCATGCAATTGCTGCTGCCCGGCGAGATTGCGCCGTCGCACCGCCACACACCCAACGCCGTGCGCATGGTGGTCGAGGGCGAGGGAGCCTACACCACGGTCGACGGCCAGAAATGTCCCATGGCCCGGGGCGATCTCATCCTCACGCCCACCGGCATGTGGCATGAGCATGGCCACGACGGCCATGAGCCCGTGGTGTGGCTCGATGTGCTGGATCTGCCGATCGTGGTGTACCTGGAGGCCTCGTATCACGAGAACGGGCCGCATCAGGAGCCGCTGCCCATCGACGCTCAGGCCGGACTCGCCCGCAGCGGGCTGCTGCCCACCCAGGCCTTCGAGCGTTCGGGTGCCCGTTACCCCATGCTGCGCTATGCCTATCACGACACCCGTGCCGCCCTGCACTCCCTGGCTGCTGCCCGACCCCGCGGCGAAGCGGTGCTGATGAGCTTCGTCAATCCCGAGACCGGGCAGCCGGTGCAGAACATTCTGGGTTTTCATGCCCTGATGCTGCGCGCCGGCGAATCCGTGCGGCTGCCCGCCCGCTCCCCGGCCAGTGTGTTTCATTGCATCGAGGGGCGCGCGCGCGTGCGGGTTGACATGCCGCGGGCCCCGGGGGATTTTCTGCTGGAGACGGCCGATACCTGCTGCGCACCGGGCTATTGCGCCATCGAGCTGACCAATCCCTCGGCCAGCGAAGATGCGGTTCTGTTTGTTGCCGACGAATCCCCGCTGCATCGCAAGCTCGGGATCCATGAGGTACGAGCGTGACTGACACCCGCTGATGCCAACCATCCGTTCCAGTGCACTGAAACCAATTCCAGGAGACATCCACCCATGAGCACCCGCGCCTACGACTGGATTGCCCACCATGCCCGCAACACCCCCTCGCAGGGAGCGGTGCATGATCTGACCGAAGGGCGTCGCCTGACTTACGCGCAGTTTGACGAGCGCATCAGCCGGCTGGCCGGTTGGCTGTGCGCTAAGGGGGTGGGGCGCGGCGACCGCGCAGCGGTGCTGGCGCAGAACTGCACTGACATGCTCGAGCTGCAATTCGCCTGCGGGCGACTGGGGGCCATCTTTGTGCCCCTGAACTGGCGTCTCACCCTTCCAGAGCTGCGCTTCATCGTGGGTGATGCCGCGCCCCGCGTGCTGATTCACGATCCGGAATTCAAGGAGACCGCGCAGGCCCTCACTCTGACTGTGCAGGGGCTGGTTCTCCTGCAGCGCCAGGGCCCGGCGAGCGACTACGAAGCGGCGCTGGCCGCAACAACCCCGCTACCCCGATCGCAGTGGGCCCAGGTCAGCCTCGACGAGGTCTCGACCATCATGTACACCTCGGGCACTACGGGTCGACCCAAGGGCGCCATGATCACGCACGGCATGACCTTCTGGAACGTGGTCAACCTGGGTGGACCCGCCGAAGTCAGTCATGCCAGCGTCTTTCTGTGCGTGCTGCCGCTCTTTCATACCGGGGGGCTGAACTGCTACTCCAATCCGGTGCTGCATGCCGGCGGCACGGTGCTGGTGCCTCGGGTCTTCGACCCGGGTCAGGCGCTCGAGCTGATCGGCGATCCCGCGGTGGGTCTCACCCATTTTTTCGGTGTACCCGCGCACTATCAGTTCATGCTGCAGCATGAGCGCTTTTCCGGCACCGATCTGTCGCGTCTGGCGGTGGCTGGGGTGGGTGGGGCGCCCATGCCCGTGCCTTTGCTCGAAGCCTGGCTGGCCCGCGGCGTGGCGCTGAACCAGGGCTATGGCATGACCGAGACCAGTCCTTCGGTCCTGGTGCTGGATCGGCGCGATTCAGCCCGCAAGATTGGCTCGGCGGGCCTGCCGGTGCTGCATACCGAGGTGCGCATCGTGGACGAACAGGGCCAGGATGTGCCGCAGGGCGAGATGGGCGAACTCTGGGTCAAGGGCCCGAATGTCACGCCGGGCTACTGGAACCGACCCGATGCCAACCAGACCTCCTTCACGGACGGCTGGCTGCACACGGGCGATGCGGCCCGCAAGGATGATGAGGGCTACTACTACATCGTCGATCGCACCAAGGACATGTACATCTCGGGCGGCGAAAACGTCTATCCCGCCGAGGTGGAAAGTGTGCTCTACCAGATCCCGCAGCTTGCCGAGGCGGCAATCATTGGTGTGCCCGATGAACGCTGGGGCGAGGTGGGCAAGGCGATCGTGGTGGTCAAGCCCGGCCAGATCCTGACCGCCGATCAGGTGCTTGCACACTGTGCCGAGAACCTCGCGCGCTTCAAGCTGCCGCGCACCGTCGAGTTCATCGATGCCCTGCCGCGCAATGCCACTGGCAAGGTGCACAAGCCCACCCTGCGCGAGCGTTTCCTGCCGCAACGCTGAGCGTCAGTCTCATCGCCATGTCCAACGACTGACCGTCGCATCGTGTCCGAAAGCGGAATGCCCAGAACGAGCCTGCCGCCCCGCGACAGGCGGTCTATGCCTGAATCGGGTGCACACTATCCGGCGATACCCACCAGCCCATTCAGGAGACCCTCATGGCCGCACTCGAAGCCATTGCCACCGGCAACGTCTGGAAGATCCTCAAGCAACCCGGTGATGCCGTGGCCGCCGAAGAGGTCGTGATCATCCTCGAATCCATGAAGATGGAAATCCCGATCGAAGCCCCGCGCGCTGGCACGCTGCGCGACCTCAAGGTCGCCGAGGGCGATCAGGTGACCGAGGGTCAGATCCTTGGCTCCATCGGCTGAACCCGCATCGCGATCCCTTCAAACTCCAAGGAAACGCCATGAATACCCATGATCTGGTCATCCGCAATGCGGTCATCATCGATGGCAGCGGCCAGCCTCGTTTCAATGGCGATGTGGCTGTCGATGGCGATCGCATCACGGCGGTCGGCCGGGTGCAGGGCAGCGGACGGCGCGAAATCAACGCCAACGGCGCCCTGCTCACGCCGGGTTTTGTCGATATCCACACCCACTATGACGGGCAGGCCACCTGGGATCGGCACCTCGCGCCCTCCTCCTGGCATGGCGTGACCACAGCGGTCATGGGCAACTGCGGCGTCGGGTTTGCACCGGTCTACGACCATCATCACGACCGCCTGATCGAACTCATGGAGGGCGTCGAGGACATTCCGGGGACCGCCCTGCACGAGGGCCTGCCCTGGACCTGGAAGAGCTTTCCCGAATACCTCGATCATCTGGATCAGGTTGCGCGCGACATCGATGTCGGCACGCAGGTACCCCATGCCGCAGTGCGGGTGCATGCCATGGGCGATCGGGCGATCGCACGGCAGGCCGCCACCGACGATGAAGTCGCCATCATGGCGCGTGTGACGGCTGAATCGATCCGCGCGGGTGCGCTGGGCTTTTCGTCCTCGCGCCACATGAATCACAAGAGCATCACCGGTGAGCCTGTGCCCACCCTGCGCTCCGAAGCTCAGGAGTTGCTGAGCATCGCCCGTGCGATGGGTCAGACCGGCCGGGGTGTCCTGCAGTTCGTAAGTGATCGGCTGCATCTGGATGAAGAGCTCGACCTGCTCGAGCGTCTGGGTCGTGAGTCTGGCCGGCCCGTGTCGGTGTCGGTCGCCCAGCACAATGGCGATCCCGAGCAATGGCGCCGGCTGATGCAGCGCTTCGCGCAGGCCAGTGCCCGCGGTGTGCCCATGCGCGGGCAGGTGGCCGCACGCGCCGTCGGTGTGCTGCATGGCCTGGACATCACGCTCAACCCCTTCATGTACAGCCCGGCGTATCGGGCCATTGCCGAGCTGCCCCTGGCCGAGCGCGTGCAGCGCATGCGCGACCCCCACACCCGCACCGCCATTCTGGAAGGCATGCAGGTCGACAAGGAAGGCCTGCTGGGCAGCCGCATGATCAACCGTTTTCACGAGATGTTCCGGCTCGGCGACCCGCCGCAATACGAGCCCGATCCGAACACCTCGATTGCCGCCGTGGCAGGCCAGCAGGGTCGCTCGCCGGGTGAGGTCGCCTATGAGTGGCTGCTCGAGGATGAGGGCCGGGCACTGCTCTACACGCCTTCCCTGAACTGGGCGGCGGGCAATCTCGATGTGGTGCGCGAGATGCTCACCGATCCCATGAGCCTGCCTGGGCTGTCCGATGGCGGCGCGCATGTCGGCAGCATCTGCGATGTGAGCTTTCCGACCACGCTCCTGCAGTGGTGGGGCCGGGATCGGCCGCACGGACGAATCTCTCTGGAGTTTCTGGTGCATCGCCAGTGCCGGGCCACCGCCCAGGCGGTGGGACTGAACGACCGGGGGCTGATTGCGCCCGGTGCCAAAGCCGATCTCAACCTGATCGACTTCGACAACCTGCGGCTTCGCCGACCGGAAGTCTGGCGCGACCTGCCCGCCGGCGGTCGTCGACTGGTACAGCGTGCCGAGGGCTATCTGCATACCTTCGTGAGCGGCACCGAAATCATGTGTGGCGGCGAAACCACCGGAGCAGCCCCGGGCAAGCTGGTGCGCGGACCGCAGGCCATGGCTCTGGCCTGAATTCCACTTGGCATGGGTCTGACTGCGCTCAAGCGAGCGCATCGGGCCAGCGCGACACTGGGCGGCCATGCCCAGTGCGCCCCCGCCCCCCGGCCTCGCCTCCGCAGCCCCGCTGCTGCAGGCCCGTGGCCTGACCCGGATCTACCGAAGCGGGTCGCAGGAGGTATTGGCCCTCGATCATGTCGACCTCGATATTGCGCGCGGCGAGTTTGTGGTGCTGCTTGGCCCCTCGGGCAGTGGCAAGTCGACCCTGCTCAACATTCTGGGTGGCCTGGATGTGGCCAGCAGCGGCACCGTGTGCTTTGCCGGTCATCGGCTGGACGGCGCCAGCGACGATGAGCTCACCACCTATCGACGCGAGCATGTCGGCTTTGTCTTTCAGTTCTACAACCTCATTCCGAGTCTGACCGCCCGGGAAAATGTGGCCCTGGTAGCGGGCATCGCCAGCCACCCGATGCCGGTCGATGAAGCCCTGAACCAGGTCGATCTGCTGCCTCGGGCTGATCACTTTCCAGCCCAGCTTTCCGGGGGTGAACAGCAGCGCGTGGCCATTGCCCGGGCCATCGTCAAGCGCCCCGATCTGCTGCTGTGCGACGAACCCACGGGTGCACTCGATATCCAGGCGGGCCGACGGGTGCTGAAGGCCATCGAACAGATCAATGCAAGCCTGGGCACGACGGCGGTCGTCATTACCCACAACGCCGTGATCGCGGGCATGGCCGACCGGGTGCTTCATCTGGCCAGTGGGCGCATTGGGCGCATCGAGACGCCTGCCCAAAAATGTACAGCCGACGCGTTGTCATGGTGATCGGCCCGCTGGAGCGCAAGATGCTCCGGGACCTGCAACGCATGGGACCCCAGGCCCTCACGATTGCACTGGTGATCGCCAGTGCCGTCGCCGGTTTCATCGCGTGTCTGTCGGCCGTGGATGCGCTGGAGCGTTCGCGTGAGCGCTTCTATCGCGAGGCCCGCTTCAGTGATGTATTTGTCGACCTGGTGCGCGTGCCGCGCAGCCTGCTGCCCCAGGTCCTGCAACTGCCCGGCATCGCTCAGGCCGAAGCCCGCGTCGTGCGGCAGGCGCGAATCGAACTGCCAGGATCCTTCGATGAATCGGTGCGTAGGGATGCATCGAACACGCCGGGCCCTGGCCGCCGCGCTGCATCCCGGGAAAGCCCGATGGCAGCCCGTCTGATCGGTCTTTCACCTTCGGCACGCGCCGGACGATCCCTGGATCAGGTGATGCTGCGGCTGGGTCGCTGGCCCTTGGCTCAGACGACACAGTCCGATGTCCTGGAGGCCCTGGTTTCCGAGGGCTTTGCGCAGGCGCACGGACTTCGCCCCGGGGATCGGGTGCTGTCCGTGATTCGGGGCCGTCAACGGCAACTGGCCATCACCGGCATCGCGCTCTCACCCGACACGATCTTTGCCGGACTGGGTGGGGCACCGGACCCTCGCGGCTTTGGCATCTTCTGGATCGATGAGGCGGCGCTGGCCAGCGCACTGGATCTGCAGGGCGCCTTCAATCATCTCGTGGTGAAGCTCGCGCCCGAACTCGAACCCGAGTCCGGCATTCACTCCATGGCCCGTCATCACCAGGAGGCGCGGGTCATGGATGCACTGCAGCGCCTGCTGCGCCCCTGGGGCGCAAGGCTCGCGCATGGGCGAGAGCATCAGCCCTCGCATGCCATGCTCGAGAACGAGATTCGTGAGCAGCAGGTCATCGGCACCGTTCTGCCTGCGATTTTCGCCGCGGTTGCTGCCTTTCTGGTGCATGTGGTGATGTCGCGGCAGATCGCCACCCAGCGCGAACAGATCGCAGCCCTCAAGTCGCTGGGGTTCACCACGCGGCGCATCGTCCTGCATCACCTGCAGGGTGTGGTGTTGATCGCCCTGGGCGGTGCTGCGCTCGGGCTGGTCGTGGGTGATGTGCTGGGCTCAAGCCTGGCGGGTCTGTACGCAGAGTTCTTTCGATTTCCGGCACTCGACCATCGTCTGCCCCCGGGCCTCGCCCTGGCCTCGGTGCTGATGGCCTGTTCAGTGGCATCGGGCGGTGCTCTGGTCGCGGTCCGCGCAGCCACGCGCATTGCGCCCGCCCTGGCGATGCAACCCGCCGCGCCGGGTCGCTACCGGCACCTGTGGATCGAAGGCCTCACGAGCAATCAGATTCGCCCAGGTCTGGGCATGGTAATTCGCAACATGGCACGCCGGCCCTGGCGAACAACGCTGTCCATTCTGGGCGTGTCCTGTGCGTTTGCGCTGGTGGTGCTGGGTCATTTTGTACGCGATGCGATCGCGACCATCGAAGTCATGGGCTTCGAGCGCGCGCTGCGCGCCGATCTCATGGTCTGGACGATCGAGCCCCGTCGGGCCGAGGCGGGCCGTGAGCTGATGGCCTTGCCTGGCGTGCGTCAGACCGAGGCCTGGCGCGAACTGGCCGTGCAGTTGCGCCACGGTGCCACCACCCAGCGTGTGCGTTTGCAGGGCGGTCCGCGCACGCCCCAACTGCGGCGCGTGGTGGATATCGACGGGCGCATCCATCCCCTGCCGGCACAGGGGTTGCTGATCAGCGACCGGCTTGCGGCAAGGCTTCAGGTGGGCGTGGGCGACACCGTGCAGATCGAGGTGCTCGAAGGGCGCATGCCCATCCTTCAAGCACCGATCGCCGGACTGGTTCGCGACACGATGGGCCTCAATGCCTGGATCGACCAGACAGCCCTCAACGCTCTGCTCGGCGAAGATGATCTCGTCTCGACCCAGGCGATGCGCATCGACCCGGGTGCGCTGCAGGGCGTACTCGCGGCATTGCGCGCGATCCCGAATGTTGCGGGCATCTTCAGCAAGGCCACGCTGCAGGCCAACATGAAGGAGGTCAGTGCACGCAATGTGCGCATCATGAGCACCGTCATGACGGTGTTTGCCGTGGTGATCGGTGTGGGGGTGGTCTACAACCAGGCGCGCGTCCTGCTGGCCGAGCGCAGCCACGAGCTGGCCAGCCTTCGGGTGCTGGGGCTCAGCCGCGCCGAAGTCTCGGCCCTGCTGCTTGGGGAGGTCCTGATCGGCCTGCTGCTCTCCCTGCCCCTGGGCGCAGTAGCCGGCATTGTGCTGGTGCACGCCGTGGCCGGGCTTCTGGCCACCGACCAGTTTCTCTTTCCGGTCACCATCCTGCCGCGCACCCATCTGCTGGCGGGTACCACGGTGGTGGTCACCACAGCAGTCACGGCAGCCCTGGTGCGCCGACGGATCGACCGGCTCGATCTGGTGGCCGTGCTCAAGACCCGGGAGTGATGATGAAGGTCTGGCGTCAATCGTTGACCCGAGCGGTCCTCGTCGCGAGCGCCCTCCTGCTGATCGCCGCCCTCGCCGCCTGGATGCTGCGCCCGGCGCCCATCGAGGTTGAGCTCGGTGAGGTGACGCAATTCCCCCTGCAGGTCTGGGTCGAGGAAGAAGCCCGCACACGTGTACGCGAGCGCCATGGTGTTCATGCGCCGGTCAGTGGGCAGCTGCTGCGACTGACCGTCTCGGAGGGCGACTGGGTCGCACAGGGCACGGCCATCGCGCGGATCGAACCTGCTCTGCCCAATGCGCTGGACCACCGTGGAAGGCTCGCGCAGCAGGCTGCCGTGGCAGCGGCTCAGGCGACAGTGGCAGGTGTCGAGGCTCGGCTCGTCAGAGCCCGGGCGGCGCTCGCACAATCGCAACAGGATCTGGCTCGGATCATCACCCTGGCCGCGCGAGGCTTTGTTTCAGCGAGCCGGGTCGAGTCGGAGCGGCTGGCCCATGAAACCGCCCGAGCCGAGCGCGACGCGCAGCAGGCCAGCCTGGAGGCGGCCCGACAGGAGCTCGCACGGGCCCGCGCCGGGCTGATCGATGCGTCGTTGGCACCTGTCGCTGCGGGTCATGGGATGGAGGTCCGCGCGCCCATCCGCGGTGTGGTGCTCAAGCGCAGCCTACCCGATCAGACGCCCGTTCAGGCCGGTGCGCTGTTGCTCGAGATGGGCGACATCACCACAATCGAAGTCGTTGCTGAGCTGCTCACCACGCAGGCGGTGCAGGTCCGAGCCGGTCAGGCCGTCGAACTGTACGGCTGGGGCAATGACGAGACCCTGCAAGCCGAGGTCGAGCGCATCGAGCCCGGGGCGTTCACCAAGGTCTCGGCCCTGGGCGTGGAAGAGCAGCGGGTTCGGGTCGTGATGCGCCTGTTGCCCTCAAGCGCTCAGGCGAGCCGCATGCTCGGCGATGGCTGGCGTGCCCAGGCCCGCATTCTGGTGCGCAGTCTGGATTCGGTGCTGCAGGTGCCCTCAGCCGCAGTGTTCCCCTGGCCGCAGTCCCGGGCTCAGGTCCAGTCACAGGTACAGTCTCGGACGCCGGCGCAAGCGCAATCTCAGTCCGAAACCCAAGGCCCCGTACGGGGCTCGGACACCCCACCGAGCTCGGCCCGCCTCGGCGTTTTCGTCGCCCGGGACGGTCGTGCCAGGCTGCAAGCGATCGAGGGCCTCGATCGCAACACCCATCAGGTCGCCCTGCGCGAGGGACTCGCTGTGGGTGAGCGGGTTGTGCTCTATCCGCCGCCACGACTGCGCGACGGCGATCGCATCACGGCCGAGCGGTGAGCACTGTGCAATTCAACCGCGCGGCACGAATCGAGGCAGATCGAAGGCGCGATGCGCCGGTGCCGTTCCACTGAAACGCTCCACCTGCACCAGACAGGTCTGGGCCGTGCATCCCTGCGACAGCGAGGAGGCGCCTGCATCGCGCGTGAGGGTATTGGGATTGCCATGCAGTTCGATCTGCGAAGCATCGCCGGGATGCAGTGGATCCCACCAGGCCCCGGTGGACAGCTTGGCCACCCCGGCGCGCAGGCGTGCATTGATGCGCACCCCCGCCAGGCAACTGCCCCGGTCATTGAAAACCCGCACCAGGTCCCCCTCGCTCAAGCCTCTGCTCTGAGCGTCGGCGGGCGAGAGTTCGATCGGCTCACGGCCCGCGACCTTGTCCGCCCGGCTGACGCTCGAGTGGTCCAGCTGGCTGTGCAGCTTGGTATGAGGCTGATCCGATAGCAGATGCAGCGGAAAGCGTTGCGCCAGCACGCTGCCCAGCCATTCGGCAGGCTCAAACCACGCGGGATGCCCCGGGCAGTCGGCATAACCCCAGCCTGCAATGCGTTCGCTGAAGAGTTCCACGCGGCCGCTCGGCGTGCCCAGGGGATGGGCCTGAGGATCCTTGCGAAAGGACTCGAAGGTGATGATGGGCTGATCGTTGTCGGGCAGACGCACGCCGCCTGACGCCCAGAACGCGTCAAAGGCCGGCAGCTCCACACCACCTGCTACCGCCTTGCCACGCGCCTCTTCGTAGAGGTGCTCGATCCACTGCCGCGCCGAGCGGCCTTCGGTGAAGGTGGCTTCGCACCCCAGCCGTTGTGCGAGCGCACTGAAGATGGCGTAGTCATCGCGGGCCTCGCCCACGGGCGGGATCACCTGGCGCATCGCGATCATCAGCCCGTCACGGGTGCCGTGGCCGATGTCGTCACGCTCGAGCATGCTGGTAGCCGGCAGCACGATGTCGGCCATGCGCGAATGCGCGTTCCAGAACTGCTCATGCACGATGATGGTCTGCGGCTTGCGCCAGGCACGGGCCAGCCGATGCAGATCCTGATGGTGATGGAAGGGATTGCCTCCGGCCCAGTAGATGAGCCGGATCGGGGCGTACCTCAGGTTCTGTCCGCAATACGTGAAGCCTTCGCCCGGCCGCTCGAGCAGGTCCGTGATGCGGGCCACCGGAATGAAGTCGGCCACCGCATTGCGGCCCTGCGGCAACGTGGGCCCGGGCACCAGCCGATGCGGGCTGCCCACGCCATTGGTGGGCCCGTAGGCAAAGGCCACGCCCCCGCCCGGCAAGCCGATCTGGCCCAGCACACTGGCCAGGCCCACCGCCGCCCAGAAGGGCTGCTCGCCGTGGTCGGCCCGCTGCAATGACCAGGCCACATTGATGAGGCTGCGCGTGCCCGCGAGCTCCCTGGCCAAGGAGCGCAGCCGCGCTGCAGGAACATCGGCAATGGGTGCGGCCCAGTCGGCGTCCTTGCGCACCCCATCGGTCTGGCCCAGCAGATAGGCCGACCAGCGATCAAAGCCCACGCAATAGCGCTTAATAAAGTCCTGATCCTGCTCACCCGCGACAATGATCTCGGTGGTCATAGCCAGCATCACGGCGGTGTCGGTACCGGGGCGGATCGGGATCCATTCCAGAGCCGACTCAAGCGATTCGGGCAGAGCCAGGTCGGTGCCCACGGGCGTGAAGTTCACGAACCGGCAACCCGCGCGGGCCATGTTGGCCAGGCCCTCGGGCAGGCGATGCTCGGATGCGGCCCCTGCACCCACCTGGGCATTCTTGGCCGGTGCGCCCCCAAACGACACAAAAAGCCGGGTGTGGGTGGCCAGCGTCTGCCAGTCGTGCTGATTGGCCAGCAGGTGATCCATGGTGCACAGCACATGAGGCAGCAGCGCACGGCCTGCGCCCAGGCTGTAGCTGTCGACATGGCGCACATAGCCGCCCGTGGCATTCAGAAAGCGATGCACCTGGCTCTGGGCATGATGGAAACGCCCGGCACTGGACCAGCCGTAGGAGCCGCCAAACACCGAG
>Ga0255092_1000425_pt1 | contig 16266 bp, 14 predicted proteins | sample Colum_Yuk_RepC_8_2_FD_188454 | JGI IMG/M metagenome (GOLD analysis project Ga0255092, IMG submission 188454) | Freshwater microbial communities from Columbia River, Oregon, United States - Colum_Yuk_RepC_8d | ecosystem: Environmental > Aquatic > Freshwater > River | place: USA: Oregon...
GAATTCGGTCGTGCTGCTGAAGGACTTTCACCTGTTCCTCGCTGAACCGAATCCCATCCTGCTCCGGAAACTCAAAGACACGCTGCTACACACAAAACTGAAGCAGAAGCTCCTCGTTATCCTCGGTTGTCGCCTCTGCTTGCCTCCGGAACTGGAACACGAGTTAACCATCGTGGAGTTCAAGCTGCCTGGTCCCGTTGAGCTGCGCGGTGTTCTCGGCGGCATCATGGAATCGGCCGGAATCAAAAGTCTGGAGATTGAAACCAGAGAGAAAGCAGTGGAGGCAGCATCCGGGCTAACTACCATTGAGGCTGAAAACGCCTTCGCGCTGTCGGTGGCTGAAAGCAGAACGATCACCCCATCCATCATCGCCCGGGAGAAAGCCCAAGCGGTGAAGAAGAACGGGCTGCTGGAAATCGTGGAGGTCAAAGAAACGCTCGATAGCATCGGCGGCTTGGATCTGCTCAAAGACTGGCTGTTGAGAAGGAAGGATGCGTTCAGCCAACGCGCCATCACCTACGGTCTGCCAGCACCCAAGGGACTGCTGATTATCGGCATTCCCGGCACTGGCAAATCGTTGACCGCCAAAGCCACTGCTGCCGTGTTCAACATCCCGCTGCTGAAGCTCGACGCCGGCAAGCTCTACGGAGGTATCGTCGGCCAATCGGAAGCCAACCTGCGTGCCGTCATCAACACCGCTGAAGCGATTGCGCCCTGCTGCCTCTGGATTGATGAAATGGAGAAGGGCTTTGCTGGGTCGAAAAGCAGCGGATCAACCGATGGCGGCACATCAGCCAGGGTGTTTGGCAGCTTCCTGAGCTGGATGCAGGAGATGGTTAAGCCCGTGTTCATCGTCGCGACCGCCAACGATGTCAGCCAACTGCCTCCCGAAATGCTGCGGAAGGGGAGGTTCGATGAAATCTGGTTTGTTGATTTGCCCAACCAGCTCGAACGCGAAGCCATCTGGTCGATTGTTGTATCAGCGAAGCGCCGTGACCCTTCAGCCTACGACCTCCAACAACTGGCCCGCGCTTCTGAAGGTCTGACCGGCGCTGAGATCGAGGCGGTGTTTGTTGAATCAATGTTCAACGCCTTTGAACGGTTGAAGGAGCCGACCGATTTCGACATCGCGGCTGTGCTCAACAGCTTCGTGCCATTGTCGAAGCTGATGGCGGAACAAATCGCTGGACTGAAACAATGGGCTGCCAACCGTGCCCGGCCTGCCACCTCCACCCCCGATGCTGAAGAGCGTAAGCTCCGCAAGCTGGGGGTGTGAGGCGGGGAGAAGGAACCGGCTCACGCCCGTTTCTTTTCTTTAGCTATCAGCACCGAAGCGGGATGGATGCCCGTCCAGCGACAGAGTTCGGCGTGCGTTCGGGGACCGTAGTTGCTGGGGTGTTTGCCAGGCACGAGCATCCCTGTTCGGAGGGCATGGCGTGCGGCCGCTTTGGTGGTTGGAATGCCTGAACGGAGGAGGCATCGCCAAGCCCGGTGAGAAATCCCGATGTTTGGGAAAATCACCCCGTCGACTTCACGCGGCGGCTCAGGGCGGAGGGTCTGCCAGTCAATCCCCGCCCAATCGCAAACCTCGAAGTGGTTGAATTTGCCGTAGTTCGGAGGCCACCGAAAGGGGTAGAGCTTGCCGGATTTGAACGCACGGATGATGGTTGGCTTGGTGATGGAAATGTCGGCGAGAGCAAGGCAACGGTTGGTTCTCTTGGACAGCCCGTTGGAAAGCAGCCGGGATTTCATGGAGTGAAGGTCGAGGGAAACGGTGATGAGCTTCGTTGGGCGCGAATATAACGCCACCGGAATGCAATGGCGAGCATTGAGGAAGACGCTGCCTCAGGAAGGTCGATGCAGAGTTCAGTGCATCACAATCCAGATGGACAAGCGGGAACTGGCCGTTGTGTTGAGGAATTTCTTCGGCGTGGGCAGCAGGAAGGAGGTTTGTTGTGCGAGGGTGGCCTTGGGTTACATCCCCGCAGTTCGACCACGTTTCCCGTGCTTGTTCAAATTCCCGGCCGCTTGCTTCCAACATACCACTTTACTCCGTCCACGCCCGCTGGTGGTCCAGAGTTTTTCAGGGACGACTACTTCCACCGAAGCCTCCATTGCGCGACACGAAATGGCCATTTCTCGACACCGAGGAGCGATTGTTTGACCCGTAGCGGCGGTTTACGAACTCACAACTGGCTCTATTCCAGCCAATTACGCGATTCTAACGACTTAGATTCTGCGCTTATGCCTCCAGCCATATCAAGAATTAGAGGCATGGAAAAATACTTCCAAACGCCGACGCAAAATACCTCGCCGGGGCGGATTAAGTGCCTGGGAACCCGCACCCTCAAACGTAACTGCTGCTGCGGCAGCACTTCTGTCCAAACAGGAACGATGTCATAATACGTTCCGGGGTTGACCCATTTTCCTTGGCGAAGAACTCGGAAGGAAACTGCGCTCGGCCTGCCGACGCCATTCTGATCGAACGCAACCTGCGGGAGCTCGACGGCTTTCTTCGAGAGATTCTCGAAGAGGATAACTGCGGTCACGAACTGCTCATCGAATGCCTCGACTCGCTCGTGAGTAACGCGCACATCAGAGATTCTAGGTTTCCAAGCGCGCTGCGGCAGAACACATCCTTGGATGCACATGCATAGTGTGAGTGCGAGCGAAGCCTTCAGAAGTTGCACGATTTGATCCCAAGTCGTTTGCGTCAGGGACGCTGGTTGGCGTTCCCATGAGAATGGCTGCCCGAGTCGTCGTGCTCCGCAATTGATTGGAGCTTCGCATCCAAAAAGGATTTGTAGAGTTCGGCAGAAATTGTGCTCCGAGTGATTGACTCACAATAAGCCTTTGAGGTGAATGTCCTCAACTGTAGCGCCCCCTCAAGGGAAGTTGCCAAACACGTCCCGTAAGAATCAGCCCAAGCCACGAAGTCGGTCACATGGTCTCCTTCAGCACGATCAACCCAAGCCGGATCAACGGGGGGTGTCATCCCGCGATAAACACCGGCCCGAAACGTGTAAACATTAACGGCGAAGCGCACCGTTACCTTTTGCAAACGCCAGCACTTGCCGTCCTTGGCGCATTTTGAGTCCACGCTAATGTCTCCATCCGTGAGGGCGAGGGTATCAAGAGCCAAGGTGCGCTTACCGACGCGAAGCGGAGGTCCCCCGAATTGGCGGTGGTATTTCGGCAAAGGTTGTTCATTTATCCAATCGAGCAAGCCAAGGACATCAACGCGCTGAACGGGCTGATTGGATACAAAACCGTAAAGGTTCTCACTTCCATCCTCTTGTATCGGGTCTCGGCTGGCCCACTTGCCGACGTTCGGGTTAAAAAAGGCCTGACTGGTAGAAGCGATGCACAACAGGAAGGCAAGGCACAGGCTCTGAGGAGAAGGAAGGCGCTCTTTCATGGCTTGGCTTTGGGCGTTGGGATGATTTCTACCACCGTGGGCGGGCCTGTCAACCGCGCGTGTTCCCGGATGGCCTCCTTCGCGCGCCGCGCCGTCGCCTTCCGCTCGGACTCGGCCTTGGAGTTAACAGGGGGCAAATCAATCGAACTTCACCTTGGCATCCACGCGATGAACGTCACCTCGGTCATCCATCCAGATAAATTCACCCTCTTCCGTTATGACCAAGAGCCCCGGGCGGCTGAACCTCGCCGACCGAAGGCCAAATCTGGCTTTGTAAGGTGTGGCCGTAATGAGGATCTGATTCGTTAGGACCGATAGCTGGGCGGAGGTTTCACCGATGTAGCGGCTCAAATCAATGTCTGTCGGTTTGCCATCCTTGACCCAAGCACGCCACACCGTCGTGAGGGTGAGTCCTTCGACTTTGAAGGCCACATCTTCACCTCCCTTTTCTAAGCCAATCAGGAACAAGATGAAAACACCCACTCCAATCATCGCAGCGCCCGTTAGGAAAATAGCTCGGCGGCGGTGCATTGATGGCTAAGGAAGGACAAATGGCTGACTGTTGTTCAACTGCTGCGCCTGCCATAACCAGCGGTTTGCCCAGTTCCGGCAGTCGTTGAGAATAAGCGTATAGTGCGGTGCTGCCCCCATGTTGGCATCCCGCGCTCCTTGGAGCAATTGTGCGTCCACATAGCTGCTGGTTGCCTGTGCATTGACAATCCCACCTTGCATGCCATTGGCTACGATGTAGTCCCAAGCGCTTTGACCGGGATCATGGGTGAACCCGATGAGCCCGGGCCCCGTGATTCGGTTGCAGCAGCCACCCCGTGGGCCAAAATCAATCACATAACGCCCGCCATTGCCGTCGTCGCCTATAACCATCTGGTGCATGATTCCAGGGACGCTGCTCGGAATCTCGAGCACGTAGACGCTCAATCCTAAAGCATCGATAAAGTCTATGGCGTTGTTACGAAAGGCGCGATAAGGAGGAGTCAAAGATTCGTTGAACAATTGGTGCGTTTCCTTTTTCGTTTTTCCCTCAGTATGAGCCTTGAAAAAAGCTTGGTCACCAAGCGGGTCTCTTGATGCGAACCGGCCCACCGTCGGGTTGTAGAACGCGTTTGCGTCAGACAGCGCGCAGAGCAAGAGCACGAGGCTCAGAGCTGGAAGTGAAAGAAGGCACTTTTTCATGGCTTGGCTTGGGCTGCTGGAACGATGTCTATCAGCACCGGTGGCCTTGTCAACTGCATCGCACGCTCGTTCGCCTCCCGGATTTGCTGTCTCATCTCCTCGCCGCTTTGCCGGGCTTCTTGATGGCCCTGATACTCCCGGACAATGGTCTCCACCATGACCTGACCTCGCACATTCCGCAGCCGGCCTCGCAACTCCTCCGGCAAATTGTCCCGATACTCGCTTGGAAGCCAATCTGGGTGGACGTGCGCCGGGAGCGGGGCGCCCTGCTTCGGAGTGAATTGCTGAACTGTCGCAAGATTGGCCCGATTGAACTCCTCCCCGTGATACGCGTTAATCTCTGACACGATGCGCTCCACGCTGCGCATTCCCCGCAGCCGCTCCTGCAGCTCCGCTGGCAGGCCATTGCGGTATTCGGCCGGCACTCGCTCGGCGGGAATTTTGATGCGCTCCGCCTGAGCAGCGAGCGCGGCGCGGGCTATTTCCAGCATCTCAGGCGAGGCCGTGATGGTCACTGGTGGCTGGCTCAGGAGGGGCGGGGTGGCACGCAGCACCGGGCCGACCATTGAACTATTGGGACCGCTAACAAACCGGGAGTCAGTGGTCAGCGCCTCGCGCTGCCAGACCGCGTCCAACTCCGTCTTGAAGACGCTCACGGCCCGCTCGATGGCGGCGAGGTCCGTGTTCTGGTTCATGAACGCGAGAAGGCGCAGTTGCTTGTCCCGCAGTTCCGCGTAGTCCGGCTTGGTGGGAACACGGAGGCGTTGGACTTCTGCGGCCAGTTCATCCCAACGGTCGGCGGCCTTCTCCGTGGTGGCGCGGGAGCGGGCACTCATCACCAAGCGGGCAAGCGTGGGTGTGGATGGCAGGTAGCGGGCCGCCTGTGTCCAAGTCTCCGCCGCCTCGTCGAAACGCTTCGCGCTGGTGAGCGTTTGCGCTCGGATGATGAGGAACGCTCCGAACATCTCGGCCTTGGTCTTGGGCCGGAGCAAGCCATACTCACGCGCCTCGGCGTCGTTCATCGGGTAGGGCCACTTGCGGTAGTAGTCATCGGGGAAGCTGTTGTAGCCGATGCTGGTGGCCTCGACGTTCAGATGCTCGTCGCCGTCTTCATACCGCACGTAAAGGTGGCCCTTGGCGGCAGCGAGGCTGACGGGGTAGCCGAGTCGTTGGGCGACGGCCACATAGAGAACCGGGAGCGAGGAGCAGGTGCCTGCCCGGTCGCCGCCGAGCAGGCCATGGAGCAAAACCTCACGGGAGTCGGCGAAAAAGGCATCGCTGGATTCCGATTCGCCGAGCAGTTGTGGACGGGCACGATTGAGACTGTAGTGCGCTTGGAAATCCTGCTGCAAGACGGTGGTGAGCATCATCATGCGATAGCTAGCAACCGAGCCGCCATATTCGTCTGGGTTCTTGGCGAAGCGGTGGAAGTTGCGGAGCGTCTCTGAGGCAACATGTCTGGCCCACGCATCGAGGGTGTCTAGGTCTTGCTGGATGTTCAGATGTTCTGCACCGCGCAGGCCGGTGGCGCAGAGCAGATTAAGGTATCCGACCGGCGGACCCATCTATGCGGGAGTGGAGCGGGATGAGAAGCTGGGGGGATGAAACAAAAATCTTCGTGCTTGGCCGAGGTGCAAGTGGACGCAGCCATAAGCCGGGCTCTGGCTCCTCGCGGCTTTGGAACCAATCTGAGTGCGGTCTTCGTCGTGGACTTGCCGGAAGGAGCGAGGGTCTCAGTGCCCGCCGGGTTCGACGCGGATGAAGTCTTCAACCTGTTGCTGGTCGTGCGGGAGGCGTTGCGATGATCGTGCCCGGTCCGGCCACGCGCATCTTCCTGGCCCCCGGCCCCACCGATCTGCGGCGTTCCTTTGATGGCCTGCACGGCTTGGTGCGGGCGCAGCTCCAGGAGGATCCGCGCTCGGGCCATCTCTTTCTCTTCTGCAACCGGCTGCGCACCCGGCTCAAGGTTCTCTGCTTTGACGGAAGTGGTTTATGGATTTGTGCAAAGCGGCTGGAGAAGGGCCGTTTCACCTGGCCCGGGGCGGAGGTCGGCACGAAAGTGCGCTTGTGTGCGGAGGAGTTGGCGCTGCTCCTGGGCGGGTTGGAACTGACCCGGGTGAAGCGCCAGGACTGGTGGCGCTCGGAGTGAACAACACCCGCATATTTATTGGTTATTTCGCATCATTTACCTCGCATTTGACCACGGATTCCGGCAGGCTTTTGGGCAGTTAAAATGCCCGCCGTGCTCGATCTCAACACGCTCTCCGAACCCCTCCGGGAGGTGTTCCAAGGCATCGTCGGTGAGCGCGATGATGCTCGGCTGGAACACCGCCGTTTGGAGATCGAGGTCAAGTTGTTGAAGGAGCGCATCCGCCTGCTGCTGCGCTCCAAGTATGGCCCCAAGGCCGAACAACTTTCCGACGCGCAACTCGCCCTGCTGGAGCTCGAACCGGGCGTGACCCGCGAGGAAGTCGCCACCGAGGCCGCACAACCCGCACGGGAAAAACAACTCCGTCGCCAGTCCGCGCCGCACGGACGGCTGCCCTTGCCCGCGCATCTGCCCCGCATCGAGGAGATCATTCTCGTGCCGGCAGACCAACGCCATTGCGCCACCTGCGGCGGCGCGAAGTGTTCGCTGGGCCACGATGTCACCGAGGTGCTGGACCTCAAGCCCGTGGAACTCTTCGTGCGCGTGATCAAACGCGAGAAGCTCGCTTGCCCGCGCCATCCCGAAGCCGGCGTGGCCATGGGTCCCGCGCCGGATCGCATCATCCCCGGGGGCAAGTTGAGCGACGCTTTCATCACCGACGCGACGCTCAAAAAGTATCTCGACCATCTACCTCTCTTCCGCCAGAGCGTGGCGCTGTGGCGCGACGCGCAGGTCCACGTGAGCCCCTCGGTGCTGGGCGACGGGGTCATGGCCGTGGGGGCACTGCTGATCCCGGTCAACGCCGCCCAACGCATGGAACTCTTGGCCGGCGATTACCTGCAAGCCGATGAAACCCCGGTGGGCGTGCAAAGTCCCGACGCTCCCAAAGGCCAGAACCACCGGGCGTGGCAATGGCAGTATAGTGTTCCCGGCGGCCCGGTCGTGTTCGACTTTCAAATGAGCCGCAGCCGGGCGGGGCCAGCGGCCTTTTTAGCGAACTATCGCGGGGTGGTGCAAACCGATGCCTACAGCGCCTACGACTCCGTCATGGGGCCGGGCATGATCCACGCCGGCTGTTGGGCCCATGCGCGGCGCAAGTTCCACGAAGCCCATCAACTGGACCCAGCCGACGCGGCGGCGCGGGAAGTGATCGAACGCATCGGCCGGCTCTACGCCGTCGAAGCTCAGGCCCGCGCAGACCAGCTGACCGCCGTGGCCCGCCAGCAACGGCGGCAGGAACGGAGCGCCGCCGAAGTGGCGGCGTTGAAAGCACGCCTGTTGACGCTCCGGGCGGAGGTATTACCCGGCAGCCAGCTGGCCAAGGCCTGCGACTACGCGCTGCGCATCTGGGACCGGCTGGAAGTCTTCCTCGCCCACGGGCAGGTTGAAATCGACACGAATCTGGCGGAGAACGCGATGCGCCCCGTCGCCCTGGGTCGCAAAAACTGGCTGCACATCGGCGATGAAAAAGCCGGCCCCAAGATCGCGGCGATCCTGAGCGTGCTGGCCACCTGCCGCCGATTGGGCATCCATCCCCGCGACTATCTGATGGATGTGCTGCCCAAGCTGGGCCGCACCCGCACCGGAGACGTCCAGCACCTGACCCCGCTGGCCTGGCACCGCGCTCGCCAAGCACCAGTCGCACCCGTCAGCTAATCGCAGCCGCAAACTTCACCGGCATCGGCCACGCACCGATGGATTTGCCGGTTGGATACGATTAAGAACGGCAAGGTCAACGTGTTCGAGTTGTCCGGGGGGAAGAACGAGGAGTTCGGCGAGCGTCTGCGGCTGGACGGGGCGGGCCTTGAGTTCGGCGGGAACGGGAGGTGTGTTCGTGTCAATGACACGGCCTTTTCTTGTCAGGATGGAAGGCGAGGATTTCTTCCAGATAAACACCGCCAGACCGAGCACGAGAACCGTGATAACGGCAACTCGAAACCAATGGCGGCGAAGTGCTGCGCGGTGCCAAGCGCGCGACGGAGCATGCGGCCTTTGCCCTGTCTCATTTGGAGACCGATGAGCGCGCTGCTTCATTCCGTCACTACTGCGGTTAATCTGGAACTACGGTGTCAGGATTGCCTTGGAAGGCGGCGCTTGAAGTCTATCAAATGCGCTATCAACATCTCGCTGCCGACGAGCTAGGCCACCAGCACTGTTTCCATCGAACCACCCCAAGGATTTGGCGTTTTCAAAAGTATCAGCGCGGTCGCTCCACTCACGCACATGTGCTTTCCCGGTGATGAACGCAAACGCATATCCCTTCCGATACCACTCTGAATACACACGTCCTAATTCCTCAGTGTCTTTGAAGCGGATCGGTTGGGGCAGAGTGACTGTTGAGCTGAACGCGTTCAGCTCTTCCGCCACCTTGATGGGAAGGGCGGACAGCGCCGAATCCGGGTAGCCAACTTGCGAACTAAAGTCGCGAGCACGGGGACTTGAACACCCCAGCAGGCATGCGAAAGCAAAAAGGCAATTCGCAATAACTATGCGTCTGGGAAGAAGCCTTCCTAGCTGCTGTATTCTCAAGGTGAAGTGCCTCCACTATGCAAGGCATCCACTGCCGCTTGCTCGTTCATGTTGAATTCTCGCCAAGTCTGCCTAAGCGCCTGCGAGACGGCTTGAAGGCATGCAGTTTGAGATGCATATGAACTGCTTTCGGCAGCCTGCAACGCAGATTTCCAAGCCTCAAAATTAGTCCTGCCGTGCGCTTGGTGTCTCCGCTCATGGCTCAGAACCAACTGCCGCCGATACAGTTGCGGGGAATAGTGCCAATACCGGTCTACGTTCGGATCCCCAGAACTAATTCGGCTGGCGCCCCAAGCTCGCGATCTTCTATCCAGCACGTAGATTTGGCTGTGAACGGCAAGCTCAAACGTTGGTTTGAAAGCACCTGCTACGGCGCAGCAGCAATCCCCTGCCACAAGCGACGGCTCTGTGATCGTGAGACCATAACGAGAACTAGAAGCTGAAAGTAGCATGGACCTCGGCACACTTGTTGAATTCGTGCCGACCCTCAGCGTGGTGTTTATGGTTATTACTTGAAAACTCAGCAGATCCCTGTCCAGCAACGGCGAGTGAACAATCCACTTGTAATTCGAGCTGCACGTAGCCAAGCCAACCGGGTCAACACTATCAACCGGGGCGTTGTAAACAGATGCGTATATGTTCTCGCCACCGGCCTCCCCAATGGGATCACGGCTAGCCCAGCGCCCGACTGTGGGGTTTAGGAACGCGTGGGCTGTTGGGGCGCAGGTTAACCAGAGGAGCATAAGCCATGTTGCGCGACAAAGCTGTCTTTCATCCCCGCTATGGTGATTGGAAGTTGTTGGCATACGGCTCTTGTCGTTGGGAAGGGCGTGCCCTGTCGGACGGTGCGCCAAATTCGCGCGAGGAGGTAAGCCGACAGGCAAGATACCACGCGCCGGACTGCGTGCGCTTGGGGCGTGGTCCGCCGTAGCCTCGGCGAAGGTGGAGGCGGGCATGGTGTTGGGATGTTCAGGGAGATGTAGGCGAGCTCATGTTCGTAGCCGAGGAGCTGGTCCGGCGTTCAAAACCGTTGGCACCATGGTGTGCTATGGTTGGCGTGTCGAGTTCACTTCCGAGTAGGTAATCACTTTCAGTGAAAGATTCAGGTCTCCAAGAATTTTTAAGCAACTCGGGGATAGCGATAAATACTCAGAACTTATGCCATTGCTGCTCATAATCATTATCAGTAATTGACCTTTGAAGCGCAATGCTAGCTGTTGAATCGGAACGCGCCTTGGTCTAAAAAACTTGTATATGTTTTCTTCTAATAACACCCAATCTGCAATATCAGAATCGAAAACATCGAAATTCCAAGAGATAGTTTCTCCACCTCCGAACAATATGCTAGATCTGGTAATGCAGGTTGGGCTTATGTCCAGTTGATTTGTGCAGGCGATTGATTCGATTTCACTCAAATCAACAAAGCTTATTAACGCCCTGACCTTATTTTTCATGGATGCTATAATATAAACCTGTCAAACATTTTACCAATAGTTATAGAAGCACTCACGCGCTCTTTCTAATGTTGATTGCAACAGCGCAAAACTTCTCGCTCGGCAAGCGTCTTGCAGTGTTTCATTTATATCTCTCATGCAGGTTGCAAACGCAGTTGGATTCTGTGTGGGAGCACTTCCAGGATTTCTTTTGAAACAACGCGCCCAACTGGATGTAGTGGGGCCAATGCAAATCATGCAAATATAGCACTCCGTATGGGTCATGCTGGGCTTTGCAGGTAGGATTCCTCTTATCCAGGCGGCTGACGCACTCCAAGGCGGAGTTACTGGATCCCACAAGATGAGGCCTAGCTTGTCAACTAACCCAATTGAACAGTTATTTACAAGAACATATACATTTAGTCCACCCTTCTCCTCAATGGGGTCTCGGTTTGGCCATCTTCCAAATTCCGGCAGATACTCTCGATACAGATACTTGAGGTGCCCTGTGGACTCATCCGCGAACTGCGTGCTGAAGCGCAGCGAGTTCACCAGCGCCATTGGGCCGGTGGCACGCAGCGCCTCACCAAACGAGCCGTATTCGTAGGAAGCAGTCAGCGTGGAGCTGGATGCACTTAGCAAACCGGACACATTCCCGTTGCCGTCGAAGGCGGTGAAGTGGACGCCGTTGGTGCCCGCGCTCACCGCCAGCAGGCCGCCCACGCCACCGGCTCCGGCTATTGACCCGCTCAAGTCGCTGCCGCGCAGGTAAGCCTGAGTGGTCTGGTTGTCCCCATCCAGCACGGCGAGCAACACCTTGTCATCCCACACGAAGCGGTTGGTGGCGTTGGCTACGTAGGCGCTGCCGTCCCAATTCAAGGCAACTCGCTGGCTCCAGCGGCCATCTGGTTGGTAAGCCCATTCCGTGCGCACACGGGAGGCAGCCGGTGCGTCGGTCAAGCTCTCCGCTGCAAGCAGTCGGTTCTCCGCATCCCATGTGTAAGTCCATTTGCCATCCTGGGTAAGATTGCCGTCCGCATCATACGTGAACGCCTCCGGTGTCTGCGGCACCAGCACGTTGCCCGTCTTCGTGGTCACGATGTCCGTGTCGTTTGTCCCGGCTCCCGCGAGCACCGCTACGTTCGTGATGCCCTGCCAGCCTGCTGCGCTGCTGTTGCTCACCGGCAGCTCCTTCCGGAAATACTCCCCCTTCCTGTAGGTGGACTCGTTGTTCACCGTCACCGTTGCGTTGCTGTTGGCCGAACCGAGCACTTCTACATAACCAGCCACGGTTCGATTGGTATATTGGTTCAGCGCATTGGGTCCGTAGTAGTTGGTCCGCAGGTTGGTGCCAAACTGGTTGCCACCGGCCGCTGTCTGCCTCCGGTTCCCGATGTCGTCGAACGCATACTCAAACTGCTGTCCGGCTGCGATGCTGTTGTCGCTCCAGTATTTCTTCCCGCTCGTCACCTGTCCAAGGGAGTCGTAGCTCCAAGACCAGCGCGAGTTGTCCACGTTGGTCACGGCAACGCGCTGGTTGGCGTCGTTGTAAGCGTAGTTGAACGCGGACACGTTCGAGCCGCCCGCACTCTGCGTGATGCTGGTGAGGCGATTCAAAAAGTCGTAACGGTTGGTCCGGGTCATCCGGGTGGTGGAGCTTTGCTTGAACACAATAGAGTCCACCAAGGGTGAATTGGCAAGGTAGCCGTAGGTGGCGTTGTTCGTGCCGTCGGACACCGTGCTCAGACGGGAGGCGTAGTCGTAGCCGTAAATGGAGGCACTCAACTGGGTGGAGACGTTGAAAGCGGACAGGTTCGTGCGACGCAGGAGGGCATCGTAGCTGTTGGTGATGGCCAGGCCGCCAAGGACGCCGCCAGAGTGGGATTCGCCCAGAAGCTGTCCGGCGTCGTTGTAGGTGCGTGTGGTGGTGAGGGTGCCGTCACCCAAGGAGAGGACACGCCCCTGACGGTTATAGCTGGTGTAGGCGGTGGGGGTGACGCTGTCGTCGTAGCTCGTCTGTGTCAACTGCCCGGCGTAGTCGTAGGTGTAGGTGGTGGTGATGCCGCGTGCCCACACCCGCGTGGCCAGCCTGCCAGCAGCCGTGTAGGTGTAGGTCGGTCCTTGGTCGTCGGCATACAGCTTCCCAGTGAGCCAACCACGGGTCGAACTGTAGTTCCAAGTGGTGGTGGCGGTGCCCGTGTTGCCAACGAAATCCTGCCACGTTTTCAAGGTCTTCATCCGGCCCGCATAGTCGTAGGTGTATTCCGCCGGGTAGGTGCGGCTGCCGTAGGTCTTCTTCAGTTCACCCGTCAGGTGGAACTCGTTGGTCACGGTCGTGCTGTCCGGTTGCACGGTCTTCCACACCCGGCCGAGTTCGTCGTAGTAGCTGGTGGTGGTCTGGCTCGACTGGCCCGAGGCCGGAACCGGCGTCGTCACGCTGGTGACGCGGTCGGCATCGTCGTTAATCAGCGTGGTTGTGCCATTGCGGGCATCGGTGATGGTCTTCTGCCGGCCGTGCTCGTCGTAGGTGTAGGTGGTGGCACCAAGCTGGGTGCCCTGCGAGTCGTAGCGGGTGGTAACCATGACGTAGCCATTGGTCTTGACCGTGGTGGTGTAGGAACCATCGGGAGCGATGTTCGTCGCCACACAGGCACCGCCGCACAGGGATACACTTTCACTGGTCAGACCAAAGGTGGTTTGCCACGTCCGCGTGCCGTCAACGGCGGCTTCCACCGTGCTGGTGAGCAGGGAGTTGGTGGAGCTGTTCTCAGTCCACACATAGCTGCGCGTGCGGCGGACGTTCGTGCTGTGCGCCGCCACCACGTCCCGCACTGTGCGCGTGATGCGGTCCGTGCCGTCGAAATCAATCGTGTCGTTCCGGTCCATGTCGAGGGCGGTGTATTCGACCTCACCCAAGGCGTTGTATTGGTAGAGCGTCACCACGCCATCGGCGTCGCGGTGCTTCCAGAGCTGGCCGGCGTTGTTGAAGTAACTCTGCGTGTAGGCATCGTCGGCATACACGGTCTTGAAGGTGCGACCGGCGAGGTCCGTGAAGGTCTTCGTCCATTCGCCGGAGTCCGTGCCGTTGGTGAGCAGCTTGATTTCCTTGGTGTAGGGCAGGCTGCTTTCAATGCCGTATTCGTAGCGCACACCATGCACCGCCGTGCCGGTCAAGCTCTGGAGGGAGCCGTCCTTGAAATACGTCTCGATGCGTGTGGCCCCGAGCGCGTTGGTGGTGAACTTGAGCGTCTGACCGTTGGTGTCCATGCTCTCGCCGAAGCTGGTCACGTTGCCCACGGCATTGGTCTGGTAGAGCAGCCGTCCGTTGATGTCATACACCAGGCTGGCCTGCGTGATGGTCGAGGCGTTGGTGCCCTGGCGCTGGGTGAAGAGGGTGCGCCCGGCGGCATCCAGGGTTTTGAGGTGCCAGATGCCGTTGCGGTAGCTGCCGATACGGCGTTTGAGGTTGTCGTAGGCGTAGGTGGTGGTCACGCCGTCACGGTCGGTTTCAGACTCCACCCCGCAGCAAATGTAGGTGAACAACTTGAACGTGCTGTCCAGATAGGTCACGCGGCCCGGCCGTCCGAACTCGTCGAAATCACTGAACGTCTCGCTGCCGGTGGTAATCTCCGTCGCAATGTCCACGGTGGTGCGGGAGATGACGTTGCCCAGCGGTCCCTGCAAGGTCACCAGCTTGGTGCCGTTGGTGACGGCGGTGCCCGCGCCATTGGGCTGGCCGGAATAGATGACGGTGGTGAGATTCGTCGCGCCATCCACCTCGTATTCGTGGAGGCTCAGGGTGCCATCGGGCCGCCGCTCGCTCTTGGTCCAGCCCCGGAAGCTGCTGCCTTCCCCGTAGGTGGTGGTGATGGTGACGAGGTTGTCAGCCGCATCCCAGGCCGCGCTCGCCGTCTGGCAGCGGATGTGCCGAGTTTCGTTGGTCAGGCAGACGGTGTAGGTCCGGCCGATTTCAGTGTTGAGCAGGGTTTCAATCGTGCGCCGTGGCTCGCGGGCGCTCAAGGAACCATCATCGCCCGAACCTCCCATGGGCGTGTAGCTGTATTCTGTCACGCGACATAGCGAGCTGTCCGTCGTGGGAGCCTGATTCCCAAACGCGGAATACACCTTGTCGAGCCGCCCCTCGGAATCATACGTGTTCAACGTCCAGGAACCGTTTGGCTGGGTGGTCAACCGGAGCTTGGCATAGGCGGCCCCATCCTCGGCGGCATTGGTGTAGTAGGTGTAGGTGGTGACTTGCTGGCCGGTGCCGCTGCCCACGCGTTCCTCAATCTTCACTTTGCCGAAGTCGAACACTTGAAAAATGTTGGACCGCAGGGAGACGACATTGGTGGTGGCGGGGTCGGTGATGGTCCAGACTTCGGTGAGGATGGTGTGATTGGTGTTCCAGCTCTCCTGCTTGCTCTCCATCTTCGCGCCATTGCCGGAGGTCAAGGTCCAGGACTGCGCTGCGTCACTCCAGACGAACACGTTTGTGTTGGTGGAGGCTCCACGAATCTCGGCCAGATTGAGCTGATGCCAGTTGGTGCCCGGGGTTTCCACCGCCCAGGTGACGAACGGGGTGCCCGTGACCTGATACACGCCGCCGGTGATGGAGCCCACGTTGGTGCTGGCGTAGAAGCGGACTTCATAGCGGTTGGTGCTGGTCGTGACGATGTCTGCGAGGCATTGGGGAGCCAAGGCCTGCCGCAGGTCGCCGCTGCCATCGGCGATGAGAGTCACGGAGTTCGTCGAGCCGACATAGGACAGCCGGTGCGGGGTGGCCAGATCACTCAGCGGGCGCAGTTCGTGCAAACCCAGATAGCCGGCCGAGCGCTTGTGGCCGGACTTGCCCAGTTCCATTTGTAAGCGGACGCTTGACATGCCACCGCCAGGGCCACCGGGCGAACTGGCAGGGACGGTGCAGGTGCCGGATCCGCAGGAAATGCCGCCCAGCTCTGTCACACTGATTCCGGAGGCAACATTTTCTCCGATGATGGACGGCAGACCAGCCGTAAAAAAGGGTTCAATCATCTCTCCACCTGTTCCCCTGACTACTTTGGATATTACAGCAACACCCCCCGTCGCGTAGGTTTCCGTCCACTCAATCAGGTAATCCACATTGGTTTCACTGGTGAACTTTACTGAGGCCGTCACGTTGGAAAGAGTGGCGTTGAACGTGGTGTAATCATTCACCCAGGTTGGCGGCAGCCGCGTGGCGGCAAAGCTTTGCGCAACTGGCGAATCATATTCAACGACGGTGTCCAGAGCGGGAGAAGGTAATCCGACGGCCCAGTTGGTGATGCCCAATGCGTTGGTCAGGGTGTTTTTGATCGTGCTAGAAAAGGACGTCCAGCCAGGTTTGGAGGAAACAATGTCGAGATAGGAGGTTTCGTTCGTCGTGGGACTGCCAGAGGATTCCGGTTGAATTGGATCATTATTTATACTCGCATAATAGAGTGACACAGACCGTGAGCCAGGCCACAATTTCGGCATGGCCAAAACACGAAATCACGCGGAACTCGAACGGCGGCGGCGTAAGGCGGCGC
>Ga0255092_1000428_pt1 | contig 16237 bp, 9 predicted proteins | sample Colum_Yuk_RepC_8_2_FD_188454 | JGI IMG/M metagenome (GOLD analysis project Ga0255092, IMG submission 188454) | Freshwater microbial communities from Columbia River, Oregon, United States - Colum_Yuk_RepC_8d | ecosystem: Environmental > Aquatic > Freshwater > River | place: USA: Oregon | collected...
GTTTACCGGTTGGTTAAAATGTCCCCGAATGTACCCGGTGATAAGTTTTTTTACTATATATTCTATGACATTCCCTTCGACGATGGCAGCCTCACGCCGGCGCTGGCCGCGAAGTCAGGTGACACGCTAGATGTGGCCAGCAATCAGTTCATCGTGCGGCCCTTCGGCTTCGACATCGACTTCAGCAACGGCCGCGAGCTCAATGGTGTCGCCGATGACTCCTACTCTGTGGATCACATCGGCTCGCGCTGGAAGATTGCCGGCGAAGCCTTCGATACCACTGTGACGGCAGTGGGCTGGCAGGCCGGCGACGATCTCAACAACGACGGCGTGCCGGATTCCGGCGCCAATCTTGCCAACAATCACCCGACGCCCAATTTCGATCTGGATTCGGAGTCGGGGGATTACAGCGTGCTGCTGAGCGTGGTCGAGACCAAGGTGCCTGGTGGCATTGATGGGGTCATAACCGATGATGACTTCGACAATTTCGCGCTGGGCGCGCAGACCCACTCCATCGTCTACAACGAGGTGGGTGTGATCGACATGCGTGCCGACATTGTGGATGCCACTGACACCGTCATTCCCTATCTGGGCACTGCGAACGTGCAGGGCACCGTTCTGAACGTAGGGCGCTTCTATCCGAACCTGTTCACCGTGGCGGATACGGATCTGCTGTCGCGGGTGTTGCAGGCCTGTACACCGGAATCCACGTTCACCTACATGGGCGAAGCGTTCGGTGTTGAATTCACGCTGACAGCCAAAGGCCTGACGGACAGCGGCAACTACACGACGGTGAACTACCGGGGCGACTACGCGTTCCTCGACACGTTCGTAGAACTGGAGATGGTGGCCATCGACGACGTGAGCACAGCAGACGATGTGAACTACAGTTCGCGTCTGGTCAATCTCATGTCAGGCGGAATTCCCTCGGACTTCAGCGCGACCTGGAACAACGGCATCCTGGAACTCTCAGGCAACATGCGCTTTGACCGGGCGGCGTCGGGAGTGCCCGACGGCCCCTTCTCAGACATGCAGATCGCCTTCCTGCCCACCGACGAAGACAACGTCACCATTGACCCGGCGCGGGAAGATCCGCTGACCTCGCTGAGTGTGCTCAATGTCGATCTGGACACCCTGGCGACAGAGCCGGCGGACCCCGAATACAGGCTGATCCTGGAACACGAGTTCCGTTATGGCAGACTGATCATCGAGAATGCCTATGGCCCGGAAACCGAGGACCTCGCGCTGACCTTCGTGGTGGAGTACTTCGATGGCGAGGAGTTCGTGCGCAATACGATCGACAGCTGTACGTTGATCGACGTGACGGATCTGAGCTATGTGCCGGGCACTTATACGGGTGATCTGCAGGACACGGAGACCACACTTGAATCTCCCGATACCGCGAAATTCCTGGAAGGGCAGACACAGGGCCTGGAGAATGTGCCCTCGCCCACGGATGCGCCGCTGGTGACCACGGCGCCCGGAGAGGGCAACAGTGGCACGGTGAATGTCACGCTCGACTTGAACGCGGCGGGCCTTGGCTTCCTGGGCTTCGAATGGGATGACGAGGATGGTGCGGGCGATCCGGGCGAAGATTACGACGATGACCCCGTGGGCGTGATCGAGTTCGGACAGTACCGACTGCATGATCGCATCATCAACTGGCAGGAAATCTACAACCGCCCCACGCCCTGACAGGCGCAGGGCGTGGGGCAGTCAGGACGACTCAGTCCTGATCGTCACTGCCCTCGTCCATCTCGAGTTCCTTGATCTTGCGGGTCAACGTGTTGCGCCCCCAGCCCAGCAGCAATGCGGCATCGCGACGACGCCCGGCCGTGTGTTTCAGAGCCACCTCGATCATGGTGCGCTCAAATACCGGCGTGGCCTGATTGAGAATCTCCCGGTGTCCCAGATTGAGTTCCTGATCGGCCCAGTTGTAGAGCAGTTGCGACCAACTGCCCGAGCTGCTGCTTTGCGCCTGCGTCTCCAGCAGTTCCGGTGGCAGATCGTCGATGTGTACTTCGCGACTGGACGCCATGACGGTGATCCAGCGGCAGAAGTTCTCGAGCTGGCGCACGTTGCCGGGCCAGTTCAGCCCCGTCAGATATTTCTCGGTTTCCGGACGCAATACCTTGGGTTCTGTTTCCAGCTCTTCTGCCGCTTTGGCCAGGAAATGCTGGGCCAGACGCGGAATGTCCTCGCGGCGGTCGCGCAGACGCGGAATGTGAATGCGGATGACGTTCAGGCGGTGAAAAAGGTCTTCCCGGAACAGGTGTTTGGACACCAGTGATTCCAGATTCTGGTGCGTTGCCGCAATGATGCGCACGTCTACCTTGATGGGGGTATGTCCGCCCACGCGATAGAACTCGCCGTCGGACAGTACCCGCAACAAGCGCGTCTGCGTCTCGGGGGGCATGTCGCCGATCTCGTCCAGGAAAAGCGTGCCGCCGTTGGCCTGTTCAAAGCGGCCCGTGCGCTGGGCCGTGGCGCCGGTGAAGGCCCCCTTCTCATGGCCGAAGAGTTCGGACTCGATCAGATCCTTGGGAATGGCGGCCACGTTCAGAGCGATGAACTGGTTCTTCTTGCGGGGGCTGTGGCGATGCAGGGCATGGGCCACCAATTCCTTGCCTGTGCCGGATTCCCCGTTGATGAGCACGGTGATATTGGACTGTGACAGGCGGCCGATGGCGCGGAAGACTTCCTGCATGGCCGGCGCTTCGCCGATGATGTCCTTGCGGCTTTCCAGCACCGGGGTCGGGACTTCCACATTCTTCTCGCGGGCATGTTCCAGCGCCCGCACCGTCATGGCGACAGCTTCATCGATGTCAAAGGGCTTGGGCAGATACTCGAAAGCGCCACGGCTGTAGGACGATACCGCGCTGTCCAGGTCAGAGTGAGCCGTCATGATGATCACTGGCAGCTGCGGGTATTGATCATGCACGGTGGACAACAGGTCCAGCCCGTTGATGCCGGGCATGCGGATGTCGCTGATGATGGCGTCAGGACGCTCCTTCTCCAGGCGGTGCAGAAGGTCTTCACCATTCTCGAAGCATTGTGTATGCAGCCCGGTTTTAGTCAGGGATTTTTCGAGTACCCAGCGTATGGACTTGTCGTCATCCAGTACCCAGACGGAGTTGTGCTTGCTCATGATTGCCGGTCCTGTGTTTCTGCCAACTTGCGTTTGCCCCGCGCGTTGGGCGCCACGGGGATGTAGATTGCGAAACGCGTATGCCCTGGTTTGCTGTCACATTCGATCATGCCCTTGTGCTGGTTGATGATGGAATGGGCGATCGAGAGTCCCAGCCCAGTGCCTTCCGCACGCCCGCTGATCATCGGGTAGAAAATGCTGCCGATCAGGTCCTCCGGAATGCCCGGTCCGTTGTCGATCACTTCAATCCTTGCGGCCAGGCGATGGAATACCGAGCCGATGGTGATGTTGCGAAGTACGCGTGTGGTCAGCAGGATTCTGCCGGAGCTATGCCGCACGTTCGGGCTCTCCAGCGCCTGCATCGCATTGCGCACGATGTTCAGAACTGCCTGAATCATTTGTTCCGAGTCGGCCATGACATCCGGAATGCTCGGGTCGTAGTTGCGCTCGATGCGGATGTCCTTGTCCATCACTTCCACTTCGATGAGGCTGCGGACGCGCTCAACCACTTCATGGATGTTGATGGCCCGCAGCTCCGGCGGTTTGCGCGTGCCCACCAGGCGATCCACCAGCTTGTGCAGACGATCGGCCTCTTCAATGATCACACTGGTGTAATCGGTCAGTTCGCCCTCTGGCAGCTCGCGGGCCAGCAACTGGGCGGCCCCACGGATGCCGCCCAGGGGGTTCTTGATTTCATGGGCGAGCCCGCGCACCAGTTCGCGGGTGGTCTCGTGGGTGCTGACCAGCGCCTCTTCCTTGCTGATGCGCTCGGCATAATTGATGGCCTGAATCTCCATCAGGATATGTGCGTCCTCCAGGTCGATCAGCGGCGTGATGGTGTAGTCCACGCTGATGGTGCGCCCCTGCAGCATGGTCAGTTCGGCTTTGCGCTTGGTGAAGCTGTGGTGGCTGTTCTGGGCGCTCTGGATATCGGCAATGTCCTGGGCAGCACCCAGAAAGATGTCACCTATCCACGCCTTGTAGATCTGCCTGCCACTGATCGCGAGCGTGCTTTCGGCCGCCAGATTGATATAGGACAGGCGCAGCTCCTGATCGAAAACGATCACGCCAGTGCTCAGATTGTCCAGTAATCGCTTGTGGAGGTTATCGATAGCCAAATTTGCTGCTCTTTGGCGGTGCAGCAATGCTGCGACTCGCGCTTGGTTTTGGGTGTAGATGCAATAAGCAAACCAATCGGCGTGACAGCCTGAATTCAAAGGGTTTGCAGGATAAGCAGCGTAATTGACGTTCGACTATGCACCACTATGGTGCAAACAACAACAATTGTGTGTTCCAGAATGGCAAGCGCGCTCCATGCCGTGCCCTGTTTTCTGCAGGCAAAAAAAAGCCCGGCGCAAAGGCCGGGCTTTCGGTGTTGCTTCAGGGCGCTGGATTACACGCTGTAGTACATATCGAACTCAACCGGGTGAGTGGACATGTTCAGGCGTGTGCAGTCCTGCAGCTTCAGTTCGATGTAGGCATCGATCAGGTCGTCGCAGAATACGCCGCCATGCTTGAGGAAGTCGCGGTCCTTGTCCAGGGAGTCCAGCGCTTCGTCCAGGGAGTAGCAGACGCGCGGGATAAGCGCTTCTTCTTCCGGCTCGAGGTCGTAGAGGTCCTTGGTGGCAGCTTCGCCTGGGTGAATCTTGTTCTTGATGCCGTCGATGCCTGCCATCAGCATGGCTGCGAAGAACAGGTAGGGGTTGGCTGTCGGGTCACCGAAACGCACTTCAATACGCACTGCGCGCGGGTTGCCGCCCAGGATGTAAGGGATGCGGATGGCGGCAGAACGGTTGCGTGAAGAGTAGGCCAGCAGTGTCGGCGCTTCGAAGCCCTTCACCAGACGCTTGTAAGAGTTGGTGGAGGCGTTGCCGAAGGCGTTCAGCGCCTTGGCGTGCTTGATGATGCCGCCGATGTAGTACAGGGCTTCCATGGAGAGGCCGGCGTACTGGTCGCCTGCGAACACGTTCTTGCCATCCTTGGAGATGGACTGGTGCACGTGCATGCCGCTGCCGTTGTCACCTACCAGAGGCTTGGGCATGAAGGTGGCGGTCTTGCCGTAGGCGTCTGCCGTGTTGTGCACGCAGTACTTCAGGATCTGAACTTCGTCTGCCTTCTTCACCAGGGTGTTGAATTTGGCACCGATTTCCAGCTGGCCGGCGTTGCCCACTTCGTGGTGGTGCAGTTCGATGACCAGGCCCATTTCAGTCATGGTGTCGCACATGGCGCAACGCAGGTCCTGGAAGGAGTCGATTGGTGGAACCGGGAAGTAGCCGCCTTTGACCTTCGGACGGTGGCCCTTGTTGCCGCCTTCGATGGCCTTGTCTGACGACCAGGCCGCTTCATCCGAGCCGATCTCGAAGAAAGAGCGGTGCATTTCAGTCTTCCACTTCACTTCGTCGAAGACGAAGAACTCAGGCTCCGGGCCGAAGAACGCCTTGTCACCGATACCTGTGGACTTCAGATACTCTTCTGCACGACGGGCCACGGAGCGCGGGTCACGGTTGTACCCCTGCATGGTCTTTGGCTCGATGATGTCGCAGGTGATGTTCAGTTGCGGATCGTCGGAGAAGGGGTCCATGACGGCAGTGCTGTCATCCGGACGCAGGATCATGTCGGACTCGTTGATGCCTTTCCAGCCAGCGACAGAAGAGCCGTCGAACATCACGCCTTCCATGAAGGTCTCGTCCACAACGGCGGCCGGGAAGGTCACGTGCTGTTCTTTGCCCTTGGTGTCTGTAAAACGGAGGTCAACCCACTTTACGTCGTTTTCTTTAATCAGTTTCAGAGTCTTTTCAGACATTCTTGATCCTCCGTGAGATCGAGAAATGGACGGCTGGCGTCACGGTTTAATGGCTGGAGCCGCCGAGACATTCGGGGTTCCCTTGAAAGCCTTGCTTGCTCTTGTCTGCCTTTTTAGAGCGCTCGCGCGCGGGCTGCTGCTTGCGTCCTGCTCAACAAGTAAGCTTTGCGGAACTATAATAGCGCGCAAGCGGGCCTTGTGTGCAGGGGTGGAGCAAAATATATGCCACTCGGTAAATGCCCGCAAACCGAGGAAATCCGGCCTCTGCGGGCGAGTCCCTGAATTGGCCGCCCCACGCAATGCACCATAAAGATGCAATGCAATTCGATGTGCACCATTAAAGAGCATGGCGCCGTTTCATTCATTAATGCCAGAGTCAGTGCCATGATTTTTGTCGTCCGTTTCTGTCCCGAGATCATCATCAAGAGTCGCGAAGTACGTCGACGCTACATCGCTGCTGGTGGATGATGAGGCCTTCTTGCGCCGGATTGCAGCCCGCATGATTGCGGACTTGGGGTTTCGCGTTCTGGAAGCCGAGTCGGGAGACCAGGCGCAAGGCATTCTGCGCACCGAGGCGGTGGATATTCTGTTCACTGACATTGCCATGCCCGGGCAGCTGGATGGGGTGCAACTTGCGGTGTGGACTTCCGCCAACCTGCCGAAGGTCCGGATCATACTGGCCACTGGCTATCTGGATGATCAGAGTCGCCTGACAATAGACCGGCACTGGCAGGTACTGGAGAAACCCTACAGGCGGGACGACCTCAGCAGAGCACTGCTTGCAGTGTGACTGCAAACAACGCGGCGGCCCCTGGTGTCAGGAACCGCCGCGCGAGCACTAGGCCGCCGTACTGGACGGTGTGCTGGTGGGTATGCGGCTGAGATCTTCCACGTGTTCGCGATGCGTCGTGAAGTCGTAAAGAATCAGATACAGGCTTGGCACCAGGAACAGCGTGATTACCGTGGCAAACACCACTCCCCAGCCCAGTGAGATTGCCATCGGCACGATGAAGAAAGTCGCCGGTGTAGGCGTCACCATCAGCGGCACAAGGCCGATGAAGGTTGTCATCGAGGTCAGGAAGATCGGCCGGAAACGCGCCACGCCGGAGTTCGCCACTGCTTCTTCCAGACTGTGACCCGCTGCCACTTCGGTATTGATGTAGTCCACGAGCACCAGGCTCGAGTTCACCACAACCCCGCCCAGCGCGACGATGCCGATCAATGAGAAGAACACCAGCTCCTGGCCCATGATGAAGTGGCCGAGGATGGCGCCAATGGCGCCGAATGGAATCACGCTCATGATGATCAGCGGCTGCCCGTAAGACTTCAAGGGAATGGCCAGCAGGACAAAAATGATGAACAAGGCGAGTGGATAGGTGGAGAACAGGCTACCCAGGGATTCGTCGCGTTGTTCGCCTTCCCCACCCAGCGCCAGATTGATCTGGTATTCATCGTTCCAGCGTTGCGAAAACTCCGCCGCGATTTCCTGCGTTACCTGCTCGGGGGTGCTGACTTCGCGGTTGATGTCGGCATTCACGGTAATGATGCGCCGGCCATCCTCGCGATTGATGCTGGAATAGCCATTGCCGAGTGACAGACGGGCCACGCTGGACAAAGGCACTTCGCCACCCTCGGGCGTGCGCAACAACAGGTCTTCCAGATTGCCCAGCGACTGTCGTTCATTCTCGGGGTAACGCACCATCACCTTGATCTGGTCGGAGCCGCGCTGGATGCGCTGGGACTCCGCGCCATAGAAGGCCTGGCGTACCTGACGGGAGATGTCGTCCAGGGTGAAACCCAGCAATTCGCCTTCACGCAGGATCTCGATCTGCACTTCCTGCTTGCCGGCCCGGAAGGAATCGCTGATGTCGAACACGCCGGGATAGCGCGCCAGTGCTTCACGCAGCTCTGCCGTGGCGATGCGCAGGCTGTCTTCGTTGCGCCCTTCCAGGCGGAAACTCAAAGCCTGTCCGGCAGAGAAGGAGTCAGACACAAAGTTCATTTCCAGGGCATCAGGAATGAATCCGACCTTTTCGCGCCAACGGTCGCGAATATCATTGGCGCTCATCTGGCCGCGCGCATCGAAGGAGCTCAGGATCATGACCACTTCGGCAATGTGACTGCCCCCCGCGCTACCGCGGCCCATGGCAGGGCCGCCTCGGTTGATGCGGGAGCCAAGGGTGGTCAGGGTGTTCTCGACGATGTAGCCGGGGCTTTCAGGTGCATCGCCTGCCGCAATGCGCTCATCCAGTTCTGCTTCGATTTCCAGAACAAGTTCAGCGGCAGCAGCTTCCACTTTCGCCAGTGCCTCTTCCGTGACAGCAACGGGCACCCCTTCCGGCATCTGTATGCTGGCATAGACGCGATCACCTTCCACCGCCGGGAAGAACTGAAAAATTACCCGTCCGCTCATCAGCATGGCCACGGTGATCAGAATCACGGCGGTGGCGGCAGCCCAGGTGGCGTAGCGATAATCCAGGCATACACGCAGTGCCGGTTGATAGATTTTGGTAGCGAAAGTCTCAAGGCTGCCAGAAATGGCCTTCTGCAGAGTCTGCCAGCGCTTCACCAGCGCATTGTCTTCCGAGAAATAGCCGCCCTTGCTCTTGTGTGACAGGTGGCCCGGCAATATGAGCTGGGATTCGACGAGACTGGCAAGCAGACAAAGTGAGACGACGACGCCGATCACATTGAAGAACGCGCCCATCGGGCCGTCCAGGATCAGCAGCGGCAGGAAGGCAGCGATGGTGGTCAGAACGCCAAAAATAACAGGAATCGAGACGCTGAGGGTGCCTTCGGCTGCAGCTTCGCGCGGCGACATGCCTTGCTGTTCATAGACGTAGACGCGTTCGCCGACGACGATGGCATCGTCAACGATGATGCCCAGCACCAGGATGAAGGCCATGATGGTCAGCGAGCTGATGGTCAGGCCCAGGGTGGGGAACATGGCCAGTGCGCCCAGCATGGCCACTGGAATGCCCGCAGCCACCCAGAGGGCGGTCTTGAAGCGCAGGAACAGGGTCAGTACGAGCAAGACGAGGAAGAATCCTGAGTAGGCGTTGCTTGCCACCGTCGCTATGCGCTGTTCCAGCCCTTTCGCATCGTCAGTAAGCACCATCAGCTCGACGCTGGCGGGCATTCGCGGCTGGCGTGCTTCGACGTATGCCTTCACTGCATCCGCAGACCGGACGGTGTCTTCTTCACCTATGCGATAGATTTCTATGATGGCCGCATTCTTGCCGTTGACGCGCGCGGTCAGATAGCCCTCTTCAAAGCCGTCGCGCACCGTCGCGATATCCCCCAGCCGCAGCTGCGAACCATCCGGGAAAGAACGCACCACGATGTTCTCGTATTCTTCGCCTTCAAAAATGCGGCCCTTGCTGCGCAGCAGAATCTCGCCGCCCGGCGTACGCAGGGTGCCCGCGGGCATGTCCATCGCGGATCTGTTGATGGCGTTGGACACCTGGTTCAGGCTCAGATTGTACTGACGCAAGGTGAGTTCGGAGACTTCGACAGAGATTTCATAGGGGCGAATGTAGCTGACTTCCACCCGGGAAATGCCATCCAGATCGATCAGTTCGAGGCGGATCTGCTCGCCGATTTCCTTCAGGCTGGCGTCGTCAGTGTCGGCTACGAGGGCCAGAGACATCACCGTACTGACCGGAGAGAACGACGCGACCGTGGGCTCTTCGATGTCGTCCGGGAACGTCACGATGCCGTCGATGGTGCTCTTGACGTCATTCAACACGCGATTCAGGTCGGCTCCACCTTCCAGTTGCAGGGTGGCGGCGCAGCCACCTTCGCGGGCGGTTGAGGTCATGCGCTGGATGTTCTCGACATTCTCCAGAGCCTCTTCCAGGTGCAGACACACGGCCTGCTCGACTTCTTCAGGGGCCGCGCCCGGATAGGGCACGTTGACCTGAATGGTGCCGGTTTCGATGCTGGGAAACTCTTCCTGCCGCGTATTCATGTACGCGAGGACGCCCGACACCAGGAACACCATCATCAGCAGGTTGGAGGCAATGGGGTTGTCAATGAACCAGTAAACGATCGTTCTCATTGCTGCACGACCTGAACGGCCATGCCGTCAACAACCGCCTGAATCGGGGACATGCAGATCAGCTCACCGGCACGCAGGCCGCCACTGATCAGCACGCGATCGCTCTCGAGCCGCAGAATTTCCACATCGCGGAAGTGCATGCGATTTTCCGAGTCCACTACCAGCACCTGGGTGCCGCCGCGAATCACCTCGCGGGGCAGCGAAACAATATTGTCCACAGATTTGCCGGCGATGGTGGCTTCGACGTAAAGCCCGACGGGCAGTGGTATGGCCTGCGCGTCTTCTTCAGTCGCCATTGTCGAGCCTGGATTGTCTACCCGCACGATGGCCTGTACTGAATTGTTCGACGCATCAATGCCGGCTTCCGTGCGCACCAGGCGTCCGGTCCAGGAATGCAGTTGTCCGCCGAACATGCCCTGCAGATTGACGGCAGGCTGGGATTCTTCCGGCAATTCGCCGCGATGCCCAAGCGGGATGTCGAGATAGCCCAGCTGTGTCAGCGCCAGTGGAATGCGCACTTCCACTTCATCGGCGCTCAGCAGCGTCGCCAGAGAGGTGCCGCGATTCACGTGCTGCCCCAGTTCGATACTGGTGCTCTCCACAATTGTGGCGAAGGGCGCGCGCACTTCACTGCGCCGCAATTCAAGCTGGGTTTGCGCGAGGGTCGCCTGCGCATCTTTCAGGCGGCCTGAGGCAATGTCTGCCTGGCGCTGAAGATTCTCCACCTGAGATTCGCTGACCAGGCGCCGAACGGCCAGTTCCCGATAGCGTTCCAGTTCGGTCGTGGCGTGGCGAAATTCGGTTTCGGCCTGCGCCACACTGCTCTGGCTGCGGGCCAGCGTGTTTTCGAAGTCACTGCTGTCAAGACGCAGGATCGCTTCATCAGCCGCGAAGAATCCGCCTGGAACGAGGTTCGGCGACACCCATGATACCGGCCCGGCTGCAGCGGCCGAGAGGTTCACCCGACGCGAGGCCTGCACCTTGCCCTGGGATTGGACCTCCATCTTGACGGACTCCGGTTGCACCGCGGCGACACGCACCGTGGTCAGCGCCTGCTCGGGAGCCACGGCTTCCAGACGCTCCGGATTGCGCACCAGCGTGAAGAATACCAGCGCGGCGCCGGTCAGAATGGCGATGGGGATGATGACTCGCTTCAATTGGGGTAAACCTCTTGGGATGGCTGACATGTATAAATGCGTGAGCGGAACACCGCTGCCCTAGCGCTGGTATACGCTGGACAAGGCCAGAAGATCAGCGTTGAACCAAATATTCTGAATACGCCCGCTAATACGGGTTGTCCGCTCAATACTGTCGGCGCTGGATCAAATTTTTACGCGTTTGTTGCGGCAAACGCTCGCTCACGGCATAGAGTCTTTACAGGCATTCGACTTACCCTGCCGCCATGAAAACCTTCAGTCCCGTTCTGATCGTCCTTGGCGTCGTCCTGTGTGTCACCGCCACGCTTCAGCTGTTTCCAGCCCTTTTGGGCGTGGCTTACGAGACGGGCAATCACAGTGCCTTCTTCAAAAGTGCAGCGATCGGCTTCCTTGCCGGTACAGTCTGCGTTGCCATTGGCCATCTCACTCGCTCACCGCATCTGCAGCCCCGGCAGATGTTTCTGATTACGGCAACGGCCTGGATTGTAGTGCCGCTTTTTGGTGCGCTCCCCTTTCTGCTGCTGCCACAGGGTTTCTCGATGGCAGATGCCATGTTCGAATCTGTTTCTGGTATGACGACTACCGGCTCAACTGTCCTTGTCGGTCTCGACACCATGGGTCAGGACATCCTGTTGTGGCGCTCTCTGCTGCACTGGTTTGGCGGTATCGGCATCATAGGCATGGCCATCGCCGTCTTGCCTTTCCTGAGTGTTGGCGGCATGAAACTGTTTCGAACGGAGTCCTCTGACTGGTCTGACAAGTCGCTGCCGCGCTCCCAGCAGCTGCTCAAACAAATGGTTTTGCTGTATATGGCATTTACGGTGCTGTGCGCCTTTCTTTTCAAGGTGTTCGGGATGGACACGCTGAATGCGATCAATCACGCCATGGCCACGATTTCAACCGGCGGCTTTTCCACTTCTGACAGCTCATTCGCGCAATTCGAGTCGCCGGTCCTTCACTGGATCTGCATCATGTTCATGGTCCTCGGTGCGAGTCCCTTCGCGCTCTTCTTGCGGGCACTGAAACATAGAACACTGGCGCCACTGCGTGACAGGCAACTGCTGGGCATGCTGGCAATCATGGGCGTGCTGAGTTCGGCGCTGGCCGTCGCCGTCTGGCAACTGGGGGACTCTTCGGTCCTGGATTCTGTAACACTCGCGACATTCAACCTGGTGTCGGTAATGACGACCACTGGCTATGCCAGCACGGATTACACCCTGTGGGGCAACTTCGCCATCGTGATCTTCTTCTTTGCAACCTTTCTGGGCGGATGCTCCGGATCCACCAGCGGTGGTGTGAAAACCTTTCGCCTGCAGCTGTGCATGACGCTCATCCGCGAGCAGGTGGCGCGCGCAATCCATCCGAGAGCAGCCTTGCCGCGCAACTACAACGGGGTCACTGTCTCTGACGAAATCGTAACCTCACTGGTCGCCTTTCTGTTCATGATGGTGATCTGTCTGGCAGTCATGACACTATTGCTGTCGCTTGCCGGCCTGGATCTGGTCACGAGTCTGACGGGGTCTGCTACCGCTCTGGCGAACGTGGGCCCGGGACTGGGGCCGATCATCGGGCCGGCGGGCAATTTTTCGAGTCTGTCCGATATGGCCAAGTGGGTATTGTGTGGAGGGATGATCATGGGGCGGCTGGAGTTTCTGACGATCATTGTGCTGTTCAGTCCAGCTTTCTGGAGGCGTTGATGAGCACCTCGGGCGTTCTCGACAGACCGTGGGCGGCCGTGCTTTTCGCGCTGCTGATGACGGCTGTGGCAACGCTTCTGTGCGCACTGCTGCAACGCCTGGTGCCAGCCGCCAATCTGGTGCTTGTGTATACGGCAGCGGTAATCATCACAGCCACCAGTACCCGAGTTCTGCCCGCTCTGGTCAGTGCGTTCAGCGGCTTCCTGTCCTTCAATTTCTTCTTTACCGAGCCTCGCGGCACCCTGTTGATGACGCATCGCGAAGATGTGCTGACTGCCGCGCTTTTTCTGCTGATCGCCAGTCTGGTCGGATCGCTGGCCGGTCGCCTGCAGGGCAAGGTCAGCAGCCTCGAGTTTCGCGACAGTTTTGCTCGCATCGAGCATCGCCTGCTGGAAAACATCAGCACCGCTCTGGAGTCGCGTGAAGTGCTGATGGCGCTCCAATCGGCAATTGGCGAACTCACCGGAAGAGTGTGCCACACCGTGTGCTCGGGTCGCGGTGTGGTGCCGGAGTGGGCCAGTACGCCGACAGATTTCCCGGACGTAGCGCGACAAAAGATCGAACGGGCACTGCTTGCAGGCACAGAGAGCTCAATGCTGCTGGACACTGGTGCACAGCATTTCAGTGTGAGGCTGGTGAGCGATGCCGAAGGCGGCAGCGTGGCAATTCTGCTCGGCGGTGAGCAACCGGGATTGTCGGCCCACGCGCAGGTGCAGAACAACGAGACGATCGACATACTGCTGCGGCAGGCCAGCCTGGGTTTGCGCCGCATCCAGCTGTTGCGGGATCTGGCCCGGGAGCGTATCGACAAGGAGCGTGAGCTGTTGCGTTCGTCGTTGCTGTCTTCAGTGTCCCACGATTTCCGTACCCCGCTGACGGCGATGGTAGGTGCCACGACAACGCTGCTGGAAATGCGCGGGGATCTTACCCAGGCGCAACAGGACGAGCTGCTCGAATCGGTGCTCTCCGAAGCCTCGCGACTGGACAATTACACGCAGAATCTGCTGGACATGACACGGCTGGGGCAGGGCGAACTGACACTGGATCGCAGCTGGGTCAGCATTGAAGAGATCATCAATGTTGTCATGAAGCGGGTGCGTCCTCTGGCCACGGCGCATCGTCTCGAGGTGACGCTGGCGCCGGATGTCCCATTGCTGCGGGTGCACCCGGCACTGATCGAGCAGGCTATCTTCAATGTGCTGCACAATGCCTTGAAATTTTCGCCGCTCGGTTCGCTGATTCAACTGCGCTGTGCACGTCTCGCAACGGCTACTGACCGGCCTTTGCTGATCGAAGTAGCAGACGAGGGGCCCGGTATTCCAGAATCGGAACGTGAAAACGTGTTCCGCCTGTTTCACAGTGCCGAGCGCGGTGACCGTCGCGCCGCGGGCACCGGCCTCGGACTGGCCATCTGCAAAGGCATGATCGGTGCACACGGAGGCAGTGTGAGAATTGGTGACCGGGCAGAAGGCCACGGATGTCTGGTGCAAATGATTCTGCCATTGCAGGAGTCAGGGCTGTGAATACCATTCTGCTGATTGACGACGAGCCGCAGATCCGCCGCTTTCTGCGCATTGGTCTGACGGCACAGCATTACGACGTGCTGGAGGCCGAGACGGCGCAGCAGGGTCTGGAGAAGGCGGTCTTGAATTCTCCGAAGCTGATCATTCTCGATCTGGGACTGCCGGACATGGATGGCCAACAGTTGCTGGCCCGGCTGCGCGAGTTTTACACCGGTCCGATCATCATCCTGTCGGTGCGCAACCGCGAGGCCGAGAAAGTGCAGGCCCTGGATGCCGGCGCCAATGACTTCGTGGTCAAACCCTTCGGCATTCAGGAGCTTCTTGCCCGGGTTCGTGGTCTGCTGCGCCAGCAGGGAGATGTGCAGGTTGTGCCTGAGGTGTTCGACGATGGCCATCTGCGGGTGGACATCGCACAGCGCCAGGTCAGTCTCGGTGGCACAGCGGTGCGTCTATCCCGCAAGGAGTTTGACCTGCTTCGCGTGCTGCTTTCCTACCGGGGGCGAATTGTCACACAACGGCAATTATTGACCGAAGTGTGGGGAAAAGGGCATCTGGAAGACACGCACTACTTGCGTATTCTGATGGCCAGACTGCGCACGCGTCTTGCCGATGATCCGGCCAGTCCGCGCTACCTGGAAACCGAGCCCGGCGTGGGCTATCGCTTCATTCTGTAGGCATCCTTGAAGAGGCTGGTGTATACTCCACGGCCTTTTTCCCGGCGTTCTTCCCACACTACTCCAGACAGGTAATCAGCTCGTGATCGAGAAAATTCGCAATATCGCCATCATCGCCCACGTTGACCATGGCAAGACCACGCTCGTCGACAAACTTCTCCAGCAGTCAGGCACGCTGGAAGATCGTGGCAAGGCCGTGGAGCGGGTCATGGATTCCAACGATCAGGAGCGCGAACGCGGCATCACGATTCTGGCCAAGAACACCGCCATCAACTGGAATGGTTACCACATCAATATCGTGGATACGCCCGGACACGCCGACTTTGGCGGTGAAGTAGAGCGTGTCATGTCGATGGTGGACTCTGTGCTTCTGCTGGTGGACGCGGTGGACGGCCCGATGCCGCAGACCCGCTTCGTGACCCAGAAAGCCTTCGACCAGGGCCTCAAGCCCATCGTCGTGATCAACAAGGTAGACCGTGACGGTGCGCGTCCTGACTGGGTTCTCGGTGAAGTGTTCGACCTGTTCGACCGCCTCGGTGCCACCGACGAGCAACTGGATTTCCCCGTGGTGTATGCCTCTGCTCTGAACGGTTTCGCCGGTCTTGAGCTGGATCAGATGGCAGACGACATGACGCCGCTCTTCCAGACAGTGATTGACCGTGTGCCCCCGCCCCCTGTTGCCGTTGACGCGCCTTTCCAGATGCAGATCAGCGCCCTGGACTACAGCAGTTACGTAGGCGTTATCGGCATCGGCCGGGTGACCGGTGGAACTGCCAAAGTGAACCAGCAGGTCGTGATCATCGACCGCGAAGGCAAGACCCGCAAGGGCAAGATTCTGCAGGTGAAGAGCCACCTGGGACTGGAGCGCGTGGACGTGGCCGAAGCCCGTGCCGGCGAAATTGTCTGCATCACAGGCATCGACAAGCTGAACATCTCCGACACCTTGTGCGACCCTGAGCATGTTGTCGCCATGCCCCCGCTCACAGTGGACAAGCCCACCATCAGCATGACTTTCCAGGTGAACGACTCTCCGTTTGCTGGTCAGGATGGCAAGTTCGTCACCACGCGCAACCTGCGTGATCGCCTTGAGCGCGAATTGATATACAACGTGGCGTTGCGCGTTGAACCGGGCGAGACGCCCGACAAGTACAAGGTGTCCGGCCGGGGCGAATTGC
>Ga0255092_1000431_pt1 | contig 16177 bp, 9 predicted proteins | sample Colum_Yuk_RepC_8_2_FD_188454 | JGI IMG/M metagenome (GOLD analysis project Ga0255092, IMG submission 188454) | Freshwater microbial communities from Columbia River, Oregon, United States - Colum_Yuk_RepC_8d | ecosystem: Environmental > Aquatic > Freshwater > River | place: USA: Oregon | collected...
GCGGGCGCTGCCGATCTGCAGCGTGACGCCATCGGACCAGGTGGCCGCGACGCCTCGCCCGGGCAGGCTCTCGATCCGCTCGGCGGGCCCGGCCGCCCAGGCCGGTTGTCCGTGGGTCTGCCAGGCGGCCAGAGCGGCTCGGGCCAGCGGATGCGTGCTGCCCGCCTGGACCTTGGCCGCCGCCGCCAGGGCCTGCCCAGCCTCGAACCCAGCGGCGACCGCCAGGTCGATGAGGGTCGGCTGGCCGAGCGTGAGGGTGCCCGTCTTGTCGAAGGCCACGACCCTCACGCGGTGAGCGAGCTCGAGCGCCCGTGCATCCCGAATCAGAATGCCATGGCGGGCCGCGGCGCCCGTGCCCGCCATGAGTGCCGCGGGGGTGGCCAATCCAAGTGCACACGGGCAGGCGATCACCAGGACGGCGACCGCAGCGATGATGGCAGACTCGACCTCACGACCGAGAATCAGGCCGCCGATCAGGGTCAGGGTGGCCACGCCGAAGACCGCAGGGACAAACACCGCCGCCACCCGATCGGCCACCCGTTGCAGAGGAGCCTTGTCCCCCTGGGCCTGCTCGACCAGTCTGACAATGCGTGCGAGCAGGGTCTCGGCGCCGATCGCCGTGACCTCCATCACGATTCGGGATGTCGCATTGATTGATCCGCCATGCAGCGCCTCGCCTGGCTGTCGGTGCACGGGCAGGGGCTCACCGGTCAGCATGGACACATCAACCTCGGTCTGCCCCTCGCGCAGCAAACCGTCGGCAGGGATACGTTCGCCGCCCAGGACCACCAACAGGTCGCCTACCCTGACTTCGGACAGGGAGACCTCGCGTTCCTGTCCGTCTTCCTGGCGCCGTGCGGTCTCGGGCCGCAGGGCTGACAGCGCACGGATGGCTGCCGTGGTTTGTCGCTTGGCGCGTGCCTCGAGGCTCTTGCCCAGCAAAACCAGCGCGATCACGACTGCTGATGACTCGAAGTACAGATGGGGTTCGTGGCCGGATTGAGCGCGCCACCAGAGCCACATCGAAAGCGCCCAGGCAGCGCTTGTCCCGACCGCAACCAGCAGCTCCATGTTTCCTGTGCCCGCCCGCAGGGCGAGCCAGCCCGCGCGGTAAAAGCGCGCGCCCAGGATGAACTGAACCGGGGTAGCGAGAGCGAACTGCACCCAGGCAGGGGGCATCCAGTGAATCCCCACGGGCATCAACAGCATGGGTAGGATGAGCGGCGCGGCCAGCATGAGTGCCAGCGGCGTCGTCCAACGGGCAAGGATGTGCGCTGATGGCAGGGCGGCTGCACGGCCGGCTGTGTCGACCCCCTGCCTCGAGGCGGCTTGCATGGCACGGTCCGCCGAGGTGGCGCTCGACAGGGGCGGCGGCGTTGGGGGGTCGCTGACCTTGTAGCCCGCCCGTTCGATGGCCCGGCGCAGGGCGTCGATCGTGAATGCCTTGCCGCGGACGCTGGCCCGCTCGGTGGCCAGATTGACATTGGCCTCTTCAACCCCAGGCACCTTGCGCAGGGCCCGTTCAACTCGTCCCACGCACGAGGCACAGGTCATGCCTTCGATGGCGAGATCGATCCGCTCAGGGCCTTCGTCGGCTCGGGAGGTCGTTTCGATCGGAGCAGTATCGATGGGCGCCACATTCCGAGTGTACCCTTGGCTTCATCAACCCGTTTTCGCGTGATCTGCCATGAATCAAGCATCCGTCATCCCGACGTCCCCCGAGCACTTCCAGGTTCAAGGCATGACCTGCCAGCACTGCGTCAGGGCCGTACGGCAGGTGATTGAAGACTCGGACGCCCGGGCGCTGGTCGAGATCGATCTCGCTTCCGGCCGCGTCACCGTGCAATCCTCCCTGTCGCGGGAGCGCATCGCTGAGCTCATTCGCGAAGAAGGCTATTCGGTGGCGGTCTGAGCATGGGTGCGCGTCGCCGATTTGTTCTTGGGGCAGCAGCCTCAGTCGGTGTCCTGATGCTGGGCTGGGCCGTCTTGCCTGTTCGCCAGCGGCTTCAGACCTCGATGCCGATCAGGAGGCCTCAGGGTGAACGGGCGCTGCATGGCTGGGTTGCGATCAATCGTGACGGTGAGATCACGCTGTTGATGCCCAAGGCCGAGATGGGTCAGGGCGCCCACACGGCGATCGCCCAGTTGATCGCGGAAGAACTTGGCGTGGAACTCGCCAAGGTCCGGATCGATACGACACCGATTGACGCGATCTACAACAATCTGGCGGTCGCCTCGGATGGGCTGCCCTTTCATCCCGATGACCAGTCCCTGACCAGCCGGATTGCCCGCCAGCTCGTCGACAAGCTGATGCGCGAAGGTGGCTTCATGATGACCGGGGGGTCCTCAACGGTGCATGACCTGTGGCAGGTTGCGCGCCAGGCAGGGGCCAGTGCCCGCCTGATGCTCGTGGGGGCGGCTGCGGAACGTTGGCGTGTGCCAGCGCGGGAAATCGAGGTTGCGGATGGGCGCCTGACCCATGCCTCCGGCCAGTCTGCGCATTTCGGCGAATTGATCGAGGCGGCAGCGCAACGTGAGCTGCCTCATGACCCTCCCTTGAAGAGCGATCGGGACTTCCGCCTGATCGGCACGCCCCAGCCCCAGATTCACAATCCCGAGCGGGTCAGCGGCAAGGCCCTGTTTGGAATCGATATCGACCGTGAGGATTTACGCCTCGCTGCGGTGCGCATGTGTCCCATCCTGGGCGGGCGCGTCGCGCGCGCCGATTATTCAAAGGCCCGTCGTTCACCGGGCGTGTTCCATGCCTTTGTGGTTGAGGCGACCCATGGTTGCACGGCAGGCGTTGCGGTCGTGGCGCGGACCTGGTGGGAGGCACGGCGTGCGCTCAATCTGGTTGAGGTGAGCTGGTCCGCCGGGCCGGTGACGCCTGTGGGTAGTGCGGAGGTGACGCAGCAGTTGCAGCAGGCTCTGACGCAGCCGGATCGTCATGAATTTCGCACGGTCAAGGATGCCGAGGCAATCCTCAAAGCATCCGACCGGACCATCGAGTCGGTCTACAGCGCACCCTATCTGGCGCATGCCGCCCTTGAGCCCGTCAACTGCACGGTACAGGTGTGCGATGGCCGGGCGGAGGTCTGGGTCGGTACGCAGGTGCCGGGGTTGGCCCATGATGCCGTCAAGCGCATCCTGCGCACCACCGTCAACGAGGTGCTCATCCATCCCCAGCTTCTGGGGGGCGCCTTTGGTCGCCGGCTCGAGGTGGATCATGTGGCACAGGCCACCCTGATCGCCTGGTACGGCGGAGATGGCAAGCCGGTCAAGACGATCTGGTCGCGTGAGGAGGACACCACGCATGATTTCTATCGACCGGCGGCCATGGCTCGTCTGCGGGCGGGGCTGGACTCCCAGGGTCGGGTGACCGCGTGGGTTCACGATTCGGCAGGCCAGTCCATCGTGCCGAATTACGCGCGGCGCAATCTGGACTTCAAGCTCGCGGGGCCCGACAAGACCACGGCTGAAGGCGCCTTTGATCAACCCTATGAGTTTCCGGCCTTGCGCGTCAGCCATGCCGTGATCGATGTACCCATCCCGGTCGGGTTCTGGCGCGCAGTCGGGCATTCGCACCAGGCATTCTTCAAGGAGTCATTCCTTGACGAGCTCGCCCATGCGGCAGGCCAGGACCCACTGGCCTACCGTGAGGCCTTGTTGAATCAACATCCCCGCCATCTGGCCGTGCTCCGAGCCGCGGCCAGGCTGGGCGACTGGAGCGAACCCTTGCAGACGGCCCAATCCGGGATGCGGCGCGGGCGAGGCTTGGCGCTGCACCACTCGTTTGGCAGCATCGTGGCCCAGGTCGCGCAGGTGCTGGTCACGCAGTCCGGCGAGATTCGTGTTGAACAGGTCGCCTGCGCCATGGATTGCGGTCGGGTCCTCAATCCCTCCGCTGTGGCGCAGCAGGTCGAAGGAGCGATTGCCTTTGGATTGTCGGCTGCGCTGATGGGTGAGGTGCAATTCGAGGCAGGTCAGGCCCGGCACTCGAACTTTCACGACTATCCGGTGGTCCGCATGCGCCAGATGCCCCGGGTCCTGATTGAGACGCTTCCCTCAACCGCCACGCCTGAAGGGGTCGGTGAGCCCCCCCTGCCACCGATCGCACCTGCAGTGGCCAATGCCGTGTTTGCCGCCACCGGGGTGAGATTGCGCAATCTGCCGCTGCGGTTGCCCCGCTGAACCACTGGCTAGCCTCGGTTCTGGACGAGGCGCTGGATGCTTGCCCGTGTCGCTTCATCGAGGTGTCCTGCGCCCTCGAGATTCAAAGGGCGTTCTGCCGCATCGAGGCGCTGCAGAACCTGTTCGATTTGCGTGGCCATCTGTTTGCCAAGCTCCACACCGTATTGATCAAAGGGATTGATACCGAGCACCGTGGCGGCGGTGAATGTGGCGTGCTCATAGGCTGCAAGCAGTGCTCCCAGCGTGGATGCTGAAAGGTCGCGTAGCAGGATCAGTGAGCTGGGGCGATTGCCAGGAAAGGCTTCATGGCCCGATGCTTCGATGGCTGAGTCGGGTCGGCCGACGGCAAGCGCCGAGGCCTGGGCCAGGGCGTTGGCGGCCACAATGCGTTGACGCTCATCATTGAAAATGGTGAGCCCCGAGTTGACGCACGGCACAATGAAGTCGACCGGCACCGGCTCCGGACCCTGATGCAACTGCTGAAAGAACGAATGCTGGGCCGTGGTGCCACAGGCGCCCCAGACCACCGGCGCGGTTGGCAAGGACGCACGTGTGGCATCGACTCCCGCTGCACGCGCGGTTTTGCCATTGCTCTCCATGACGAGTTGCTGCAACCAGGCCGGCAGCAAAGCCAGACGCTCGGCATAGGGCACCACCGCCAGTGAGCCCAATCCCATGAAGGCGCGATTCCAGACCGACATCAATCCGAGCCACGCAGGCAGGTTGTGCGCGAGGGGTTGCTCGAAGAAATGCGCATCCATCCCGGCTGCGCCATCCATCAGCGCATCGAAGGCCGGCATCCCGCATGCGGTCGCAGCCCCCAGTCCGACCGTGGACCACGCGGAGTAGCGCCCCCCCACGCCTTGATCGAAACGCAACAGATGTTCATGATGAATTCCCCAGGCTCGCGCTGCCTCGGGTTGAGCGGTGATGCCGATGAAGTGCCGGAATTCGGCCTCGGGGGGGCATCCTGCAGTTCGCAGCCAGGCGCGCGCCGCCGCCGCGTTGGCGAGCGTTTCACGCGTACTGAAGGTCTTGGAGATGATGGCAATCGCCGTCGATTGGGGGGCCAGGCCCTGCAGGGCCCGATCGAGTTCCCTGGGGTCGGCATTGGCAGCGAATCGCACGGGATAGTGACCATCGGATGCGAGTGCGTCTGTGATCAGGCGAGGACCGAGGTCGGAGCCGCCGATTCCCAGGCAGACCAGGGCTTTCAGGGGAGAGCCGTCGAAACCGCGTCGTTCGCCCGATCTGAGCCGCTCCACCAACCCGGCCATTCGCTGGTGCTCAAAGCGCGCTGTCTCCCGCACCGCCGCGGGCCCGAAGCGCCCACGCAGGGCAGGGTGTACGGCGGCACGCCCTTCAGTGAAGTTGACCGCTTCACCCTTGGCCAGGCGCGCCCGAGCCCCGTCAAGATCACAGGCGCTGGCCCAGGCAAACAGGGCGTGCAACGTCGCTGCGTCGATGCACTGTCTGGAAAGGTCAAGATGAATCGGCCCGGCATCGACCTGCAGGGCATTGACCCGTGTCCGGTCGGTCAGCAGATCCCTCAGGTGCCGGCCCTTCAGATGCCGCGCCCGCAGGTAGAGGTCATCGATCAGGAGGCGGGTATCCGTGGTGGGCCCGTCGGCCCCGCGCATGCTGCAATCATTCATGACGGCATCATGCCAAAAGCCACCGACGACTGCTGGCAGGTTCGCAGCGACTGCACGTCGGCGAACTGCCTGGGGATCCCTGTCCGAAAATGGCGAGTCGCGGCTGGCGGCATTCGAGATAATCGCCGCATGTCAGCTGCATCCGCGCTCTTCACACCCGCCTGTCGCCTGCGCACGCCTGAGCCTGTGCTGGATACCGACCTGTGCTGGCGGATGGTCCGCAGCAGAGATCCCCGATTTGACGGATTGTTCTTCTTCGGGGTCAAAACCACGGGCGTCTATTGCCGGCCCGTTTGCCCGGCGCGCACCCCTCTTGCGGGGAACTGTGTTTTTTTTGGGCATGCTGCGCAAGCCGAACAGCATGGCTTTCGCCCCTGTCTGCGGTGTCGTCCGGAGCTGGCTCCAGGTCAGGGGTCGACCGAGATGCCGGCCACCGGGGTGCAACACTGGGTTCGAACGGCAATCGCAGCCCTGGATCAGGTGCGCCCGGCTGAGGATGGCGCTCGACCCTCGCCCATCCAGCGGGTTGCTCATCAGCTTGGGATTTCGGACCGGCATCTGCGACGCGTCTTCGTTCAGACATTGGGCGTCTCTGCGCAGGCCTATCTGCAGACGCAGAGGCTGCTCATGGCCAAGCGATTGTTGACCGACACGCGATTGCCGGTCATCGAGGTCGCAGCGATTGCCGGCTTCGGCAGCCTGCGTCGTTTCAATGCCAGCTGGCGGCAACAGTATGGTCTCACTCCGAGCCAGTTGCGTCGCAACGCCGCCGAGCCCCACCCAAAGACCTGCGATTCGCCTGAAGTCGTCTCGGGCTTCACGTTCAGCCTGCCCACTCGCCCGCCCTTTGATCTGGACGCGTTGATGGCGTTTTTTCTGAGGCGGCAAGTCGATGGTCTAGAGTCGGTCCGTGACCGATGCCTGCGTCGGGCTCTGGTCATGTCGAACGCCGAAGGCGTCGCGCAGTCGGGATGGGTCGAGATTGAGGCGATGGCACCGACTCGGGGGACTGGGCTCACGGTTCGGATGAGCCCCTCGCTGGCCTCGGTGATTCCCGCCGTGTTGAGCCGGGTCAGACGGGCGTTCGATCTGTCCTGTCGGCCTGAGGCTGTCGCCCAGGTGTTGGGGACGCTGGCGGCAGGTCACGAGGGCCTGCGCATCCCGGGTGCCTTTGATGGATTTGAAATCGCGGTTCGGGCCATTGTGGGCCAGCAGATCACGGTGGCGCAGGCCACGCGGCGCTTGACGGATCTGGTCACGACATTCGGCGATCCGATCGACAGTCCATGGCCCGAGGTGAATCGGAGTTTTCCCTCTGCAGCCACGCTCGCTGGCCAGCCACTCGAGGCGATATCGCAGGTGCTCCAGCATCGGGCACGAGCCCGAGCGATTCATCGGCTGGCTCAGGCGGTCACCTCGGGGCAACTCGTGCTCGAGCCGACGGCAGACATCGACACCGCATTGGCCGCCCTGAAGGCCATTCCTGGGGTCGGTGAATGGACCGCCCAGTACGTTGCCCTGCGTGCGCTGGGCTGGCCCGATGCCTTTCCGGGTTCCGATGCGGGTCTGCTCAAGGCCCTGGGAACCCGAAACCCGCGCCAGGCGAATCAGATCGCCCAGCGTTGGCGTCCGTTCAGGGCCTATGCCGCCCTTCATCTGTGGCATCGCGGCCCTGAGGCCGAGGGTCTGGGCGCTCTCATCCAGACCGCACCGCTCCAGGCCTCAGCGGCCCCGACCTGCCATCATCCCGACCGACCATGACCTCCATCCTGCCCGCTGAACGACGCACCGCCCGACTGAACAGTCCACTGGGCGACATCCTGCTGGCCTTCGAGCCCGATGCCCTCGTCGGTCTCTATTTCGAGGGCCAGAAACACCAACCCGCCTGGCTTGCGGCTTTGCCTGACGATGCGCAGCACCCGGTCGTCCAGACCACAACGCGCTGGCTGAAGGCCTACGTCGAAGGCCTGAGCCCTGCGCAGGCCCCCGCGTTGCGCCTGTACGGCACGCCCTTTCAGCAGGCGGTGTGGCGCGCCCTGCAGGCCATTCCCCGCGGGCAGACCTGCACCTATGCTCAGGTGGCCGATGTGGCTGGCGCGCCCCGCGCCGTGCGGGCCGTGGGTGCTGCGATCGGGCGCAATCCGGTGTCCCTTCTGGTGCCTTGTCATCGGGTGGTGGGGCGCGACGGATCGCTCACTGGCTATGCGGGCGGGCTGGAGCGCAAGGCGGCCCTGCTTCGGCTTGAGGGCGCGCTTTCGGCATGAAGACGGCCGACTGGGGTGAACTGGTGGTGCTGGCGGCCCTCTGGGGCGGATCGTTTCTGTTCATGCGGATCGCGGTACCCGAGTTCGGCGCGATTCCAACGATGGCCTTGCGGGTGGGCATCGGAGCCGTGCTGCTGTGGCCGCTGATGGCCTTGCGCCTCGGTCATGCACCGCTGCGCGCCCAACCCGGGCAGCTGCTGCTGTGCGGACTGCTCAACTCGGCCCTACCCTTTGTGCTGTTTGGCTTTGCCATGCACACGCTCACCGCCGGATACAGTGCCCTCATCAATGCCACTGCGCCGCTGTGGGGCGCCGTGGTGGCGGCGCTGTGGCTCAAGGACCAGCCCTCGGGCCGACAGATGCTGGGGCTGGGCATCGCTTTCCTGGGCGTACTGGGCCTGGTGGCAAGCCGAGGAGGGCTGGGATCGCAGGGCGATCTGGCCGCCATTGCGCTCGCTCTGCTGGCGACCCTGTCCTATGGCATTGCAGGCAGTTTCAACAAACGCTATCTGCACGCGACACCGCCCCTGGTGGTGGCCGCAGGTTCCCAGATGGGCGCAACCCTGCTGCTGGTCGTGCCCGCGATCCTGACCTGGCCGCAGCAGGGCGCCTCGCTGCGCGCCTGGCTCTCGGTACTCGCCCTGGGCGTGCTGTGCACCGGGGTGGCCTACATCCTGTTCTTCCGGCTCATGGCCCGGCTTGGGCCGGCGCGCGCCATGACCGTGACCTTTCTGGTGCCGATCTTTGGTGTGCTGTGGGGGGTCCTGGTGCTCGATGAGGCCCTCACTGCACCGATGCTGCTGGCCGGGGCCGTGGTGGTGCTGGGCACGGCCTGGGCTTCGGCCGCGCCCCGTGTCAGGCCCCCGCCCGAGCCTGCCGATCGGCCATGAACTCGCGCAGGATGCGTCCGGTATGACTCTCCTGGCATTCCGTCAGGTCTTCGGGTGATGCTGCGGCCACCAGCCGCCCCCCACCATCGCCGCCCTCGGGGCCGAGATCGATGATCCAGTCGGCCTCGGCCCAGAGGTCGATGTCATGCTCGATCACCACCAGCGTATTGCCTGCATCCACCAATCGGTGGAGCACCCGGATCAGCCGGTCGATATCGGCCATATGCAGGCCGACTGTGGGTTCGTCGAGCACATAGAGGGTGTGCGGTGCCGCCCCCCTCACGGGCAGACCCGACTGACCATCACGCACCTTGGCCAGTTCGGTGACCAGCTTGATGCGCTGGGCTTCGCCGCCTGAAAGCGTGGGACTGGGCTGACCCAGGGTGAGATAGCCCAGACCCACATCCTGCAGCAGCTGCAACGGATGCGCGATGCTGCGATGGGCTTCAAAGAACACGAGCGCCTCATCCACACTCATGCCCAGCACCTCGCCCACCGACTTGCCCCGCAGCAGCACCTGCAGGGTCTCGCGGTTGAAGCGCTGACCATTGCAGGCATCGCACAGCACCTTCACATCGGGCAGAAAGCTCATCTCAATGGTCTGCACGCCCTGGCCTTCGCAGGCCGGGCATCGACCGGCGCCCGTGTTGAATGAAAACCGAGAGGCCTCGTAGCCCCGCACCCGGGCCTCGGTGGACTCGGCAAAGAGCCTGCGAATGGCGTCCCAGAAGCCAATGTAGGTGGCCGGGCAGGAGCGGGGCGTTTTGCCGATCGGCGTCTGGTCGACCTCGAGCACGCGGCTGACCGCCTCGATGCCCTCGATGGTGGCGCAGCCGATCGGATCGAGACTGGGTGTGGGCGACTCGCTCTTGCCCCGATGCCCTGCGCGTGCGGCGAGCGTGGCCTGCAGGTTGGCGAGCAGCACGTCGCGCGCAAAGGTGGATTTGCCCGAGCCGGAGACCCCCGTGACGACGGTCAGCCGACCGAGCGGGATGCGGGCATCGAAGCCTCGCAGGTTGTGGCGTGTGGCGCCTCGCACCACCAGTGCCGGATTCTGATCGCTCACGGGCCGTCGGGGCTGCAATGGATGCTGGAGCGGCGCAGCCAGGAAGCGACCGGTGAGGCTGTCAGGCTGAGCTGCGAGCGTGTCATGCCGACCTGTGGCCACGATCTGCCCGCCCAGGCGCCCGGCGCCCGGGCCGATATCGATCACATGGTCTGCACGGCGGATGGTGTCTTCATCATGTTCGACCACCAGCAGGGTATTGCCCCGATCACGCAGGCGGTCCAGGGTGTCGAGCAGGATGCGGTTGTCGCGCGGATGCAGCCCGATGGTGGGCTCATCCAGCACGTAGCACACGCCCTGCAGGTTGGAGCCCAGTTGCGCAGCCAGCCGGATGCGCTGGGCTTCACCACCCGAGAGCGTGGGCGCCGCACGCGACAGGGCCAGATAGCCCAGGCCCACATCCGAGAGGAACTGCAGCCGCGAGCGGATTTCGGCCAGCACATCGCGCGCGATCTCGGCTTCGCGGCCGCTCCAGTCCAGGCCGTCCATCCAGCGGCGCGCCTCGTCTACCGGCAGGTCGGTCAGTGCCGCGATGGAGCGGTCCTGCAGGCGTACGGCCAGCGCCGTGGCGTTCAGGCGCAGGCCCTTGCAGGCGGGGCAGGGTGCGCTGCCGTACTGCACGCCGGCATCGGTATCGCCTTCCAGACCCGGGGTGAGTTCATCTTCACGAATGCGGCCGATGGTCTCGAGCCCGGCTCCCAGACAGCTCCTGCACCAGCCATGGCGTGAATTGAACGAAAACAAACGCGGATCGAGTTCGGCAAAGCTGGTGCCACAGGGTCCGCAGGCCCGGCGGGTGGAGTGCAGTGCTACCTGCAGCGGCACACCTTCGCCGCTGCGATTGCCCGCACGCCAGGCCTGGGCGTAATCCTCCAGGCCGGTGGCCAGCATGAGCGTGCCCTTGCCGAAGTCGAGCGCGGTGCGCAGTGCCTCGCGCAGTTCGGGCTCGCGCCACGGGGACACAACCAGATCGGCGATTGGCAGCTCGATGTGATGCTCGATGTAGCGGTCAATGCGCGGCCAGGGCTGGGTGGGCAGAAAGCGTCCGTCGACCCGCAGGTGGGTGTAGCCCTTGGCGGCCGCCCACTTGGCCAGATCGGTATAGACACCCTTGCGACCCACCACCAGCGGGGCGAGCAGGCCGATGCGCTGGTCGCGATGCTCGCGCAGGATGCGCGCCACAATGGCATCAAACGACTGCGGCTCGATCCGGGAGTCACAGCTCGGGCAGTGCTGCGTGCCGAGCTTGACGTAGAGCAGCCGCAGAAAGTGATAGATCTCGGTGAGCGTGGCCACCGTACTCTTGCGTCCGCCGCGACTGGTGCGCTGCTCGATCGCCACCGTGGGTGGAATGCCGAACACACCATCCACATCCGGGCGCGAGGCCGGTTGCACAAACTGCCGCGCATAGGCATTGAGGGATTCCAGATAGCGGCGCTGGCCTTCGCCAAACACCACATCGAAGGCCAGCGTGGATTTGCCGCTGCCCGACACCCCGGTGATCACCGTGAACTGGTTGCGCGGAATCTCGACGTCGACATTCTTGAGGTTGTGCTCGCGAGCCTTGTGCACCACGATGGCCTCGCGGGCCCGATCCCGCAGGGCGCTCTGCACCGGCGCCTGCTGGGGCTCTTCCACCTGCAGGCTGGCCGATGCCGCCATCTCATGCAGATACTCGCGCAAGGACTGACCGGTCACGCTGCGCGGACTGGCCATCAGCTGATCGGGCGTGCCGGTGGCCACGACCTCGCCGCCCCGATCGCCGCCCTCGGGGCCCAGATCGATCAGCCAGTCGGCTGCCCGGATCACGTCGAGGTTGTGCTCGATCACCAGCAGCGAGTGTCCGGCCGCCAGCAGCTTGCGCAGGGCCCGCAGCAGGCGGGCCACATCGTCAAAGTGAAGACCGGTGGTGGGCTCATCGAACAGAAAGAGGCTGCCGCGCTTGCTGCGGGCCCTGTCCAGTCCCTTGCTCGCAGCCTCGGCCAGAAAGCCGGCGAGCTTGAGGCGCTGGGCTTCACCACCCGAGAGGGTGGGCACCGGCTGACCCAGGCGCAGGTAGTCGAGGCCCACATCGGCCAGCGGCTGCAGCCGCATCAGGATGTCGTAGTCGTCGGCAAAGAAGCCGAGTGCTTCATGCACGGTGAGTTCGAGCACCTCGGCGACCGAGCGCGCGCCGCCCCGGCCCGGCACCTGAACCTCCAGGATTTCGTTGCGATACCGGCGGCCGTCGCAATCAGCGCAGCGCAGATACACATCCGAGAGGAACTGCATCTCGACATGCTCAAAGCCATTGCCCCCGCAGGTGGGGCAGCGGCCATCGCCCGAGTTGAAACTGAAGGTGCCGGCCGTATAGCCCCGTTCGCGCGAAACCTCGCAGGCGGCAAAGCGTTTGCGGATGGCATCGAAGGCGCCCACATAACTCACCGGGTTGGAGCGGGTGGTCTTGCCGATCGGAGACTGGTCGACAAACACCACATCTTCCAGCCAGTCCTCGCCGAGCAGGCGATCGTGCTCGCCCGCCGATTCGGTGGGCTTGCCCTTGGCCTTGAGCAGGGCGGGCAGCAGCACATCCTGCATCAGGGTGGACTTGCCACTGCCCGACACACCCGTGAGGCACACCAGGCGCCCCAGCGGAATCTCGACGTTCACGTTGCGCAGGTTGTGCTCGCGGGCGCCTTCAAGTACGAGGCGCGGCGTGCCCGGCAGCACGGGGGCGGGTGGCTGCAGATCAATGCTGCGACGGCCGGCGAGATAGTCTCCGGTGAGGGTGCCTGCGGTGCGCAGACCGGCAGGCTCACCCCAGTACACGATCTGACCACCGCGCTCGCCCGGACCGGGGCCGATGTCGAGCATGCGATCGGCGGCGAACATCACCTGCGGATCATGCTCGACCACCACCAGCGAATTGCCCGCATCGCGCAGGCGCTTCATGACGCCGATCACCCGCCCCATGTCGCGCGGATGCAGGCCGATGCTGGGCTCATCGAGCACGAACAGGGTGTTGACCAGCGAGGTGCCCAGGGCCGTGGTGAGGTTGATGCGCTGAACCTCGCCGCCCGAGAGCGTGCGCGACTGACGATCCAGCGTCAGGTAGCCCAGGCCCACATCGAGCAGGTAGCGCAGACGGGCGCGGATTTCGGCCAGCAGCAGCTGGGTGGCTTCATCGAGGGGCGCGGGCAGCGCGATCGAATCAAACAGGGCAGCCACGCGTTCGATCGGCAACAGCATCACATCGTGAATGCTCAGACCGGCCAGGGTCTCGAGCTGCTCGGTTCGCCATTGCACGCCATGCGGCATGAAGCGCTTGTACTGGCCTTCGCAGGTGCGCTGCGCGTCTTGCAGTGAACCGAGCCGCCAGCGCAGGGCCTCGGGCTTGAGCCGCGCGCCGTGGCAGGTGCCACAGGGCGTGTAGGCCCGATAGCGCGAGAGCAGCACCCGGATGTGCATCTTGTAGGCCTTGCTCTCGAGCCAGTCGAAAAAGCGCTTGATGCCGTACCACTGCTTGTTGAAGTTGCCCGCCCAGTCTGGGCCGCCCTCGATCACCCACTGTCGATGGGCTTCGGGCAGATCGCGCCAGGCGATGTCCATCGCCACGCCTGCGAGCTTGGCGTGCCGGGCCAGATCGGTCTGACACTCCTTGAAGCTCTCGGTGGTCCAGGGCTTGACCGCCCCCTGGGCCAACGTCTTGCTCTCATCCGGGATCACCAGACCGAGGTCAATCCCGATCACCCGCCCGAATCCACGGCAGGTGTCGCAGGCGCCCATGGGCGAGTTGAAGGAAAAGAGGCTGGGGACCGGATCGCTGTAGGCGATGCCACAGGGTGCGCAGGCCAGCGCGCTGCTGAAACGCCAGACGTCGGTTGTATCGCCCGAGTCGCCGAGCACCTGCACGGCCATGCGGCCTGCGCCCCGATGCAGGGCAGCCTCCAGAGCTTCGCCGAGCCGGGCATCGTCCACACTGCCCATGCGAAATCGATCCTGCACCACCTGCAGGGTGAGCCCGGCGGGTGGTGCGTTGGAGGACTCGCGTGCATGGACCCGCGTGTAGCCCTGCGCCATGAGGTGCTGCTCGATCTCGGCTTCGCTGAAGTTCTCAGGCACCTGGACCGGAAAGGTGATCACCAGTCGTGGGTCGCCGGCGGCCTGAGCTCGCTGCTGCACGGCAGCCCGGATGCTGGCCACGGTATCGCGCTGCACCGGCTCGCCACAGCAGCGGCAGTGCAGGCGCGCAGCGCGTGCGAACAGCAGCTTGAGGTGGTCGTTGAGCTCGGTCATGGTGCCGACCGTGGAGCGCGAGGTGCGCACCGGGTTGGTCTGGTCGATGGCAATCGCCGGCGGCACGCCTTCAATGCGATCCACCTGGGGCTTGTCCATGCGATCGAGAAACTGGCGCGCGTAGGCCGAGAAGGTCTCGACATACCGGCGCTGGCCCTCGGCATAGAGGGTGTCGAAGACCAGCGAGGATTTGCCCGAGCCCGACACCCCGGTCACGACCACGAGCTCGCCCGTGGGAATGTCGATGTCCAGATTGCGCAGGTTGTTCTGACGCGCGCCGCGAATACGAATGGGAGGATGAGCGGCCATGGGCAGCGAGCCTTGAAAAACGGGCTGGAGGGGGAGTGATTCGGGCCGGCGATCCTGAACAGGCCGCCGATTCCGCGCAGGAGATCTCGATGGTACGGGAATCTTCCGGACAGCCCGTCAGGACCCCTCGGCTACCATAGGGACACCCTTTTGCGCTGGAGAAAAGCCATGTCCCGCACCATCGTCTCAACCGCGGCTGCCCCTGCAGCCATCGGTCCCTACTCTCAGGCCGTGCGCAGCGGCAATACGGTTTACACCTCGGGCCAGATCGCACTCGATCCGGTGTCAGGCCAGATGGTCGAGGGCGGCATCGAAGCCCAGGCCGAGCAGGTCTTTCGCAACCTGCGGGCGGTCGCACAGGCGGCTGGCGGTGATCTGGACCAGGCGGTCAAGCTCACCCTGTTCCTCACCGACCTCAGCCATTTCGGCATCGTCAACGAGGCCATGCAGCGACACTTCAGTGCGCCTTACCCGGCCCGCTCCACCGTGGGCGTGGCCAGTCTGCCGCGGGGCGCCCTGTTCGAAGCTGAAGCCGTCCTCGTGCTCGGCTGAACGGCGCAAATCGAGCTCACGCAGCCAGGCTGCTCTGATGGTCCGTTCCAGTGGCGCCCGTGCCACCGTGAAGGAAGCGAAGGCTTCCGCGACGGATCTCGAGCGCTTTGCGCGTCTGGGCATTCGCACCGAGACGGATCTGCTGCTGCACCTGCCGCTGCGCTACGAGGACGAAACCCGCCTCACGCCGATCGCGCAGGTGAGCGCAGGGCAGAACGTGCAGGTGGCCGGTCGGGTCACGCGTTGTGAGGTCAGTGGCCGGGGGCGGCGTGTGCTGCAGGTCGATCTCGCAGATGACTCGGGCGAGCAGATCGGCCTGCGCTTTCTGAACTTCTATGCCTCCCAGCTGACCCAGATGGCGGTGGGACGAACGCTGCGCGCCATGGGGGAGGTTCGGGGCGGGCTGTTCGGGCTGGAGATGGTGCATCCCCGGGTGCGCAGCTGGTCCCCGGGTCAGACCCTGCCCCCCGCACTGACACCGGTCTATCCCACGGTGGCCGGCATTGGCCAGCACGAATTGAGGCGGGCCATTCTGGGTGCGCTCGGGCGTGTGCAATGGCCCGAGACGCTGCGAGCGCAGTGCGTTCAGTCGCTGCAGTTGCCCACTGGCGCGCAGGCCCTGCGCTGTCTGCACCAGCCTGATCCGCACGAGGATCTGGCCGCGCTGGAGGATGGGACCCATCCGGCCCGACTGCGTCTGGCCTTCGAAGAACTGCTGGCCCAGCAGATGTCGCTGCGGCGCGCGCGCGAAGCCCGTGCACGGCTGCAGGCTGCGGCCCTGACCGATACCGGCCGGGTGGGGCTGTTGCTCGAGCGCCTGCCCTTCAGGCTCACCGGCGCCCAGCAAAGGGCCTGGGCCGAGATCGCCGCCGATCTGAGCCGCACCGAGCCCATGAACCGCCTGTTGCAGGGCGATGTCGGCAGCGGCAAGACCGTGGTGGCGGCACTGGCCGCCCTGCAGTCGGTGGGCAGTGG
>Ga0255092_1000436_pt1 | contig 16077 bp, 17 predicted proteins | sample Colum_Yuk_RepC_8_2_FD_188454 | JGI IMG/M metagenome (GOLD analysis project Ga0255092, IMG submission 188454) | Freshwater microbial communities from Columbia River, Oregon, United States - Colum_Yuk_RepC_8d | ecosystem: Environmental > Aquatic > Freshwater > River | place: USA: Oregon...
GACCCGGATCGCGACGAAACGCGCGCCATGCGCAGCAAAGAGAACGCCGACGATTACCGCTACTTTCCCGATCCGGACCTGCCCCCGCTGGTGGTCGATGCCGATCTTCTCGAGCGTGTAAAAGCCAGCCTGCCCGAGTTGCCTCAGACCATTCGAGCGCGCTACGAAAGCACACTGGGCCTGAGCGCCTACGATGCAGCCACGCTCACGGCCGATCGCGAGACCGCGACCTGGTTCGAGCAGCTGCTCGCCGCGTTGCCCGATCGTGCTGCACTGGCCAAGTCGGCGGCCAACTGGGTCATGGGCGAGATGGCGGCCCAACTCAATCGCGAAGGGCTTGCCATTGCCGGCAGTCCGATCCGCCCGGCCCAGCTTGCGCTGCTGCTGCAGCGGGTGCAGGACGGCACGCTCTCGAGCAAATTGGCACGTGAAGTCTTTCAGGCGATCTGGACCGAGCGCCCCGAGGCCGACGATGCCGCCGATCGCATCATCGAGGCCCGCGGGCTCAAGCAGATCAGCGATACGGGCGAGCTCGAGCGCATCGTCGACGAAGTGCTTGCAGCCAATGCCCGATCGGTGGAGGAATTCCGCGCCGGCAAGGACAAGGCCTTCAATGCGCTGGTGGGTCAGGCCATGAAAGCCACCCGTGGCAAGGCCAATCCGGCGCAGGTCAATGACATGCTGCGCCGCAAGCTGGCGGGCTGAGCCTGCCAGGCCCCTCAGACTACGCCGTAGCGCGTTCGGTAGGCCGCAACCGCAGGGCCATACGCCGACAGGGGCGAGTCGGCCCCCTGGGCTTTCAGAAAGCCCAGCAGGTCGTGCAGCGAGGCAATCGACCAGACCGGAATGCCGTAGAGCGCCTGCACTTCCTGCGTGGCCGAGGTGGCGGTGGGCGCATCCGCCGTGCCGCCGCGTTCCTGTCGATCGAGCGCAATGACCACAGCGGCGGGTGTGGCGCCCTGAGCGCGGATGATTTCAACCGACTCGCGCACCGAGGTGCCGGCAGAGATCACGTCATCGATGATCACCACCCGCCCAGCCAGGGGTGCACCCACGATGGTGCCGCCTTCGCCGTGGTCCTTGGCCTCCTTGCGGTTGTAGGCAAAGGGCAGGTTCAGACCCTGGCGGGCGAGCTCGACGGCGGTGGCACTGGCCAGGGTGATGCCCTTGTAGGCGGGCCCGAACAGCATGTCGAACTGAGCGCCTTCGGCCCGGGCCCGCATCAGGCGGGCGGCATAGAACTGCGCGATGCGACCGAGTCGCGCGCCGTCATTGAAGAGCCCCGCATTGAAGAAATAGGGCGAGTCACGACCCGCCTTGGTCCGAAAGCTGCCAAAGCGCAGGACGTCGGCCTGCAGCGCGAAGGTGATGAAGTCGTCGTGTGCGTTCATGCCAGAGCGGAAAGCGGGAATTGATTCGGTCGCAAAGACAGGGTGCGCTTGCTGCGCTAATCTGCACAGATGATCCGAATCATCAGCGCCAATCTCAATGGTATCCGCTCAGCCGCCAGCAAAGGCTTCTTTGAGTGGCTGGGCGACCAGCAAGCCGACTTTGTCGGCGTCCAGGAACTGAAGGCCCAGGCCGATCAGGTGCAGGGCGCGTTCGACGCGCCGCACGGAATGAATGGCTGGTTTCACTATGCCCAGAAAAAGGGCTATTCCGGGGTGGGCCTGTATTCGCGCCACATTCCGAGTGATGTGATCACCGGCATCGGTGTGCCGGAGTTTGATGACGAAGGCCGCTGGGTGGAGCTGCGATTCGATACGTCGGGCAGGCGCCTGAGCATCATCTCCTGCTACTTCCCGAGCGGCTCGGCGAGCGAGGATCGCCAGGCGTCCAAGTTCCGCTTCCTTGAGGCCATGGCGCCGCGCCTGCAGACCCTGCGCGCCGAGCGCGACTTCGTGCTGGTGGGCGACATCAACATTGCGCATCAGGCCATCGACCTGAAGAACTGGAAGAGCAACCAGAAAAACAGTGGCTTTCTGCCTGAAGAACGCCACTGGATGACAACACTGATCGACTCCGGCGTACACGATGTCTATCGCCGACTGCATCCCGATACCACCGACGACTGCTACACCTGGTGGAGCAACCGCGGTGCGGCCTATGCCAACAACGTGGGTTGGCGCATCGACTATCACCTGGCCACCGCTGCCCTGGCCGATGCGGCCTGCAAGGCGAGCATCTACAAGGCGCAGAAGTTTTCCGATCACGCCCCGCTCACCATCGATTACGACCTGGCCCTTTGATTCGGATCACGTCAACGATTCCGCCCATCCCAAAAAAAGACTGATCCGAGGAGACCCTTCATGAATCGACGTTCAACCCTGAGAACCCTGGCTCAACTGACCGGCCTGGGGTCGGCGCTCACCTTGAGCGGTTGGGCCCAGGCCCAAGGCGCCCCGGCCTGGCCCACGCGGCCGGTCAAGCTCATCGTGCCGGGCGGGCCGGGCAGTGGTACCGATGTGGTCTCGCGGGTTTTTGCCGAGTTGCTCGGCCAGGCCTTCAAGCAGCCCTTCGTGGTCGATAACCGGGCGGGCGCCAATGGCATGCTGGGCTCGCAGATTGCCAAGGCGGCCGCCCCCGATGGCTATACGCTGCTCTTCACCTACGCGGCGGCGCAGGTGGTCAATCAGACGCTGTACGACAAGGCCGGCTACGACGGCGGCAAGGATTTCGAGGCCATCGCCCAGATCGGTGGCGGAGGCAACCTGCTCGTGGTTCGCAGCGACGTGCCGGCGAACAACCTTCAGGAATTCATCGCCTGGGCCCGGCGCCAGCCCGAAGGATCGATTGCCTATGGCTCCTGGGGTGTGGGCTCAGGCGGCCACCTCAGCATGGAGGCGCTCTGCCAGGCCACGGGGTTGAAGATGCGCCATGTGCCCTACAAGACGGCTGCGGCTTCCAACCAGGACATCATCGCCGGTCATATCCAGGCCGGATTCGCTGCGACGGCGGCCTCGATTCCCCACATTCAGGCCGGGCGCCTGAAGGCGGTGGCCATCAGTGGCACGGTGCGGGTACCCGCCCTGCCGCAGGTTGCGACCATGACCGAGCAGGGCGTGAAGTTCGATGTGAATGCCTGGTATGGCCTGTTTGCGCCCAAGGGAACGCCCCGGCCGATCATTGAGGCGGTGAATCGCGAGGTCAATCGGCTGGTGGGCGCGCCCGAGCAGGCCGAGCGCTGGAAAACCCTGGGCTTTGCCCACATGCCGCAGCGCACGCCCGAGGAGTTTGCCCAGCAGGTTCAGGCTGACATCCGGGACTGGGGCGATGTGGTGCGCAAGGGCAACATCAAGCCCGAGTAGATTGCTGCGCTCCATGGCCGCTCATGCCAGCGCACGGCCTGATCATCTTTTCGCGCGGGCCCGTTCGTAGAGCGGCATGACCTTGGGCAACGCAGCGCGCAAGGTGTCGATGCGCGTGCCGTGGGCCGGATGGGTCGAGAGAAACTGGGGTGGCTCGCCCTTGCTGGCGGCCGACATCTTTTCCCAGAGCGACACCGCAGCCCGCGGGTCGTAGCCTGCGCGGGCTGCGATATCCATGCCGACGAGATCGGCATCGGTCTCGTCGCCGCGATTGAAGCTCAGCAGGGTGAGCTTGGAGGTGCCCTGAGCAATCATGCCGCCCAGGTCGCCAAAGCCCAGTACCTGCGACAGCACCGACGCCCCGATCGTGGCCGCCTGCGCCACGCGTTCCTGGCCGACCCGTTCACGGCCGTGCTCGAGCAGGGCATGGGCCATTTCATGGCCCATGATCATGGCGATCTCATCATCAGACAGCTTGAGCCGCTCGATGATGCCGGTGAAGAACACCACCTTGCCGCCCGGCATCACGAAGGCGTTGATGGTGTTCGAGGCAATCAGGTTCACCTCCCATTTCCACTCACGGGCCCGGGGGCTGAACCGCTCGGTATAGGGAAGCAGGTTGCGCGCGATCCGGATCAGGCGCTGGCGCTGAGGATGATCGGCGGGCGCGAGCGCGCGCTTGGCCGAGGCCTGCTCGAGCAGCTGTCGATACTGCAGGCTGCCTTGCTGCTCGAGGGCTTCTGAGGAGGCCAGGCCCGCGACCCGGCTGCGCTTGGGCACAGGAATGCCCTCGACCGATGCCGGTTCGGTGCCCCGGCTTGCGACGGAGTCCGCGCCCTGTGAAACCGTTTCGCGTGCCAGCAGGGGTGTGGCCGGCGCAGCCAGGGCCAGTGCAAGGAGCAGGGTCGGCACCAGGCCATTCAACGGCAAAGCGCGCAGGAGGGTCGTCCGTGAAGATGAGACGCCCTTGAACGGCACAGACGGGCGCACATCCGGACCGAGCCGATCAGTGCGGGGGCGTGGCAGGAGGCGCATACGGATCATGACGGTCAGCAGATGGGGGCAGCGTACACTCGCGCAAGCCGATTTGCCCATGAACGACATCACTCCATCCGAACGCAGCACGCTGGCCCAGGTTTTTGCCTCGCGGCGCATGGCCGCCATGCTCGGGCTGGGGTTTGCCAGTGGACTGCCTCTGGCCCTGTCGGCCGGCACGCTGCAGGCCTGGCTCACGGTCGAGGGCATCGACATCAAGACCATCGGCCTGTTTGCACTGGTGGGCCTGCCCTATACCTTCAAGTTCGTCTGGGCCCCGCTGCTCGATCGCTTTGAGCCCGCCTGGTTGGGCCGGCGCCGGGCCTGGCTGCTGATCACGCAGATCCTGCTCGCCGGGGTGTGTCTGGCCATGTCGGGCCTGGAGCCGGGCTCCTCGATCGGGTTGCTCGGTGGGCTGGCGGTCGCCATGGCGTTTCTGTCGGCTTCGCAGGACATTGTCTTCGATGCCTATCGTGCCGATCTGCTCGGCCCTGAAGAGCGGGGCGCGGGGGCTGCGGTCTCGGTGCTGGGCTATCGGCTGGCGATGCTGGTCTCGGGCGGCCTGGCCCTCATCCTGGCGGATCAGTGGCTGGGCTGGCAGGGCGCCTATCAGGTGATGGCGGGTCTGTTTGTCGTGATGGGCGGGATCACCCTGCTGGCGCCCCGCCTGAGCGCTGCTCAGCAAGACGGGCCACTGGTGCGAGCCGACGCCGCCGCCGAATGGCGTGGCTTTGTGGCCATGCTGGCTGCGGGGGGAGCGGCCGCCTGGGCCCTGCACGCTGCAACGGCAGCCCTGCTGCCCTCGGATGCCGGCCGGTTTGTGCGGCTGTGGGCCGATACCCTCATGATCGTTGGAGCGTGCGTGGCCGCGCTCTGGGCTGCGCGTCGGGCGGGGTTTCCGTCGTTTGTGCGGCCCTGGGATGCCTTCTTTTCCCGTCCGCAGGCGGTGGCGCTGCTGGCCCTGATCGTGCTCTACAAACTGGGCGACGCTTTCGCGGGCAGCCTGTCGACTGCCTTTCTGATTCGCGGCGCAGGCTTTACGGCGACCGAAGTGGGTGCGGTCAACAAGGCCCTGGGCCTGATGGCGACCATCGTGGGCGCGCTTGCGGGCGGCGCCCTGCTCACCCGCATCCGGCTCTATCCGGCGCTCATGATCTTTGGCGTATTGCAGGCCGTATCCAATCTGGGTTACTGGCTGATCGCGATCAGCCCCAAGAGTCACGCCCTGATGGCGGCTGCGATCGGCATCGAGAACCTGTGCGGTGGTCTGGGGACTGCAGCCTTTGTGGCCTTTCTGATGGCCCTGACCGATGCCCGTTTCTCGGCGGCCCAATACGCCCTGCTCTCGGCGCTGGCGGCCGTGGGGCGGGTTTATGTGGGCCCGAGTGCCGGCGTGATGGTTGAAGCCTTTGGCTGGCCCTCGTTCTTTCTGGTCACGGTGCTGACAGCCCTGCCGGGGCTGGTGTTGTTGCGCTGGTTGCGATCGGCAGTGGATGCCGTCGATACCCGACAGAACAAAGCCGAGCTATGATCCGGCGCGTGAATGCCCCATGACCCCGCCGGGACAAACCGGCTGGGCAACCTTCCCCGAGGAGACCTCCATGAGCTTTGATCGTCGGCAGTTCAATCAGGCCAGTCTGGGCCTGGGTACCGTGGCCGCTGCAGCGCCCGCCATCAGTCGCGCTCAGACTCGTGCCCTCAAGGTGGGCGTGCTGCTGCCGCGCTCGGGTGTGCAGGCCTTCATTGGCCAGTCGTGTCAGATGGGCGCCGATATCGCTCCCGAGATCGTCAAGCAGCTCAACGGCGTCGACATTCAGCTCATGAATGCGGATACCGAGAGCAACGTGGAGGTTGCCCGCTCGCGAGCCGAGAAACTCATCAACGATGGCGCGCAGATTCTGGTCGGCCCGTTTGATTCCGGGGCCGCCATTGCGATCGCTCAGGTGGCCGAACAGCGCAAGGTGCCGTTTGTGGTCAACATTGCGGCAGCGCCTCAGATCACCGAGCAGGGCTACAAGTACACCTTTCGCAATTTCCCGACCTCGGTCGATCTGATCCGCAATGGCCTGGCGCTGTACCGCGATCTGTTCCAGGCGACCAATGCGGCGCCCCGAACGGCGGTCTTCATGCATGTGAACGACACCTTCGGTCAGGCCAACCGCAAGGCGATTGAGGCCATCCTGCCGCGCCTGGATTACCTGCCCTTCAAGGTCCTGGACACCATCTCCTACGATCCGGCGGCGCGCGACCTGTCGGTGGAGGTGGCCAAGGCCAAGGCCACCAAGGCGGACTTCATCATGCTGGTCAGCCGCCTGAACGACGCGATCCTGCTGGTGCGTGAACTCGTCAAGCAGCGCTGGTCGCCGCAGGCCATCATGAGCCCCGGATCGCCCGGCATGTACGAGGCCCAGTTCTACAAGGCCTTGGGCAAGTACAGCGACTACTGCATCTCCAACGTACCCTGGTACGACCCCAAGGGTGCGCTCACCGATCGCGTCGAGAAAGCCTTCAACAAGGCTTTTCCGAAAGACAAGCTGATGTATCACGCCCTGAACGTCGGCTTCACCTTCGAGGCGATTCTCATCGCCGCGGATGCCTTCAAGCGCGCAGGCAGCGCCGACGGCACCGCGATTGCCGATGCCCTGCGCAAGACCGACATCGCCGAGCGCATGATGCTGGGCGGCCCGATCCGCTTTGATGCCAAGGGTCAGAACACCACCCTGGCCTCGGCCTGCATCCAGAACCGCGACGGCAAACCCGTGGTTGTGTTGCCCAAGGCGTCGGCCCAGGCGGCGCCGGTCTATCCGGTGCCCGACTGGTCCAAGCGTGGCTGAGTGCAAGACGGCCCCTGCTCATGTCGGTTGACGCCGTCCTCAACATCGTCCTGAGCGGACTGCTCACCGGGCTGGTCTATGGCTTGATGGCCCTGGGGCTGTCGGTCATCTATGGCGTGGTGCGCATCGTCAACTTTGCTCATGGCGAGTTGATGGCGGTGGCGATGTATGCCGCAGTGGTGGCGTTTGCCACGGCCGGTATCGACCCGCTCTGGATGCTGTTGCCGGTGGCAGGCGTGTTCTTCGGCCTGGGCTATGCCTTGCAGCGAGGGCTCATCAATCCCTTCATCCATCGCCCTGAGCACGCGCAGTTCATGCTGCTCATGGCGGTGGCGCTCATCCTCGTCAATGGACTGCTGGTGGTTTTCGGGCCGGATGCGCTGAGCGTGCAGGTGGATTACTCGCTTGATTCCTACGCGCTGGGGCCGATCATCATCGACAAGGTGCGGGTGATCTGCGCTTCGGTTGCGCTGGTGGCGTGCGCCGCGCTGTTTGCGATCTTTCGCTTCACGGCATTTGGCAAGGCGATCCGGGCCTGCGCCGACAACCTGCTCGGCGCCGAGGTGGTGGGCCTCAATGTGAAGCATCTGTATGCCGTCACCTTCGGTCTGGGGACGGCCTGTGTGGGCATCGCCGGCTGTCTGCTGAGCATGCTGGGCGATGTCACACCCAATTCCGGCCCCGCCTTCACGCTGCTGGCCTTCGTGATCGTGATCATCGGTGGCCTGGGTTCCATGGTGGGCGCGCTGGCGGGGGGTGTGCTGATCGGCATGAGTGAGGCGGTGGCCGGACTGCTGATCACCCCCTCGGCCAAGAGCATGCTGTCGTTTGCCCTGCTGATTGCCGTGCTGGCGCTGCGTCCGCAGGGTCTGTTTGGCCGATCGTCCTGAGCGCCAGCCCATGAAGCTCGTTGACCTGTTCCAGGACTGGCTGACCCAGTCACCAGCCCGCTCGCGCAATGCGCTGCTGGCCTTGCTGGCCGTGCTGCTGGTGCTGCCCCTGGGTCTCGATCGCTACCTCACCTCCATCCTGATCCTGGTGCTCTACTTCGCGTTTGTGGGCCAGGCCTGGAACATCATGATGGGGTTCTGTGGCCAGTTGTCACTGGGCCACGCCCTGTATGTAGGCCTTGGTGCGTATACCTCCGCAGCGCTGTTTCATCACTTCGGGGTGATTCCCTGGCTGGGCGCGATCGTGGCGATCGGAGTCTGTGTGGGGGTGGCCTCGCTGATTGGCTGGTTGGCCTTTCGCTTTGGCATCTCGGGGACCTACTTTGCCCTGCTGACCATTGCCTTTGCCGAATTCACCCGGATCGGTTTTGATCACTTCGGCTGGGTGGGCGGATCGGGTGGCTTCTTTCTCAAGGTGGTGCAGCAGGATCAGTCCGACTGGCTCAACCTGCGGGGCGGGCCCACGATGTTCTACTACCTTGCGCTTGCGCTGGCGGTGCTGGGCTTTGTCGTGTCGGCGCTGGTGCTGCATGGCCGCGCGGGCTATTTCTTTCGGGCCATTCGCGACAACGAAGAGGCGGCCCGGGCTGCGGGTGTCGACACCTTTCGCTACAAGATGATCGCGGTTCAACTCTCGGCAGGCCTCACCGCGCTGGCCGGGGTCTTCTTCGCGTTCTTCTACAACAACCTCTTTCCCGAGCAGATCTTCAACATGGGACGCTCGATCGAGATCATTCTGGCGCCCATCATCGGCGGCGTAGGCACGCTGTTCGGGCCGGTGCTCGGCGCGGCCGTGCTCACCCTGCTCTCCGAGGGCCTCACCCATGTGCTGGCCGCGACGGGTCATGAGATTCCCGGCGTCAAGCAGATCCTCTATGGCGTGGCGCTGGCGGTCGTGATCATGTTCATGCCCCATGGCATCTGGCCACGCATCGCAGCCCGGTTCGGGTTCGAGCGCCAGGCCCGACCCAAGACCGACGCCTCGGAGCAGGACCATGCTTGAAGTCCAGGGCGCCAGCAAGCGCTTTCGGGGCGTCAAGGCCGTCTCTGGGGCGAGTCTCGAGGTTCGTGAGGGCGAGATCGTGGCCCTGATCGGCCCCAATGGCGCCGGCAAAACCACGCTGTTCAACCTGATCGCCGGCGCCTTTGCGCCCAACGAGGGCAGCATCCGCTTCGAGGGGCGCGAGATCACTGGCCTGCGCCCGGATCAGGTCTGTGCGGCGGGGATTGGCCGGACCTTTCAGATCGTCAAGCCCTTTGCCGACATGACCGTGCTCGAGAACGCCATGGTGGGCGGGTTTCGAGGCACCGCCGACCTGCGTGTGGCGCGCCGTCGTGCCGAGTCGGCGCTGGAGGCCCTGCAGATGCAGGCGCTGCGCGACCGACCCGCCGCGAGCCTCACCCTGCCCGATCGCAAGCGGCTCGAGGTGGCCCGTGCGCTGGCGACCGAGCCACGACTGCTGTTGCTCGATGAAGTGATGGCCGGTTTGCGACCCACCGAAACCGATCGCATGGTCGAGGCCTTTCGCCGGCTCAACCGAGAGACCGGCATCACGATTCTCTTGATCGAGCATGTGATGCGTGCGGTCATGGCGCTCGCGCAGCGGGTCTATGTGCTGCATCACGGCGAGATCATCGCGCAGGGCGAGCCTGCTGCGGTGGTCAAGGATCCCAAGGTGCTCGAGAGTTATCTGGGCGCGGAGGCCTTCGAGTGAGTGGGGCAGCGCAGGCAAATGCAGCAGCGCTGTCCGTGAGCGCCGCGCCAATGCTGTCGGTGCGTGATCTCAGCGTGGCCTATGGCGATGCCATCGCACTCGATGGCGTGTCCATCGACGTCCATGCCCACGAGATCGTGGCCATCATCGGGGCCAACGGGGCAGGCAAGACCACCCTCATTCGCACCATTGCCGGCATTCTCGCACCGCGCGCAGGCCGCATCGACTTCGAAGGCGAGACCATCGCCGGCCTGGGCAGCCACCGGGTCTGTGATCTGGGCATCGGACAGGTAGCCGAGGGGCGGCAGGTTTTTCCGACCCTGACCGTGCTCGAGAATCTCGAGATCGGCGGCATGCTGCCGCGGGCGCGCAGCACGGCTCGGCAGACCCTGGAGCGGGTGTTTGCCCTGTATCCGAGGCTCGCCGAGCGGCGCAGCCAGCTGGCGGGCACCCTGTCGGGGGGCGAACAGCAGATGCTCGCCATCGGCCGCTGTCTGATGGGCGCACCGCGCGTGATCATGTTCGATGAGCCTTCGCTCGGTCTCGCGCCTGCCATCGTGAGCGAGGTGCTGGCCACCATCGGTGATCTGCACCGAGAAGGCCTCACCATCGTGCTCGTCGAACAGAACGTTGCGGCGTCCCTGCGTCTTGCGCACCGTGCCTATGTGCTCGAAAACGGCACGATTGCCCTGCAGGGCAGCGGGCAGGATCTGCTGCACGATCCTCGCGTGCGCGAGGCCTATATGGGGCTCTGAGGCAGGCTGCTATAGTCTGCCGATCCCCAACCGCAGCGGGCTGACTGCAGGTCGCCCGCATACCCTGCGCGATTGCGCCACTGCGGCCTGAGGCCGCACCGGAGACCTCGATGAACGACATTGCCCGCCTGCAGGATCTGGCCCGCAGCACCGGTTCCGAAACCCTTTCGGCCGAGCAGATGCAGTCTTTCTGGATGCCGTTCACGGCCAACCGGGATTTCAAGTCGGCGCCGCGCCTGCTCGATCGGGCCGAAGGCATGCACTACTACACGCCCGAGGGCCGTCAGATCCTCGACGGCACGGCGGGTCTGTGGTGTGTCAATGCGGGCCATGCGCGCCCGCGCATCGTGCAGGCCATCCAGCAGCAGGCCGCCAAGCTCGATTTCGCGCCCACCTTCCAGATGGGGCATCCGCTGGCGTTTGAACTGTCCAATCGCCTGATGCAGATCCTGCCCGAGGAATTCGGCCAGGCGTTTTTCTGCAACTCCGGATCCGAGGCGGTTGATTCCGCGCTCAAGATCGCACTCGCCTATCACCGCATGCGCGGCGAGGGCCAGCGCACCCGCCTGATCGGTCGGGAGCGGGGCTATCACGGGGTGGGGTTCGGCGGCATCTCGGTGGGTGGCATCGCCGGCAATCGCAAGCACTTCGGTCCGCTGCTGGCGGGCGTGGATCATCTGCCGCACACCCACAACCTCGAGCACAACGCCTTCACCCAGGGTCAGCCGGCCTGGGGTGCCCATCTGGCCGACGAACTCGAGAAGATCCTTGCGCTGCACGATCCCTCGACGGTGGCTGCGGTCATTGTCGAGCCGGTGGCCGGCTCCACGGGCGTGCTCATCCCGCCGGTGGGCTATCTGCAGCGGCTGCGCGAGATCACGAGCAAGCACGGCATCCTGCTGATCTTCGATGAGGTGATCACGGGCTTTGGCCGCCTGGGTTCGCCCTTCGCAGCCCAGCACTTTGGCGTGGTGCCCGACCTCATGACGGTCGCCAAGGGCATCACCAGCGGCACGGTACCCATGGGCGCAGTGTTTGCACGCAAGGGCATTTACGAGGCTTTCATGCAGGGCCCGCAGAAGTCCATTGAACTCTTCCACGGCTATACCTATTCGGCGCATCCGCTGGCCTGCGCGGCGGCGATTGCCACCCTCGATGTCTACGAGGAAGAAGGCCTGCTCGGGCGGGCTGCCGAGCTCGAAGGCTACTGGCAGCAGGCGGTGCATGCGCTTGCCGACTGCCCGCACGTGATCGATGTGCGCAACATCGGCCTGATCGGGGCCATTGAGCTCGCTCCGCGCGAAGGCGCGCCCGGCGTGCGGGCCTACGAGGCCTTCACGCGGGCCTTCCATGAAGAGGGTCTGCTGATCCGCGTCACCGGCGACATCATTGCGCTGTCCCCGCCGCTGATCATCGGCAAGTCGCAGATCGATCAGCTGTTTGAGGGTCTCGCCCGCGTGTTGCGCACGCTGGCCTGATTCACCCCGCCCGGCTCGTTGCTGTCGCGCCTGCTGCAGGGCAGGTCGCGAGCCGCGGCCGTGCCGGGTCGTCTGCCAAGGGAATTCGATGATCGACAAGACCGTGGCCTCGCTTGCGCAGGCCCTGCACGATGTTCAGGACGGCGCCACCGTGCTGGTGGGCGGATTTGGCGGCGCCGGCCAGCCCGTGGAGTTGCTCGATGCGCTGGTTGAGCAAGGTGCACGCGAGCTCACCATCGTGGCCAACAACGCAGGCAATGGCGAGACCGGCCTGGCCGGCCTGCTCAAGGCGGGCCGCGTGCGCAAGCTGATCTGCTCGTTTCCGAGGGCCGCCGATGGCCAGGTCTTCGAGGCGCTCTACAAGGCGGGAAAAGTCGAACTCGAGCTCGTGCCGCAGGGCAACCTGGCCGAGCGCATCCGCGCGGCCGGTGCGGGCATCGGCGGGTTTTTTACACCCACGGGCTACGGCACCGATCTGGCGCGGGGCAAGGAAACCCGCCGCATCGATGGCCGCGACTATGTGCTCGAGTATCCAATTCATGCCGACCTTGCGCTGGTGCGTGCCGAGCGCGCCGACCGGTGGGGCAACCTCACCTTTCGCAAGGCCGCGCGCAACTTCAATCCAGTCATGGCCATGGCGGCCCGCTGCACGATTGCCCAGGCCCGCGAACTGGTGCCCCTGGGCAGCCTTGACCCCGAAACCATCGTGACCCCGGGCATTTTTGTGAACCGGGTCGTTCACGTGCCGGCCACCGCGAAGTGAGGTCAGCCCCATGAGCGCAAAACGACTCACCCGAGACCAGATGGCGGCCCTGGTGGCCCGCGACATTCCCGAGGGCTCCTATGTGAATCTGGGCATTGGCCTACCCACGCTGGTGGCCAACCATCTGCCGCAGGACCGCGAGGTGTTTCTGCACAGCGAGAACGGCATCCTGGGCATGGGCCCGGCGCCGGCCGCAGGTGAAGAAGACTGGGACCTGGTCAATGCCGGCAAGCAGCCGGTCACCTTGCTGGTGGGCGGCGCCTATTTCCATCATGCCGACTCATTCGCCATGATGCGCGGCGGCCATCTCGATATCTGTGTGCTCGGCGCCTTTCAGGTGTCGGCCACGGGCGATCTGGCCAACTGGCACACCGGAGCGCCCGATGCCATGCCGGCGGTGGGCGGTGCCATGGATCTGGCGATCGGGGCCAAGCGCACCTTCGTCATGATGGAGCACACCACCAAGTCGGGTGAGCACAAGATCGTCGATCAATGCACCTATCCGCTCACTGGCGTGGCCTGCGTCAAACGCATCTATACCGATCTGGCCGTGATCGACGTCACCCCCGAGGGCCTGGTGGCCCGCGAGTGGGTGGAGGGCCTGAGCTTTGAGGAACTTGCTGCACTGACCGGCGCGCCCCTCAGGCGCTCCTGAGTTGACCTTCCCTGACGTCCACTGATTTCACCGATTTTTTCAGGAGCCTGCCTTGTCTGCCGATCCCGTCCTCGTTGCCCAACTCGAAGCCCTCGATGCCCGCCGTGCCGCCGCCACCCTGGCCAAGGACCGCGCCACGCTCGAGTCGCTCTACGCACCCGATTGCCACTACGTGCATTCCTCAGCCACCGATGAGTCCGCTGCGCTCTTCATCGAGCGGGCCTGCACCGGCCACTACGACTATCGCAAGCTCAATGTCGTCAAGCGCGAGTGGCGCACCTGGGGCGACACGGCGCTGTGCAATGGCGATGTCGAGATCGAGGTCATGGCACGCGGCAACCTCAAGGCCTTCAGCAGCCGCTATCTGCAGGTCTGGCGCAAGGACGCCTCGGGCTGGCGCATCGCGTCGTGGCATTCAGTGATGATTCCCCAGGCCTGAGGACTCAACATGTCTCTGATCGATGCCCGCGCACTGGCTGCGCTCTTTACCGAAGCCCGTACCCAGAATGGCTGGACCGACCGTCCGGTGACGGATGACGAACTGCGTCAGGTCTTTGACCTGATGAAGATGGCACCCACCTCCATGAACACACAGCCCGCGCGCTTTGTGTTCCTGCGTACGGCACAGGCCAAGGAGCGTCTGCGCCCGGCGCTCTCGCCCGGCAATGTCGACAAGACCCTGAGCGCACCCGTGGTGGCCATCATTGGTCATGACATCGACTTTCATGAGCACCTGCCGAAGGTCTTTCCGCACAGCCCCGGCGCAAAGGCCATGTTCGATGGTGACGAGAAGCGAGCCTTCCGCGACACCTTCGCGTTTCGCAACGGCTCGCTGCAGGGTGCCTACTTCATGCTGGCCGCGCGCGCGGTGGGCCTGGATGTGGGTCCGATGTCGGGCTTTGACAATGCCAAGGTCGATGCCGAGTTTTTTGCAGACAGCCGGGTGAAGTCGAACTTCCTGTGCAACCTGGGGCATGGCGATCCGTCCAAGGTCATGCAGCGCCTGCCTCGCTTTGCCTTTGACGAGGTCTGTTCGCTGATCTGAGGCTCACCCTTGAAAGGCCCTGCTGCAGCCCCAAGGCGCACGCAGATCTGGGTCACCCCTTGAAACGCGGCTCGTGGAGCCCATCTTCAGTGCATCGGTGCCTGCGCACCATTGTTCACTGCAAGGAGCCCTCCATGACCCGCGTTTCCATTTACGACCCTTTCGCTGATGTCTTTCCCGCACTGTTTCGCAGTGTTCTGGCGCCCTCGAGTGCAGAGCGCGCCGTGAGCGCAGCAGCGGCCGAAGCAGCCGCCCCCATGCGGCTTGATGTGGCTGAAACTGCGCAGGGCTATGTGGTGCGGGCCGATCTGCCGGGCGTACCCAAAGACGCCATCCAGATCGACATCGATGGCAACCGGGTCACGCTGCGTACCCGCGTGCAGCGCGAGCCCGCCAAGACCGATGAGCGCGTGCTGCGCAGCGAGCGGCACACGGGTGATTACGCCCGCAGCTTTGCCTTCTCGGAAGAAATCGACGACAGCCGGGCCACCGCGAAGGTGGAGCAGGGCGTGCTCGAACTCGTGCTGCCCAAAAAGACCGGCGCCGGCCCGACCCGACTGACGGTGCAGTAACTCAAACCAGCGTGGCGATCCACCGTGTGCCATCGGGGTGCCGCAGCACTTCGATGGCCTGACCGAACGCCCGCACCAGATCGGCCTGCAGGCCAGGATCGCCTGGCGAGCGGGCCGGCAGCGCCCGGCCTTCATGGACCACGATCACTGCATCGGCCTGCAGGGCGAGGTTCAGATCATGCAGCACCACCAGTGCACAGGCACCGCGCTCGCAGCGCTGTCGCAGGGCGTTCATCAAGCGGCGCTGATGCGGCGCGTCGAGGTGTGAAACCGGTTCATCGAGCAGCATGACCGGAGCTTCGGTGGCCAGCACGCGCGCAATGAGCGCGAGCTGCTGTTCACCACCCGAGAGGGCTGCAATCGGGCGGTTGGCCAAGGCATCCAGGCCGAGCGCCTGCAGTGCGCTTTCCACCGACGCCAGGTCGGCGTGATCGGGCGGGCGCAGCAAGCCGGTCCACGGGGCTCGCCCCAGCATCACCAGTTGCTGCACCGTCAAGCTCGTGCCGGCGCTTACACCGGTTTGCGGCAGCCAGGCCATTCGTTGGGCTCGCTCGCGCGCCGTCCACGCGTTCAGCGGCTTTCCGTCGATCCAGATCCCGGGGTGTTGTGCCGAGGCGAGCGCGCGCATCAGCGTGCTCTTGCCCGCGCCGTTGGGCCCTACCAGTGCGGTCCAGCGGCCTGCCTCAAGACTCAGGTCATCGACCTGCAGAAGCGGGCGTCCCGAGCGGTCGGGCCGCAGCAGGTTCAGGGCGTTGATCTGGAGCGCCGGGCTGTTCATCGGATGGGCTCCACCGAGGCGCGCTGGCGCAGCCTGATCAGCAGGTAGCCACCTCCCAGGAGCGCCGTCAGAAGTCCGGTTGGCCATTCGGTGGGTGCGGCCAGGCCGCGGCACAGGGCATCGGCCAGACCCAGAAGTGCGCCACCGCACAGCGCCGATTGAATCAAAAGGCCCCGATGCAGCGTGGGC
>Ga0255092_1000458_pt1 | contig 15682 bp, 8 predicted proteins | sample Colum_Yuk_RepC_8_2_FD_188454 | JGI IMG/M metagenome (GOLD analysis project Ga0255092, IMG submission 188454) | Freshwater microbial communities from Columbia River, Oregon, United States - Colum_Yuk_RepC_8d | ecosystem: Environmental > Aquatic > Freshwater > River | place: USA: Oregon | collected...
CCGTCGTCTTCACGAGGCCGGTGCCGAAGAACTTCTCCCAGGTGCGGTTCACCCACACGCGGGCCGTGAGCGGATTCTCGGGCGCGACGAGCCACTGAGCGAGGCCGAGGCGGTTCGTTGGCGCACCGGCCGGAAGCGGCGGCAGCACGACGGGCACGCCGGCGCTGACCTTGTCGCCCTTCTTGTCGTATTCACCGCGCACGAGCACGAAGGCGTCGCGCGGCTGGGCAATTTCCTTCATCACCATCGTCGTCGGCAGCTTCAGCTCGAAGTCGTCCACGGCCTTCTTCGCGGCGGCCACGGCGGCATCCGCCGCCTTCACCGGGCTTTCGGCGTTGGCACGGAAAAACTTCGTCAGCTCGGCGCGCTGCGCGGGCGAGCGCTTCGTTGGCTCGGTCGCAAAGATCTTTTTCAACGCTTCCGGCACCTGCGGCGCGCCGTCGAGCTTGGCCAAACCCGGCGCGAGCGACGTCGCGGACAGCCGGAAACGGCCGATGGAGTGCTGGTTGGCGGCCTTGTGCAACAGGCGCACCGTGAGCGTGGCATCCGGCGGAACAGTCACCACGCGGTCGGCGAGGAACATTGCCTTGAGCGGCTGCTTGCGCGTCGGCCCGTCCACGGCCCAGCCTTTGCCGCCCTTGCCATCCACGACCAGGCCAACTTCGTAGCCCTTCTGCGAGTAGTCCGCCTGCGCCTTGTTGAACTTCACCTTCACCGGCTGGGCCAGCGACGGCGCGCTCAGTTCGGCCTCGATGCCGCTGAGGATGAAGTTGCCGTTCGGTGCGCGGCCCACGGACTGCGCAGGCAGCGACGCGTCGGGCAGCGACTCCAGCAGCACGCCGCCGAACGTCCCTGCCGCGATGGGCGCGGTGACGGTGTAAGTCTCCTGGCCTGCCGCCGGCCCGACGGCGAGCCACGACGCGTCGGCCTGGCGTGTGAAGGTGGTCTTGCTCGCGGCCTTCACGGCGGTCGGTTCCAGCAGCTTCCACGGCGCGGCACCGGGGTCGAACTTCGCGATGAAGGTCGGCTCCCATTCTTCGATGAGCTTGGGCAACTGCTTCACCGCGTCCGCCAGTTTGGCCTCGGCGGATTGGAGCGCTTGGTTCAGCTCCGCCAGCTTCGCCTCGTGCTCAGGCGTGGTGACGTGTATGGTCGGCTCGGGATTGCCGCCGCCGCGGTTGGCGCGCGTGCCGCTCAGGGTGCCGGTCTCCTCGACGCTGTTGAAGAACGCGAAGAAGGAATAAAACTCGCGCTGCGTGATGGGATCATATTTGTGGTCGTGGCAGCGGCAGCAGTTGAAGGTGAGCCCCAGCCAGGTCGTGCCGGTCGTCTCCACGCGGTCAATGATGGTCTCGATACGCCACTCCTCCGCGATGAGCCCGCCCTCGCCGTTGATGCGATGGTTGCGGTTGAACCCCGTGGCGACGAGCTGCTCCTGGCGCGGGCTGGGCAGCAGGTCGCCCGCGATTTGATCGATGGTGAAACGGTCGAAGGGCACGTTGTCGTTGAACGCCTTGATCACCCAGTCCCGCCACGGCCACATGCTGCGCGAGCTGTCCGTCTGGAAGCCGTGGCTGTCCGCGTAGCGCGCGTAATCGAGCCACAGCATCGCCATGCGCTCGCCGTAGCGGGGCGACGCGAGCAGGCGGTCCACCACCTTCTCGAACGCATTCGCCGACTTGTCCGCGAGGAAGGCGTCCACCTCCGCCGGCGCGGGCGGAATGCCCGTGAGGTCGAGCGACACGCGGCGAATGAGCGTCGTCCGATCTGCCTCGGCGGAAAACTTCAACCCCTCCTGCTTCAGCCGGGCGAGCAGCAACTGGTCAATCGGATTGCCGCCGACCGCTGACCGCCCGCCAGTGGCTGGAACCACCGGGCGCTGTAATGGCGCAAAGGCCCAGTGCGCCGAGTAGTTCGCCCCCTCGGTTATCCAGCGGCGGAGCATCTCCTTCTGCGCCGACGTGAGCTGCTTGCCTGAATCGGCTGGCGGCATGAGGTCGTGCGGGTCCTTTGTGCTGACGCGCTTGAGCACCTCGGACTTGTCCGGCTTGCCCGGCAGAATGGCCGGCACGCCGGACTTGCCGGGCTTGAGCGCCGCCTCCTTCGAGTCCAGCCGCAGCCCACCCTTGATCTTTTGCGTGTCCGGTCCGTGGCAGGCGAAGCAGTTGTCAGACAGGATCGGGCGGATGTCGCGGTTGAAATCGAGCTTGGCCGGGGCGGCTGACAGGGGAAGCGCCGCAGCCAGGGCAGCGAGGTAGCGGATGGTTCTCATGCGGCGGAACACTTGGGTGCAGGAACAAGATTGCGATTACGAGCAGGAACGGAAACCCATCGGCTCACGCGAAAATCTCCTTCACCGCCCTGCCCTTACCGTCCTCGGTCGCGTAGAAGGGCCGGCCCTCGATGTCGAACACCGTCTTGGGACTGATGCCCATGGCGGTGAAGATCGTGGCGTGCAGGTCCATGACGGGGACGGGATTCTTGATCGCCACGAGCGGGCGCTCGTCGGCCGTCTGGCCATACACAAAACCCTTCTTCACGCCGCCACCGAACATCACCACGCTCGTGCCGCCGGTGAAGTGCCGGTGCAGGCCGTAGTGCTTCATCTCCTGCAATGTCTCGCTCGGCGCGGTGGCCTGGTCGCGGGCGTTCGAGCCGGGGATGCCCTCGATCATCGCGTCGCGGCTGAACTCGCTGGCGATGACGATGAGCGTGCGGTTCAGCAGGCCGCGTGCTTCGAGGTCGCGGACGAGCTGCGCGATGGGTGCGTCCATCTGCTTGTGCATGCCAGCGACGGTCTCGTGCCCGTCTTTGTGCGTGTCCCAATGCAGGAAGGGCACGTATTCGGTCGTGACCTCGACGAACCTCGCGCCGTTCTCCACCAGCCGCCGCGCGAGCAGGCAGCCCTGACCGAAGCGACCCGTGTTGTATTTCGCATAGTTCTCCTTCGGCTCCAGCGCGAGGTCGAACGCCGCGCGCTCCTTCGAGCTGAGCAGCCGGTGCGCGTTGTCCAGCGAGCGCAGCATGGACTCCTGCTGGAAGTCGCTCATGAACTCGCGATGCGGGTTCTTGTCCACCAGCTTGCGGTAGAGGCTGTAGCGGTTGTCGAAGCGGCCCGGCTCCATCCCCTTTGGCGGGCGCACGGACTGCGCAGCGTCGTCGGGATACGGCAGGTTCATCGGACCGAACTCGTTACCGAAGAAGCCAGCGGTGGTGAAGGCCTTCAGCTCCTCCTGCTCACCGACGCCCTCAAGCCTCTGGCCGACGTTGATGAAGGCGGGCATCACCGGATTCCGCGGGCCAAGCACCTTGGACATCCACGCTCCGAGATGCGGAGCCGCAACGGTCTGCGGCGGCACGTAGCCCGTGTGCCAGTGATACTGATGCCGCGAGTGCAGGATGTGCCCGAGGTCCGGCTGCACCGCGCTGCGGATGATGGTGCCCCGGTCCAGCACCGAGGCAATCTGCTCCAGGCCCTGACAAATCTTCACGCCGTCCACCGCCGTGGGAATCGCCGGGAACGTGCTGAGGATGTTCTTCACCGGCACGCCCTTCTCGAAGGGCTGGTAGCGCTTCGGGTCAAACGTCTCCGGCGCGGCCATACCGCCGCCCATCCAGATCAGGATGCACGCATCCGCCGTGGCCTTCGGATGAACGACCTTTTCGTTTGCCAGCAGGCGCGGTGCGCCCATGGCCATAGTGGTCGCGGCCGCAGCGGCGAGTTTCTGCAGGAAATCGCGACGGGTGTTCTGCGGGTCAAGTGGTAACGCGTTCATCGGTTGTTTATCTGACGAGTTGAAACTCCGGGAGCATCAGCACGGCCCAGAGGAGGTCCTGCACGCCCTGGCTGGTCGGCTTTTCGCCGAGGACTTCGCGGGCGAGCGTGAGCTCGGCGTTCGTCGGGACGCGGGCGAGGGCGAACTGGTAGAGCCAGTGCGTCAGCGCGTCGCTGCCGGCCCATTGCTTTGCGAGGACGCGGGACGCGCCCTGCTCCAGGCGCGTGGCGAGGGTCTGGCCGTTGTTGAGGTCAATGGCCTCCAGCGTGTTCAGCTCGTTGGGCCGGACGCTGACAATCTGCTCGCGGTGCGGACGACCGAGCGCGCGCATGAGGAAGTCGTTCTTGAGCAGCGCGGCGCGGACCATCGGCTGCGTGGTGGTGGCGGCCTGGGCGAGCTGCGTGGCGAGCTGCTTGCCGACCTTCACGTTCCACAAGGCGGAGTTCGCGACCTCGACGACCGCGCCGCCGGCTTCCGGCGCGCTCTTGAACTTGCCCTTCGCGTCCGGCGGGGACTTGAGCGTCTCCCAGGTGGCGTCGGTGGCGATGGTCTCGACGGTGCCGTCGGCGAACTGGATGCGGGCCTCGAAGATGACGCCCGCCGGGTTCGGCCCCGTGCCGCCGTTCTTCGCGACGAGCAGGATGTCGTTCGCGCCGGCCTTGAGCTTCGACTCCAGCGAAATGGCCTCGGGGTTTTCCCAGTTGTCACCGGACGCGACGGGCGCGCCGTTGACGTAGAGCTTGAACTCATTGTCCGCCGTGGCGACCGCTCCGGCACGGACGGGGGCGGCCTTGAGCGTGAACTTCTTCCGCGCGGTGAAGGTCTCGCCGGCCTTCGCGTTGCCGGCATCGGCGTGGCCCCAAATCCACTTCGCGGAAAGTGTCATTGCAGCGACGGCCTCGGCGGTGGGCTTGCCGCGCACGACCTGGGCGTCGAAGCGCGTCGGGGCCGCGCCAGTGATCTGCCAGACAGCATCTACAAACTGCTCGGCGGTAAGGCGCTTCGCACGCGGGCCGGCATAGGTGTAGCCGTGCTCGTCGGTGTCCTTGCCCACGATCTGCGCGTGCGACTGGTAGGCGGCGGACGTGGCGATGAGTTCCAGCGTCTGCTTGAGGTCAAACTTGTTGTCCGCGAGATGTGACGCGAGGTAGTCGAGCAGGTCGTGATTCCACGGCTCGCTCTGCATCGCATCAGTGGGATGCACGATGCCGCGGCCCATGAGGCGGTGCCAGAAGCGGTTGACGATGGTGCGCGTGAAGCGGCCGTTCTCCGGGTGCGTCATCAGCGCAGCGAGCTGCCGGAGGCGTTCCGGCTGCGGCGCGGCGGCGTTGATCTGGCCCAGCTCGGGGAAGAGCCAGCTTGCCTGCGCCGTCTTGCCCACGGGCTTGTCGCAGCGGTGAATCTCCATCTTGCCCGTCGCGTAAACCGCCGCGAGACCGTAGGCCTCCTCCAGCTTCCAGCGGTCAATGAAGCTGTCGTGGCACGAGGCACACTTGAGGTTGATGCCCAGAAAACTTTGCCCAACCGACTGCGCGAACTGAATCTCCGTGGTCGCGCCCGCGCTCACGTCGCCGCGCCACTTGATGCCGGCGGCGAAGCCCTCGCTGTCCGGCGTGTAGGCAATCAGCTCGCGCGCGAACTGGTCGTAGGGCTTGTTGTCCGCGAGCGCGCGATAAAGCCACTTGGTGATTTGCTTGCGCCCGCCGGTGATGAAGCCGGTGCCGGAGTAGTCGTTGCGGAGGAGGTCGTTCCAAAACGTCAGCCAGTGCTCGGCGTAGGCGGTGTCGTTGGCGAGCAGGTCACGCACGAGCTTCGCGCGCTTGTCGGCGGACTTGTCGGCGAGGAACTTTGCGAGCGCGTCTGGCTCCGGCAGCAGGCCAAGGAGGTCGAGATGCACGCGGCGGGCGAAGGTGGCGTCATCCACCGGCTTGGGCGTCGGGGCTTTGCGCTTGGCGAGGTCGGCATCGAGGATGCGGTCAATGGGGTTCGCGCGGCCCGCGACGGCGGGCGGCAGCGTGGGGCGGCGCGGCTTGAGCGGCGGCTCGTAAGCCGGCTTCTTGAAGGCGAAGCCTTCCTCCCACGGCGCACCGGCATCAATCCAGTCGCGCAGCAGCTTGACCTTCTCGGGCGAGAGGCGCGCGCCCTTGGGCGGCATCTGCTTGTCGGGGTCCTTGCTCGTGATGGCCTCGATGAGCGGGGACTTGGCGGCGTTCCCGGGCAGCACGGCCTTCCCGCTCTCGCCGCCCACGAGGGTGGACGCGCGGTCATTGAGGCTGAAGCCGCCCTTCTTCTTGTCGCCCGTGTGGCACTCGCCACAATGCTCCCTGAGTATGGGGACGATCTGGTGGGAGAAGTCCACCTTGGCCGGCGCAGCGGCGAGCGCGGCTGGGCTTAGAGTTGCCAGCGCGAGCGCGGCGGCGAGACAGAACTTGAACGGCATGGAGGAAAGCATCGGGGATTTCTGACGGGCGGACAAGCAAGCTTCCTTCAAACGCAAAACGGCAGATGCGCTGTCTTCGCGGTTTGGCGGAGCGGGTCGGCCGCGCTACTCAACTTTGTAGAAGGCCAGCCAGGCGCAAATCTGCGAACCGAGGTCGATCTTGTCCTCGTTATACCAAGACACGTGGTGGAGTTTGCATTTGATGCGCACGGATTATCACTGACTTCCAGCCCGGCGCAGCGGATCCCAAAACATGGAGTTCTGCAGGCGGTTCGCTGCCTGGGGATTGATTTTATCATCGGTTCGAGCTTCGGCGTGCGAATCCGCGAAAACCACAATGCCCCGCCCGCCGTTGCGCCCATTTGACCGTCCGCCGCCATGCCGGCAGGCGATGCTTCGTAGAGCGGATTCGAACCGTCCATGACCGCATTCGGCCAATACGCGCTCATGCTCCAGAAACCTTCTGCATCGCCGACGAGAAGCGTGTCACTGGGGGAGAGAATGGAACTGCGTTGCACGCGATACCCGGAGCTGAAGCTGATGCCCCCCACCGTGATGGTGCTGGCGGCCTGGGCGCTCGGTGGCGGATAAAACAAAAAGAAAACATTGGCCGCGTAGCCCACCCGACTGCCCGGTCTGGCCGCCGTGGCGCTGAAGTCCCATTGAAATCCCGGGGTGTATTGATTGCGGACCCCACTGAGCACGGGGCAATGAAACAAATTGGAGTTCCCGGCGGAATACTGGCCGAGGTAATTACCCCACCAATCGTCCTGAGGGGGCAGCGTGGGCTGCTGCTGCCTGCACGCCGGGAAGGTGTCGTTGGAATCGTCCGTGTAGAGCTGGAAAAAAACTCCGATCTGCTGCAGGTTGTTCAGGCAGCGGATCTGATGCGCCTTACTTTTTGCCTTGGACAGGGCCGGCAACAGCATCCCCGCGAGGATCGCGATGATGGCGATGACGACGAGGAGTTCGATGAGGGTGAAACCCGTGCGGTGTCGGTCACAAGCGGATTTGGGCTGGGCGCGCATGGATTAGTGAGTTTGGTGGGTAGGCGAAAACTAGCACGCGATCCGTGCCTGTCGAGAGGTGAGTCGAGCACGGGCGCTGCTGGACGCGGGACCACCCTGCCCCCGGAGTGCGGACCGCCGGGCCGCCTGGTGCCGGAAAAGTAAACCGCGGTGGAATCACCCCGTTGCGGATTCCGCGCAGGCAAAGGGCATTCCTCCCTTCACGGTCGCCCCACCTCGTAGTAACGCCGCAATTCCGCAGCGCCAAACGGACGGACCGACACCAACAGCTCGTCCATCGCCCCAAAGAAACCGAAACTCGCCCCCAGCCGCGCCTCGGCGTCAGCAGGGGTCAGGTTGCCCAAGGACAAGTGGGCCAGCGAAAGCAGCCGGCCGGGCGGGACCTTGTGCCGCGCGACGGGCAGCCCGTTGACGAACTGGGTCAGCACGCCAGCCTCGCCATCCAGCACCGTCGCCAGGCAAAGCCACTGTCCTTGCCGTTCGGGGATCAGGAGTGCGGGCGCAGGATGGATGTCCCATTGCGTGGGAGCGGGCCCACCCTCACGATGCAAATTGAAGGCCAGTTGCCCGTTGGCCTTGATCAACCACTGCCAGAGCCTTGCCGCTGTCGCTTCCTGGCCCGTCGGCGGCTGCAACTCCTCGCTGGACATCAAGGCGGTCACCGGCTGCGGCAGCGCGTCCACTCGCACCCAGGCCAGCAGGGTCAGCGACGTGAACTTGCCGGGCAGGCGCGCCAGCACGCGCTGGCCACGGCCACGAAACTCCAGCGCTCCCTTGCCCGGCCAGCGTCCCTGGGCCCAGCGCGCCCCGATGATCTGGCCGTCGCTTCCCACTCCCTCTCCGCGCACGCGGTTGGTGAGAGCGGCATCGAAGGATGATTGCTCCTCGAAGTTGAAGTGAATGCGCGTCGTCGGGTCGCGATCGAGGTCGTCGGCCATCGCGCGCCAGGCGGCCAGCAGGCGCGAGACTTCTTTCTGCTCCCGTTCGCGGACCCGTTCCATCGCCGGAAAGTCTTCCGGTCGGAACGGCGTCTCCAGCAGGCCGGCATCATCCAGCCGACGCGCTTCCTTAGCGGCAATCTGGCTGGTGACCAGCTCGCCCGTGCGGCTGACCGCCACCTTGCCTTCCAGCGCATGGACCTCCTGCTCCCCCAATTCGCTGACTTTCACGCCAAAGGAATTTCCCTGGTTCACCACCGAGAGGCCGGGCGTCAGCAGCCGGAAGCTGCGGGCCTGTTCGCCCAGTTCGCAGGCCACCTTGCCCATGAGCAGAAAGGCCTCGGTGGGCGAGCGCAGTTCAATCTGCGCCGGTCCCTCCACAAACAGCCGCGCGCCGGAAAACAGATCAATCTGCACCGTGCCCAACGCCAGCCGGACCCAGCCCGCAGACAACTCCGCGCCTTCCTGACGCTCGGGTTCGCCATCCGCCCACGCCGCCTCCACCACATGCGACAGCACCGCCACCGCCGGTGCTTGAGGCGCGCCGCCCAAGGCTGGGGAGGCCGGCGGGACTGGTGTGGCCGGATCGTTGACCTGCCGCACCACCACCAGGGCCGCGACGACCAGCGCGGCAAAACCCGCCGCCGCCCACCATGGATTCCAGGTGCGCTGCTGCCTCGGCGTGGGCATCTGCGCCAGCCGCGCCATGATGGAATCCTCCATGCCCGGCGCGTCTTCATGGCCGCCCATCGCCTCTTCCAGCAAGGGCCAGCGTGGCTCGGCGGACTGCGCTGCACGCACGTAGCCGTGCATCTGGATTTCCCCGACGAACTCCCGGCGGAAGGCATCGTCCGTGCGCAGGCGGTTCAGCAGCTCATCCCGGCGGGCAGGCTGCAGCTCGGCATTCCGCAGCCAAGCGGCGACGAGATCCTGAAGATCCTTTTCCATCACGCGACTTTTCGCTGCATGCACTCGCGCAGCAGCTTGTGCGCTCGGTGGTTGGTCACATAAACGACGGCGACGGAGGACTCCATCGCCTCGGCGAGCGCCTGGGCTTTCTGGCCTTCCAGCCCGCCCTGGATGATGCGGCGCATCTTGTCCGGCAGCTTGCTGATGCAGTGGAGCAAGCGGGCGAGCTGCTCGTCCTCCACCGCCAGCGACGCCTTCTCCAAATCCGCCTCCACCACCTCGCTGACCTCCGAGCGGAAGCGCTCCATCGCGTTCTCGCGGCGCATCCGGGTGCGGAAATACATCTTCACCTTGTTGCGCGCGATGCCGCGTATCCACGCGCCGAAGTCATCGCCCTTGCGGTAGGAGCCCAGCGCCTCAAACGCCGCGAGAAACACGTCCTGCGCGAGATCGTCCACGTCGTCGAGATGGTAGAGCTGGCTGGCAATGAACCCGCGCACGCCCAGGCCGAATTCGCGGACGATGTGGCGGAAGCCATCGCGATGCCCGGCGAGCACTTCGTCAATCGCAGCGTGCAACGCCTCGATGTCGTGGTTCATTCGGGGAGAGTTTGCCACAGGGCGCAAAAACTTACACGCGGCAAAGTGGTTGAAGGAGCGCGGCCTTCAGGCCGCAGACGGCGACGAAAGCCAAAATGCAATCGAGCCTCATCAGACGAGTTCAGTTCTGCGGCATGAATGCCGCGCCCCTCACTTCCCCTGCCCCGCCGGAGGCTTCGCCGCGGGCTCCAGCGTGATACTCACCTCCACCATCGTGTCCAGCGGCGGCACGTCCCGCTGGTGCACCACCCAGGTGTCATCCGCGTCGCGATTGGGGCGGGGGTGGTTGAAGACCGCATCGGGATCGGTAATGAGCGCGACGAGCGAGCCTTCCGTCTGCGCCACAAATCTGCCCTGCCACAGCCGCGACCCGGTGAAGGTGAACGGTCCCGAGCTCATCGGCTCCTTCGCGCGCTTGTTGAAGACCAGCGCCTCGATGCGCTTCCGCTGCGACTTGCCGCCCTGCTTCCACGATACTTCCATCAACACCGGCTCCCCCGGCAAGGGCGGGTTGCGCTCGCCCTGCACCTGGGTGATGGGCCCGCCAGCGGGTGCATTCGTGAGCGGCGCGGCCTGCATGCCCTTCGCCCCGAGCAACAGCATCGCCACCTGCAAATGCTGCGGTTCGATGTCCGTGGTGAGCAGGCTTTCGTGCGCCTTGCCGGCCGTGGTGACGAGCAGATACTCAATCGGGCCGTTCGTCATGTTCAGCTTGGCCGGGAAGGAAACCCGCCGCGCCTCCCGCTCCAGCTTCACGCCGCCGACTTGGAAGATGCCCGGAGAAACCTCGCGGATGCTCGGCGGCGGAACGGGCTTCGGCTCCGCCGCACCGGGCGGTTGCTGTGCCCAAGCGGAAGCCGCGAGCATCAACATCAGGAGTGAGATTCGGAGCGGATGGTTCATCGGTCGAACGCCGTCAAGCTACGCAGCCCGACGCGGAACGCGAGCGTTTCCTCCGTGGAGCGCCGCGCTCCAGCGTTGCGCTTCGCTCAAGCTCGTTTCACCATTCCGCCCAGTTCATACGTCCATGTCTGCCATGCGCATTAGTCTCTGCCTGTTCCTCGTCGCGTTCACTGCCGCGCTTCAACCTTCGCGTGCCCAAGACACCGCCAAGGAAGCCCAGTTCCTCACCAACACCCGCCAGCTCATCTATGAAGGCCGGCGCAGCGGCGAAAGCTACTTCTCCGCCGATGGCAAGTTCATGGTCTTCCAGAGCGAGCGCGAGGCGGACAATCCCTTCTACCAGATCTATCTGCTCAACCTGGAAACCGGCGACGTGAACCGCGTCTCGCCCGGCACCGGCAAGACCACCTGCGCCTTCCTCCGCCCCGGCAGCGACGACGTGCTCTTCGCCAGCACCCACACCGACCCCGAGGCGAAGGCGAAGCAGAAGACTGAACTCGACTTCCGCGCGTCCGGCAAATCCCGCCGCTACGCCTGGGACTACGACGACCGCATGGAGATCTTCGTGGCCAAGCGCGACGGCTCGAACGTCCGCCGCCTCACCGATGCCCCCGGCTACGACGCCGAGGGCAGCTACTCGCCCGACGGCAAGCTCATCGTCTTCTGCTCGCTGCGTCATGCCTACACCGGCACGCTCTCGCCTGAAGACAAAAAGAAGCTCGAGGTGGACACCGCCTACTTCGGTGACATCTACCTGATGAACGCCGACGGCTCGAACGTCCGCCGCCTCACCAGCACGCCCGGCTACGACGGTGGCCCGTTCTTCTCCCCCGACGGCCAGCGCGTCATCTGGCGGCGCTTCAACGAGAAGGGCGACACCGCCGACGTTTACACCATGAAGCTCGACGGCTCGGACGTGCGCCGCCTCACCGACTTCGGCGCGATGTCCTGGGCACCGTATTTCCATCCCTCCGGCCAATACGTCATCTACACGGCGAACAAGCTGGGCTTCGCCAACTTCGAGCTGTTCATCGTGGACGCCCTCGGCGCGAAGGAACCCGTGCGCGTGACCTACACTGACGGCTTCGACGGCCTGCCGGTCTTCTCCCCCGACGGCAAGAAGCTCGCGTGGACCAGCGGCCGCACGCCGGAGAAGAACTCGCAAATCTTCATGGCGGACTGGAATCACACGGCGGCAATGGCGGCGTTGGAACAAGCGCCGAAGCGGAGCGCGGCGAGTGTGCAGTCTTCAGTAACCAGTGTCCCGTCCGGCGCTGCCGCCAAGTCCACGACGCCCGAAACCACCAACGCGCCCCCGCGCTCGCAAAGTTTCGTCGCCAACATCCGCGAGACGGATTTGCGGCGGCAAGTGGGCTACCTCGCCAGCGAAGAACTGCAAGGCCGGCTCACCGGTTCGGCAGGGGCGCAAAAGGCCGCGCAGTTTATCGCCGGTTATTTCAAGGAACTCGCGCTCCAGCCGCTGCCCGGCGCGAGAGACTTTTTCCAACCCTTCGAGTTCAGCGCGGGCGTGCGCGTGGTGACGAACCAAAACTCCGCCACGCTCCACGCCGCCGGCGCGCCCGCCGCGCTCGCACTCGACAAGGACTTCCGCCCGCTCGCCTTCACCGCGAACGGCACGGTCGAGGGCGAAGTCGTCTTCGCCGGCTACGGCCTGTCCGTGCCCGGCAAGTTGGGCGAGGGCTACGACTCCTACAACGGCCTCGACGTGTCGAACAAGGTCGTGCTCGTCCTCCGCTACGTGCCCGAGGAAGCCGACGCCAAGCGCCGCCAGGAGCTGAACCGCTACGCCGGCCTGCGCTACAAGGCGCTCATCGCGCGCAATCGCGGCGCGAAGGCGCTGCTCGTCGTCACCGGCCCCACTTCGCCCAATGCCGGCGAACTCGCACGCCTGACTTTCGAGAGCGGCGCAAGCCACAGCGGCATCGTGTGCGCGAGCATCAGTGGTGACGTGGCGGCGAAGATGTTCACTGCTGCCGGCAAGGACTTGAAGAAGACCCAGGCCGCGCTCGACAAGGAAGACCCGCACGCGGAAGGAGCGTTCGCACTGAAGAACGTCGCCGTGAAGCTCACCGCCGCCGTCGAGCACATCAAAAAGCAAGACCGCAACGTCCTCGCGCACATCGCGCCCGTTGGCACGAAGGAGTATGTCATCGTCGGCGCGCACTATGACCACCTCGGCCACGGCGAGACCGGCGGCTTCGCGCGCAAGGACGAGGAAGGCAAGGTCCACCCCGGCGCGGACGACAACGCCAGCGGCACCGCCGCGCTGCTCGAACTTGCCGGGGCGTTCGCCGAGGAAGCCGCGCGCAAATCCACCGGCGTTCGCCGCGGCATCGTCTTCGCCGCGTGGTCCGGCGAGGAGGTCGGCCTGATTGGCTCCTCGCACTTCGCCGAGAAACCGCCGCTCCCGCTCTCGAACGTCGTCGCCTACGTGAACTTCGACATGGTCGGCCGCCTGCGCGACAACAAGCTGAACCTGCAAGGCATCGGTTCCTCGCCCGCGTGGCGGAAACTCATCGAGAAGCGCAACGTCGCGGCGGGCTTCAACCTCACCTTGCAGGAAGACCCTTACCTTCCCACGGACACGACACCGTTCTACCCGAAGAACGTGCCCGTCATCGCCTTCTTCACCGGCAGCCACGAGGAGTATCACCGCCCCGCCGACAAGCCCGACACGCTGAACTACGAAGGCCTCGAACGCATCGCCAAGTTTGCCCGCGCCCTCATTACCGACCTCGCGACCGGCGCGGAGCGGCCCGCCTACGCGAAGGTCGAGAAGAAGGACGGCGGCGGCGGTCGCGAGCAGCTCCGCGCCTACCTCGGCACCATCCCCGACTACGCGCAGGAAGTGGCCGGCGTGAAGTTGAGCGGGGCCCGTGGCGGCAGTCCGGCGGAGAAGGCCGGGCTCAAGGGCGGCGACATCATCGTGGAATTTGCCGGCCAGAAAATCGCCAACATCTACGACTACACCTACGCCATCGAAGCCGTGAAAATCGGCCAGCCCGTGAAGGTCGTTGTCCTCCGCGACGGCAAGCGCGTGGAGCTAATGGTGACACCCGCCGTGCGCAAGTGACGTGACGGGGACACTCTTGTCCCAAAGTCTGAGCGCGAGACAAGCAGCGCCCAACGGCAAACCAGAGCATCCGTCTTGTGCATCCGTCTTGCTGACTGGAACGGGCACTTGCATTACCCTCATTCGACAACCACCGTAACCCCGCCATGCGCGACGTTTCAGCCAGCAGCCAGCCGACGCCCGAGGAGTTCCAGCGACGCCTCAATGACTTGATGCGCCACCTCCAGGTGCCGCCGCCGTCCACCGGCGACACACAGTCGAGCTTCGACCGCAGCGCGGAATCGCCTTCCGGCGATGCGACGGACTCCGTGCTCCAGTTCCAGCGCAAGCCGCGCGACGTCAAAGCGCACCTCGACCGCTTCGTCATCCAGCAGGACGAGGCCAAGAAAGTCTTGAGCGTCGCGCTCTGCGACCATTACCACGCCGTCCAAGCCGCGCTCGCGGGCAAAGCGATGCCGAACTACACGAAGCAGAACATCATCCTGCTCGGGCCGACCGGCGTCGGGAAAACCTACCTCGTTCGCAGCATGGCCGACCTCATCGGCGTGCCGTTCGTGAAAGCGGACGCGACCAAGTTCAGCGAGACCGGCTACGTGGGCGGCGACGTTGAGGACATCGTCCGCGAGCTGGTGCGCCGCGCCGACGGAGACATCGCCCGCGCCCAGCACGGCATCATTTACATCGACGAAATCGACAAGCTCGCCAGCGCCCCGAACTCGTCCGGCCGTGACGTGAGCGGGCGCGGCGTGCAGACAAACCTCCTCAAGCTAATGGAGGAAACCGAGGTGCCCGCGCGCTCGCCACAGGACATGGCGGCGCAGATTCAGGCGATGATGGAGACGCAGCGCGGCGGCAAGAAAGGCCCCGCCACCATCAACACCAAGCACATCCTCTTCGTCGTCAGCGGCGCGTTTGACGGGCTGGACAAAATCGTCCGCAAGCGACTGCGCGAGGCGACCATCGGCTTCGCCGCCAAGCCCCACTCCGCCGCCGACGCCATCAGCGTGCTGGGCGACACGCAGACGCGCGACTTCATTGATTTCGGCTTCGAGCCGGAGTTCATCGGCCGCCTGCCGGTGCGTGTCGTGTGCCAGCCGCTCGGCGTGGACGACCTGTTCCACATCCTCAAGACCAGCGAGGGCAGCATCATCCGCCAATACGAGCAGGACTTCGCCGCCTATGGCATCGAGGTGCTCTTCCACGACGACGGACTGCGCCGCATCGCCGAGCGCGCAGGCGACGAAAAGACCGGCGCGCGCGGACTGATGACGGTGTGCGAACGCACGTTGCGTGACTTCAAGTTCGAGCTGCCGAGCACGCATGTGAAGCGCTTCGTCGTGACGCGCGAACTGGTGGACCAACCCGCCGCCGGGCTGAAGCAGCTCCTGGCCGAACACGCCAACGAGGAGCGCGTCGTCATGCGGCAACTCGTCCACGATTACGGTGAGCGCTTCGCCAAGGAGCACTTCCTCGCCCTGCGTTTCACCGACACGGCAGCAGACGCGCTCATCGCCGAGGCGCTGGAGAAGCAGCTCTCCGTGCGCGACCTCTGCGGCCAAAAGTTCAAGGACTTCCAATTCGGCCTGAAGCTCATCGCGGGCAACACGGGCCGGAAAGAGTTCACCCTCGACGCTGATGCCGTGGCCGCACCGGAGAAAGTCCTGAGCGAGTGGGTGGTGGCCAGCTATCGCAAGGAAGGCTGAGCGCCGTGCCAGCGACTTGCACTCGCCGCGTTGCGGGTGGACCACTCGGAGCGCGCCCCAGAACGGCCCTTCGCAGGGCAGGCTTCAAGAACAGCGAGGCGTTGCATCCTTGATCCGCCTTCTGCGGCGTGAACACCGCGCTCCTCAGGCCTTCGGGGTGTCCCGGCGGGGGAAGAGCGCGGCAGGTTCCCCGATGGCGTGGCCTTGCTTCAAGCCGCCCCACTCAGCGAGCGCCAGCTTGTCCGGCGTGCCGGAGAGGTTGAGCTGGGCGTAGATTTTCGCGGAGGTGCCG
>Ga0255092_1000462_pt1 | contig 15637 bp, 10 predicted proteins | sample Colum_Yuk_RepC_8_2_FD_188454 | JGI IMG/M metagenome (GOLD analysis project Ga0255092, IMG submission 188454) | Freshwater microbial communities from Columbia River, Oregon, United States - Colum_Yuk_RepC_8d | ecosystem: Environmental > Aquatic > Freshwater > River | place: USA: Oregon...
CCGCTCCTCCTTCAAAGCTTCGGCTTCGGGGGCGGCCGGCTCGACTCTTTGCTGCTGCTGCTGCTTGTTCATGTGCTCTTCTCGCTCAGTTGTGACTCGCACACAAACTTTCGGACACGCTCAGTCTTGGACACCCAAGACTGTCAAACTAACGCTGTTTTGCCGTTCTTGGACACCCAAGACAGCCAAAATAGCGCTGCGGCAGCAGTCTTTGGCGTCCAAGAGTGGCAAAACAGCGGTCCGGCGGGAGTCCGGCAGGCCGGGCGGTGGTCAAAAGGCGGCAGCGCGGCGTCCGGCGACGGGCGCAGGGGGCGTCACAGGGTCTTAAACACCTTCGCCGCCGCGCTGACTGTCGCCGCGATGTCCGGTTCCGTGTGGGCGGTGGAGAGGAAGCCCGCCTCGAACTGCGAAGGCGCGAGATATACGCCCTCCGCCAGCATCCCGTGGAAGAACTTCTTGAACCGCTCGCGGTCGGCCTTCATGGCATCGGCGAGGTTCCAGACCGGGTCGCTGGTGAAGTAGCCGCAGAACATGGAGCCGCAGCGGTTGAAGGTGACTGGGATGTTCGCGGACCTGGCGGCATCGCGCAGGCCGGCTTCGAGGGCGGCGCCTTTGGCTTCCAACTGAGCGTAGGCACTGCCCGCGCGCAGCTCTTCGAGCGCGGTGATGCCCGCCGCCATCGCGAGCGGGTTGCCGCTCAACGTGCCGGCTTGATAGACCGGCCCCAGCGGCGCGAGGCAGTCCATGATGTCGCCGCGCCCGCCGAAAGCACCGACGGGCAGCCCGCCGCCGATGATTTTGCCGAAGGTCGAGAGGTCGGGTCGGATGCCAAAGCGTTCCTGCGCGCCACCGGGCGCGAGGCGGAAGCCGGTCATCACCTCGTCGAAGATGAGCACGGTCCCCTGCTCTGCCGTGATTTGGCGGAGGAATTCCAAGTAGCCGGGGCGCGGCAGATAGAGGCCGGCGTTGCCCGGCACGGGCTCGATGATAACCGCCGCAATTTCGCCCCGATTCGCGGCGAAGCACGCCTTGAGCGCCTCCACGTCGTTGTAAGGCAGCACGAGCGTGTGCTTGGCCGTGTCCGCCGGCACGCCCGCGCTGTCCGGGTTGCCGAAGGTGAGCGCGCCGGAGCCGGCCTTGACCAGCAGGCAGTCCGCGTGGCCGTGGTAGCACCCGTCAAACTTGATGAACTTGTCGCGCTTCGTGAAGCCGCGCGCGAGGCGGATGGCGCTCATGCAGGCCTCGGTGCCGGAGTTGCACATGCGCACCTTGTCCACGCCGGGCACGAGCGACTTGATGAGCCGCGCCATGGTGACCTCGAAGGGGTTCGGGATGCCGAAGCTCGTGCCGTGGTCGGCGGCGGCCTTCACGGCGGCGATGATCTTCGGATGCGCGTGCCCGAGGATGGCCGGCCCCCAGGTGCCGACGTAGTCAATCAACTCGTCGCCGTCCACGGTCGTCACGCGTGAGCCCTTCGCGGACTGGACGAAGAACGGCAGCCCGCCCACGGCGCGGAAAGCGCGCACCGGCGAGTTCACGCCACCAGGAATGTGCTGCAAGGATTCGGCAAAGAGAGCTTCGGATTTGGCCCGCGAAATCATGGGAAGAAGTTAGCGGGAGCCGGGGGCGAAGGACGAGCGGGAAGTTGGAGGAGCAGGCTTAAGATTAGGATTACGAGCAGGAGAAAACGGTGGCCTCGTGCTCCTAATCGTAATCCTAATCCTGCTCTCTCCTCCCCAGTGCCGGGTTGGAGACCGGCGCTCCGATCACGGCACCTGGCGCACGCGGTAGAAGCGCTTCGCCGTGCCGGCCCCGCCGGGGTCGGTGATCAGGGAGGTGTTCGCGGTGGCGGTGAAGTCGGCGGCGATGGGGGTCCACACGGTCGCGGGCAACGCGCTGGCACGTTCGAGCGTGTATTTCGTGCCGGGGTAGGTCGTCACGGTCACGAGATTGTCCGCGCCGAACTTCGTCACGGAGAGGATGCCCATCCCGAGGCGGACGAACTGGGAAACCGACGGAACTCCGTTGGTGTTCAGGATGAACAGCATGTGGTGTCCCGGCGGGCAGAGGTTCGGGTCCGTGGGCACCGACACCCGCAGCTCGCCGTTGCCAACCGTGAAGGCGAGGCGGTTGATGCGCTGGTTTTGATCGTAGGCGTGGGTGGTGTTGCCCGGGCGAATCCAGACGACATTGGTGATGCTCGCGGCATCCGGCGTGGTCACGGTGAACTGCTCTCCGTAAGTCACCTGCCCCGGCACGCTGGTGATGGTGGGCCGGGCACCGCGGAACAAATAGGGCGGCGAGTAAATCTCCGCGCTGGGTTCCGCCAGATCATCCGCAGGGTTGGGATGACCGCCGCCGGTGGCCACAACCCGCCCGTCGGGCAGCAGGAGGGCGTTGGCGTGATAGCCGCGATAACGGACGTTGGGAGCCACGGGGGTCCAAAGCTCGGTCGCCGGGTCCCACATCTCCGCCATGAGCACCTTGCCGGCGGCGAGGTTGAAACCAGGCGAGCTGCTGCCGTTGCAGAGGAAGACCTTGCCATCCGGCAGCAAGACGGCCGTGCCATGCCGCCGTCCTGTGTTGGCCGGAGTGGTTTGTCGCCAGGCTGGGGTGGGATCGTTGAGGTTGATGACTTCCGTGACCCGGCTGGGATAAACCGTCGCGGTCTGAGCGTAAATGCTGGGCTGGGTGTAGCCCTCGGGCGGGTTGCCGCCGTGGATCATCACCTTGCCGTCATCATACATCACCGACGTGCCGTAATCGCGGTAGTCGAGGCTGCTGGCCGCGACGTCCGCCCAAGTGCCCGTGCCTGTGGTGTCGAGGTAGCGGGACATCTTCTGCGGCCCGGCGTTGAAGACCTTGCCGTTGGGCGCGAGATACATGAAGGGATAGTAGTTCGCCCAGGCGGGGAAGATGCCGTGCTGCGCGGCGGCGGCAGTGAGATTGCGCCAGGTGCTGCTGGCGATCTGCCAGATCTGCGCGGTCTTGTTCACGTCGATCGCGATGTCCACCGTGCCGGCCTCCACCAGGAGATCGCCATTGCCCAGGACGGTTGCCGTGGGATACCAGCGGCCCGCATTCATGTCCGTGACGCGCGTCCAGATGTTTGAGGCGGGATCGTAGATGCTCGCCTTCGCCTCGCCCACTCCATCCGCAATGTGGCCGCCCGGAGCGAACAGCCGTCCATCCGTCATCAGCACATGCCCGGAGCAGAAGAGATCATAACCCTGAAACGGGGTGCGGGTGAACGTCCCGGCGGCGACATCCCAAACGTAGGGATAACCATCGGTGCCGCCAAACGCCGTGTCGAACGGAGCCCCGCGATCCCACAACAACAATTTGCCGTTGGGCAGCAGATTCAAGTGGATGGGCACCACGGGGTAAGGGTTGACCGGCATGTCGATGGGCGCACCCCAAGCTCCCACCCGCGCCGGGTCGTCATTGTCCACGATGGTCACAGTCGCCATCGCCTGGGTGTCGAGCGTCACGCCCCCGCCCGGATTGCTGATGTGCACGGTGAAGGTGCGGTTGGGCTGGATGGTGGGATTGTCGATGGGCTCCACGCGGAAGAACTTCACCAGCTCGGTCGGGCTGAACGTGAGCGTGCCGTTGGTCGCCACATAATCCACGCCGGCCACCGCAGTCAGATTTGAGGTGGCAAAATTGATGGTCACGTCCCCCGTGCTCGCCCCGTAGCGACTGATGTAGATCTGCGCGGGAAAAGTTTCCGGCGTGGCATACGCGGCGAAGCCCAGTCCAACCGTGCCCAGGATGGGCTCCTCAAACTTCACGTTCACATTGTCCACATCGTGATCCGCCGTGAGCCCCCCGGTTCGGGCGCCAAACATGACGCGCGACTCGTAAGGTTGCAGACCAGCCACGGCCACGTTGGTGCAGATGGTCACGGGGTTGCCGCCACTGGGGGTGAGGATGACGCTCACGTCGGAGTTCCCGCCGCCGGGCCGGACGATGATCTTGGCGTGAATCCACTGGCCGCTCTTGAGGTTGACCGACCCGGCATCGAATTCGTTGACCTTCTGGCCGTTGAAGTGGATCGAGACATGATTGCCATTCTGATCCCCGCCATCGAAGTTGTTGAAGATGTCGAAGCCGATGCCCAATGAGGCAGCGATGTTGGGCTCCTGATAAAACTGGCCGATGGTGTCAATCGGCCCCGCCTGTCCCCAGGTAAACGTGTCCAGCAAGGCAAAACTCATGCCGTCGGCCTGCCCGGTGATGTGGAAGTCGAACTCCGCCGTGATGCGTCGGTAGGTGCCCGCATCCGACTTGGTGAAGGCCACCGTGTTCACATTCTGCTGCGCGCTGGCCGAGGCCAGGCGGAGGAAATTGCCCGTCGGCCCGCCCGGAGTGACCGCCGGAGGCGGATTGACATTGTTTTGCGCCAGCTCGAAAGCCGTTCCGGCCGTGTCAAAATTCTGCACCGTGTCGGCCTGCCCGGTGCCAACCAACCAGGCAAGCAAAACGCCGGCGATGAGCCGCCACCATGGGACGGATGTGTTCATGTCGATACCGTGTGCATAACCCGATTTGCCTGTGCGGGCAACCCGGCAATCACCTGACTACCCACGGCAGTCTCGCCTTCCACAGAGTGGCAGCCCTCCCGTTCTTGCCCGTCATGAAGCAATCCTTGCCCTGTGATGGAAACCTGAAATGGTGGGCAAGGAGGGATTCGAACCCCCGACCAAATGCGTGTAAAGCATCTGCGCTAACCACTGCGCCACTCGCCCAACCAGTCTTGATAAGCAGGTGCGTGCCTGAGGACGACACTCACCTGACAACGATGAAAACACGGACCGCCGCCTCAGCCAAGCCACCAAAAACTCAGAGTTTCAAGATCGCCTCCCGGGGCCTCGGACTTTTGCACAGCTCATGTGGTCACAAACTGTGGCTGACCGGAGAAGCGGCGCGTCATCGCGGCGGAACTATGCCGGCTGGCACCCGCGCGGCAAGCTCGTTTGAATTCAAGCACTCGGACACGAGCTGCCGTGAGAGGGAACTGCGGAAGACCACCCGCGTCAGCCAGCGGCCCGTGTGCGGAAGCCGGTGACAAGCAGAGGCGGCGGCGGGGATCTCAGGTCAACGGGCCGCCGCGCGGCGGCTTCGCGGATGGCTTGATGAAGCATACTGGCAGAGAGGCGATTGCGATCCAAGTAGTCGTAAGCGTGGGCAGCGGGGTGCTCCGTCAGTTCCTCAGAGCTGCCGAGGAGCAGCACGGGCGTGTGGCAATCCATGGAACGCATGGCGCGAATCAGATCCGCCCCGCTACGGTGCCCGATTCGGGAACTGGACAGACACACCGCAAACTGCGAGCGCCGCAGCAGCGTCACAGCGAAACCGTAGGTGGACGCCCATTCGAGCACGAACCGGCGCGGGGCAATCTCATCCAAAAGCAGGATCACCCGGGCGAAGAATTCATGACTGCTGTCCACCAGGAGCAGGCGCATCCGCGGAGGGTTGGGTTCGAGGTTCATGGGTAATGAGGGACGAGGGTTGGGATGAGGGAAGCCCCCTGCTGGCGGGCGCCTTCGCACGTTCCGAAGGCGCCCGCCACCGCCGGGGGTTGGCGGAGACAAGCCGATGACCCTGCTGCCTGGGTGCATCGACTTGTTTGTGCGGGTCTCATAGACGCCCTGGCCGGTCCTTGTCTGCTCAGGGCACCGGTGATGAGCGCCACAATCCTCGCAGCAACCTCGCGGGTAACAACACGGAAAAAGGCAGACAAGCTTGTCAGGCATATGCCTGACAAGAGTTTTGCTCAAACCGAGCGGCTTCGAGCGGCGGGCGGGGCGATCAGCCCCTGTTCCAAGGCGTATTTGGTGAGCGCGGCGATGCTGTGCCGGCCCAGCTTCCGCATGAGCCGCTCGCGCAGAGTCTTGATGGTGCTGGGCGATACACCAAAGCATCGGGCGATGTCCTTTCCACGCTCTCCTTGGGCGATTCGTGTCAGCACCTCGCGCTCGCGCGGAGTCAGCAACTGGGTCGAGTCGGGGAGGGCCAGCACTTCGCTCAACTGATGGCTGAAGACGGCCTGACCGTGATGAACCGCCACGATGGCGCGGGCGAGTTCGTCCGGGGAGGCGTCCTTGAGCATGTAGCCCTGCGCTCCGTGGCGGGCGACTTGCGAGACGTATTCACGCCCGCCCTGCACGGTGAGAACCAACACCTTCACGGCCGGCATGAGCTGGCGCAGTTGGCGGGTGGCCTCAAGTCCGTTGATGCCTGGCAGGTTGATGTCCATCAGCACAAGGTCAGGCTTGAGGCGGGTGGCCTTGACGACGGCCTCCTCGCCGCTCGCGGCTTCCCCCACAACGTGCAAGTTCGCATGAGCCGCAAGGCAAGAGCGCAGGCCCTCGCGCACCACAGGATGATCATCCACCAGCAGGAGCCGGATGCGCCGGCCGTTGGCGGCGCGCGTCGTTCGAGCCGACTTGGCGGGACGTTGCGGACGCGGTGCTTTGGCGGAGCGGCTCATATCAGCTCTTTGCATTGCTGCGGGCGGGCAACGGTGCCCAGACCTCGATGGTGGTGCCCTCATGTGGCGCGGAACGAACCGACAGGGTGCCACCAATGAACTCCGCCCGCTCGCGCATGTTGAGCAGGCCCAGGCTAAACCGGGAGTGCGCTGAGGAGCGGCCGTTGGTAGCGGGCCTGAATCCGCATCCGTTGTCTTCCACGCGCAACATCAGGCCGCCCTCAGCCCGCGACAAGGTCACCTGAAGGCGCGTGGCCCGCGCGTGCTTGAGCGCGTTGGTGACGGCTTCCTGAAAAATCCGATACAGGGCCAGCTCGAGTTCCAAGGGCAGGCGGGAGCGGAACCGGATCAGCTCGCAAACCACCTTTAACCCGGACTGGCTTAGCAATTCATCCACCGCGCCTTGAATGGCGGCGGACAAACCCAGATCATCCAGCTCCCGCGGGTGCAACTGGTGCGAGATGCTGCGCACCTCGCGCAAGGCCGAGACCAGACAATCTTTCACCCGGGTCACATCGCGGCGGATGGTCTCCTCGCTCCGATCCTTGAACCAGGACTCCAGCGAGAGCACCCGGAACTTGACGGAGGCCAGCAGTTGGGACACGCCGTCGTGCAGCTCCCGCGCCACCCGGCGGCGCTCCGTTTCCTGGGCCTCCAGGATCCGATGCGGCAGGGCGCGGGCGGCCTGCTCGGCACGAACTCTTTCCGTGATGTCCATGGCGATGCCCGCGATGTAACGCCGGCCCGCGGCATCGGTCAGCAGGAACCGCAGCATCCAGCAATCGCGCGGTTCGCGATCCGAATTCAAGAAGACGTCCGTCTCCTCCGTGCTTTCCCCCTGTTCCAGCACGACTTGATCGGCGGCCTGGATGCGCCGGGCCGCTTCACGGGGAAACATCGCAAAGGCGGTCCGGTTCAGAACTTTGTCCGCAGTCCGTCCCAGGAAGCGGCAGCACAGCGGGTTCACGTAAATAAAGCGGAAGTTCTCATCCTTGATCCACGCGCAGATCGGGGCGTGCTCCATGAACGCGGCGAACTGCTTTTCACTCTCGCGCCGGCTGGCCTCGGCGCTGAGGCGTTCCAGCGCGCCCCAGCAATGATCCGCCAGGGCTTGCAACGTCTGGAGAGATTCGGCGGTGTAATGGTCGGCGGTGTAGCTTTGGATGGAGAGCAGCCCGGACACCGTCGCCCCACGGCGGACCGGCACAAACATGAGGGAAGCTGAGGATTTGGAAACGTCCCCGAATGGCGTAAGCCGATGACGCGAACGCCCTTTGCCCAGGCCGCGCAAGATTAGCTGGCCACCGTCGCGCGTAACCGACTTCAACATGAGCGACCGGCCCGGAACCAGCGTGTGTGTCACATCTAGGACAAGTCCATCCACCGTGTCATACGCCAGCAACGGCAGCCATGTGTGGTCAGGCTTGGAACTGAGCTGGAGGAAACACGCGTCCCAGCCCAGCAACTGGCGGGCGGTCTCCAAGATCACTTCTGCCGCCGCGCGGGGTGTGCCCACCGCCGCGAGCTTTTGCCCCAGCTGGGCGAACGCCTCGCTGCGGGCCTGCGCCTGCTGGCGCACCCGAATTTCCGACGTGAGCCGCCCGATGGCCAGATCCTTCTCCGCAGTGCGCTCGATCACGCGCTGCTCCAACGTGGCGTTGAGCTGCGCCAGTCGCTCCTCCGCCAGCCGCCGCGCAGTCAGCGCGCGCTGGATGCGGAGCAGGGCATCCATCCGCGCCAGCAATTCCTTGTTGCCCACGGGCCGGGTGATGTAGTCGTCAGCGCCCAAACCTAGCCCCGCCACCTTGTTGTCGGAGGAAGTCTCTGTGCTGGAGATGAGCGCCACCAGCACCCCGGCGGTGGCGGGCGCGGCCTTGATTCGGCGGCACACCTCCCGGCCGTCCAGATCCGGCAGCATCACATCCAGCACCACAAGATCCGGTTGCAGCTCCCGCACCCGTCTCAACGCCTCCGCGCCCGTGCAGGCAGAATCCACCCGGCAACCATGTCGCTCAAACAAACGGCAGAGCAGCTTCAGATTGCTCGCGTCGTCATCCACCACCAATAGGCGGGGAACGTAAACGGGGGGAACTTCCGAGTGGGGCGCGACGGCATCCATGGGTGTCGGGCGATGGCTGAACTGCCAAAAAGGATGGCCTGCCCGTGTGCGCGTTGGCGAGATCAAATTGCCGGCCATCACCAGCAGACAAATCCGGGTCCCGAAAAGCCAGCCGGCCAGTCACTCGCGTGACTGGCCGGGCTGAACTTGGTTGGAACGTCGCAGACTAATACTCGCGCTTGGTCTTCCGGCCAGGCTCGGGCGCCGGATAGAAGCCGTTGGCGTCCGCCTGCACGGGGGCCGGCGAATCGAACGTGAGCTTGTCCGCGTCGGGCGCAAACTCGTGCGTGTGGTTGAGCATCTCATCCAACGTGACTTCCTGGGCGGTGTGCGCCGCGTAGCGGCCCAGGGAAGTGGTGAGGCTGGCCATCACGCCGCGGTCCACCTCGTTGTGCGGCTTGTCATTGCGGATGGCATCGGTGAGCACCTGCCACTCGTTGAAATACGGATCGTCCGCCATCTTGGCGTCCGACGTCCACAGTTGGTTCTCCCGCGAGAGCACGTGCCCCTTGAAGGTGCTGGACGGACCGTTGCAGTCGCCAGACTTGGCCGCCACTGCCATGCCCTTGGTGCCATGCACGAAGCTGTGATACATCGGCACCGCGCCGACCATCGTGCGGCCGTCCATGTAGAGCTTCGCCCCGTCCTCGAAGGTGTATTCCACGGCGTAGGAGTCGAAGTTCTGGTCCACGTAAGGCTTGCCTTCCGGGCTGTTGCGATACGTGCGTCCACCGACGCCCTGCGCCTTGACGGGCCAGAGGAATTGTCCCGGCGGGCTCTTCATCCAGCAGAGATGGTCAATGTGATGAACATTGAAATCGCTGTAGCCACCGCCGCTCGCCCAGAGGAAGCTGTGGAAGCGGGAGATCTGCCACATGAGTTCGCTGGGCTTGCCGGGCAGGTTATTCTCCTTGCCCGGATACTTCTCCGAGAAAGCCGAGCCCAGCAGCCCCTGCATGCGGTAGCCGCGCATCAGCATCACGTCGCCAATCTGGTTGTCTTGATGGATGCGCTGGTGCAGCTCCTGCAGGCACTTTTTGTGGCGCGACATAAGGCCGACGCCAACCTTGAGGTTCTTCGCCTTGGCGAGCTTGTTCAGCTCCAGCATCCGGCGGGAGGTCGGACCATCCGCTGTCACGGGTTTCTCCATGAACACGTTGATGCCCTTCTCGATGGCATACTTGAAATGCACCCAGCGGAACGCCAGCGGCGTGGTGAAGATGGCGACGTCACCCTTCTTCAGCGAATCAATCGCGCCCTTGTAGGCATCAAAGCCGATGAACTTGCGATTGTCCGGCACATCCACCTGGTCCTTGAACTTGTTCTTCAGCGAATTGAAGGCGCCGTCGAGCTTGTGCTGAAAGACATCCGCCATCGCCACCAGCTTGGGCGGGCCGCTCTGGCTCATGGCATTCGACGCCGCCCCACCGCCACGACCGCCGCAGCCCACGAGCGCGACGGAAATCTGGTCGCTGCCTGCCGCGTGGACGTGCGGCAGCAGGACGCCGGACAGGGCGCTGGCCCCGACCACAAGGCCGGAGGTTTTGAGGAAATCACGACGGTTGGGGGGCGTGGCATCAGGCATAGTGTTCATGTGCCCATCGTTTGCGGGAGTCGTGCGGGTGTCAATCTCGCAACAGCGTGACGGCAAAAGGCATCGCAGCCCATCGCGCTGGCAACCCGGCCCGGCGCAACCAGCGCCGCCGAATTCCGCGCAGCCCCCCGGCGTCGGAACCCGGCCGCCACCGCCCCGTTCAGTGAGCACTCTAATCCCAACACCCGCCATGAACCGCCGCGCCTCCCTCAAATCCCTGGGCACCCTCGCGCTGGTGGCCGCCGGCACCCCACGCTTCTCCTCGCGGCTGGCTGCCGCGCCGGCGACCCCGGCCTTCCGCGTCCACCAGTGGCAGCGCGACGCGCGCAACCCGGTGCTGCCTCCCGGCGGCGGGGCTTTCGATGTTGGCTGTTGCATGAACCCCTTCGTCCTCACCCGAGGCGGCGAGTATTGGCTGTATTACGCCGGGGCAGACCGCAGTGGCGCGCGCCGCATCTGCCTGGCCACCTGCCTCGTGGACGACGTCTCAAAGTGGAAGCGCCACGGTCCGTTGTTCGAACTCGGGGGCAAAGGCTCCTTCGACGAGACCTGGTGCGTGCTGCCCTGCGTGCATCGCGTCGGCAACCAGTGGCATCTCTATTACACCGGGCGCAGCGCAGACAAGGGCACCGGGCTGCAAGCGTTCCGGGGCATCGGCCTGGCCATGAGCGACGATCTGCTCAACTGGAAGAAAACCTCCGACGAACCAATCCTGCTCGGCGACGGATTCCCACAATGGCCGAAGAACCGCGGCATCGCCGGCGGCGGCCCCATTCTGGAGATCCCCCAGCCCGACGGCCGTGTGCTCTACCGCCTCTTCTACACGCTGGCCACCGGCACCACGAGCAAGGATCTGCGGGTGGATCAGGCCAAACAAGCCGTCATCGCGCATTCGGAGGATGGGCTGCGCTGGACGGACAAGCGCGTCGTGCTCGGCCCGCGGGAGGACGCCGATTATGAGAACGCCGCCACCATCGCGTTGAACCCGTGGAAGACCAAGAATGGCTGGCGGGCGGTTTACGCGGGGATCGGATCGCGCTTCGGGGCCTACTCCATTTGTGAAGCGACGAGCGAGGACGGGTTGACCTGGCACCGGGGCAAACCCGGCGAGAACCTCGCCCTGGCCCCGGCGGGCAAAGGCTGGGAAAGCAAGATGACCGAATATCCGCACGTCGTGCGCGAGGGCGATCAACTCCGCCTCTTTTACTGTGGCAACGGCTACGGGGCGACCGGCATCGGCACCGCCACGGCGACGCCGATTGATTGAGTGCGCGAGGCCGCAGGCCAGTTGGCCGCTTGACGTCGGCGACGTTCGCTTCAACTCTCCCGCGTCCCATGAATGTATCGCGACATGCGCTTGGCAAGCTGCCCCGGACGGCCTTTACCCTCATAGAACTGCTGGTGGTCATCGCGATCATCGCCATTCTCGCCGGCATGCTGCTGCCCGCCTTGAGCAAGGCCAAAAACAAGGCGCATGGCATAAAGTGCCTGAACAACCTCCGCCAGCTCCAGCTCGCCTGGCAGTTGTATGCGGACGACAACGATGGGCTGCTGCCCTACAACTCCAACCAGACGGGTTACCAGCAATGGTTTGGCACCGCGAACATGGCCATCGCCACCGAGGCCACCAACATCTCGCTGATGATGTCGGGCTTGATCGGCCGCTACGCGCAGACCCCTGAAATCTTCAAGTGTCCGGCGGATCGCAGCGTCGCCGCCGGACTGGGCATTCCCCGCATTCGCAGCGTGTCCATGAACGGCTACATGGGCGGGCAGAACAACGGCCAGTTTTACCCCAATATCCAGGCGTCCACGTATGCGAAGTTCCGGCGCACCAGTGAAATCATCAACCCGGCCCAGCGGTTCGTCTTCTTGGATGAGGAGCCCACGGGCCTGAATGACGGCATCTATTGGGTGGCGGATCCCATGCCCACGGCCACGACCTTCATTGATTATCCGGCCAGCTACCACAACGACTCCGGCGGACTGTCGTTCGCCGACGGCCACTCGGAGACACACCGGTGGGTGGACCGCCGCACTGTTACCCGGAATGGAGCGCATCCCAATTCCGGCACAGACGTTCGGTGGCTCATCTCCCGCAGCAGCGAGTAAGTCCGGGCTGGTGGAATTGGCAGCCGCCTGAGCCGGCGGCTCAGGGTCCGCACTGCACGGACAGATGATAACCGTAAGCCGGCCCGCCCTGATCGTGAGCATCCTGCACCACGAGAAAATATTTCCCGTTCGCGGGCAACGTGAAGGTCAGCCGCGCATCGCGCTCGGTGGCTGAATCATCATCGGTGAGCAGCAACGCGCGGTGCTCGCTCCACAACGTCAGCAGCGGATCGCACGGCGAACCAGCCCGGCCGGCCAGCACCTCGGCGGTCAGCTTCCAGCCGGCCCTGCCCTCGAACTGAAATATGTCCACGTCCTGCGCGCCTTTGATGCTGCCACGCACGAGGGCCGGCAGTTGGAGCAGCTGCGGCTGCGCGAAGGAGCCGTTCTCCTCCTTCTCTTCGGTGAACTCACCGCGACGCAGCACGCGCAGGCGACCACCGGCAGACCCGTTGGCCGGAGTTTCAACTTTGAAGGGCAGCTCCGATGCCCCGGCCGACGCCGGGACAAAGACCTCCAGCACCGCCTGCGTGTCACCAAAGCGTTCCTTCTTCGCGTTCTTCGGCGGCTCTGACTTGCCTGCCGATTTCACCGTCACCACCACGCCAGCGGCCTCGAACTGCACCGCCTTCACCGCGTCGAGATTCAAGCCCCGGACCTCGACGCGGTTGGTCTGCCCGGCGATGACTGCGAAGGGCACGGCGATCAAAAATTTCGGCGGCTTCGGCTCTTCCTTCTTGGCCTCCGCCGCCCGCACCCAGAAGGCACAGGTGATGGCCAACATCCCGCCGAACAGTGGACCAGCAACGCGAGGCTTCATCTCAACTGAACAACGGCTGGATAACCGCGCCCTCGTCCAGAATGGCCACCGGGCGGCCGTCGGGCGTGTGGATTTCGCTGCGCGGATCGATGCCGAGCGAATCAAAAATCGTGTAAGCCACATCCGCCGGACGGACCGGTGATTCCGTGACCAGCGCCCCATCGCGATCCGTGGCTCCGACGACCTTGCCCCGGCTGACACCCGCCCCGGCGAAGAGCATTGAAGCCGCCTTGCCCCAGTGGTCACGACCGGCGTCCTTGTTGATCTTGGGCGTGCGTCCGAACTCGCCCATGCAAACGACGAGCGTGTCCTTCAGCAAACCATGCGCATCCATGTCCTGGATGAACGTCGCAAAGCCGTTGTCAAACTCCGGCAGCTTCTTGTCGAGGCTTGGAAAAATCTTCGCGTGATGATCCCAGCCGCCGTAGTTCACGGTCACGAAGCGCACACCGTGCTGCACCAGCCGCCGCGCGAGCAGGCAGCTCTGGCCGAAGGTGCTGCGCCCATACTCGTCGCGCAGCTTGGGTGACTCCTGATCGATGGCGAAGGCGGTCTGCGCCTCCTTCGACAACACCATCTCGGCGGCGTGCTGCTGGAACTCGTTGTAGGTGGCAAGCTGATCGTTGCCGTCAATGCGCTTGGCCAAGTTGTCCACCGCCGCCAGCAGCGTCTTGCGGCGTTCGAGATTCTCGCGCTTCACCTCGACGGGCACGGACAGATCGCGAACCTTGTAATTCTCGGCGTTCGGATCGCCCGCCTTGAAGGACTCACAGCGACCGCCAAGGAAAACGCTTTTGCCCAGCTCCCAGGTGAAGGACGGGTTGCGCGGAATGGCCACGTAGGGCGGCAACACGTTGCGGAAACCGGCGCGGTGTGCGACCACCGCGCCCATCGCCGGGTATTCGCCGAAGAGCGAACCGAAGCGCCCGGAGAGCACCCAGTTGGTCGCGGTCTCGTGGTGATCGTTCTCGTGCGCCCCGGAGCGGACCAGCGTGAGCTTGTCCATCGTCTTGGCCATCTTCGGCAACAGCTCGCCGATGTGCAGGCCGGGCACATTGGTCCGGATGGGCTTGTAGATGCCGCGCACGTCAGACGGGGCATCGGGCTTCAGATCGAAGCTGTCGTGATGCGAGAGCCCACCCCCGAGGAAGACGAGCACCACCGACTTGGCACGGGCTTTCCGGTCAGGACCGGCGCTCTTCTCCGCCGCAAGCAAGGCCGGCAGGGAGAGGCCAAACGGAGCCAGCGCGCCCACGCGGAGAAAGTCGCGGCGGGCCCAGCCGTTGCAGAAGCGGTTCGGCTGCGGACTGAGGGAGACGTCGAGCATAAGTCAGTGGTTGAAGGCAAATTCCTTCGTGTTCAACAGCGCCCAGAACAAGTCGGCGAAGAAGGCCTCGCGGGTTTCGCCCGCCGACCGCAACCGGCTCACACTCTCCCGCTCCGCCGCAGTCGGCAGCCGCGAGAAGGCGCGCAGATACAATTCTTCGAGCACCCGCCGGTCATCGCTGTCCTTCAGCAGTTCGGCGAGCGTGCCGCTGGCGGCCTTGATCTTGGTAGTGATTTCCTCGCCGTTGCTGAGGTGGAGCAACTGCGGCAGCGTGACCTCGCCATCCCGCTCACATGCACACGCGGTGATGCGCTCAGAACGCCCGAAGAGACCTAGGAAATAGGAGTTCACCGTCGGCTCCGGCAACTGCACCGCCCGCAGCCCCACCGGATAACCCGGGAAGCTCTCAGGCACGCCAGTCGTGTCGCCCAGCGCATCCAAGAAAACCTCGGCGGGCAGACGGCGCGCGTAGTAGTGCGAATAGAAGCGCTGGTCATTTGCGTTGCCCGGCTGCGTCTGCGAATCCAGTTGATACGTGCGAGAACTCACGATGAGGCGCATGAGCTGCCGGAGGTCGAAGCTGCCCCGGACAAACTCTCGCTTCAGCAATGCCCACAACTCCGGGTTCGACGGCGGGTTGCTATCGCGCAGGTCGTCCACCGGTTCAACCAGCCCGACGCCCATGAAGTGTTTCCAGACCCGGTTCACCATGGCACCGCTGAAGTAGTCGTTGGCGGGGGCAGTCATCCAGTCGGCCAGCACCTCGCGCGGGTCCGTGGCGGCCGGAGCGTTGAGTTCGCGGCGGTCGAGCGGGCGCGCCGCCATCATCTGCCGAGTGCGCGGTTGCATGACCTGCGCGGGGCGGGCGCGCGTCTTGGCCAGTTGCTGCTGCAACTCGTCAACGCGCTTCTCGTGATTCTTAAGCTCGCGACTCCGCTTCTCGGCTTCTTTCGCCTCCAAGCCAGACTGCGTTGCCTCGGCCTTCGCCTTGGCCACCCGCTCCTCCGCCTGCTTGATTTGCTTGAGTAGCTCCTGTTCGGCATTGGTCGTGACCTCCAGCCGGGTGTAACCGTCCTCGGGGCTGACGCGGTTGAGCGACAGGCGCGAGAAGAAGGCGGCGAAGTGGTAGAAGTCGTCCTGCGTGTAGCGCTCCAGCGGATGGTTGTGGC
>Ga0255092_1000470_pt1 | contig 15391 bp, 15 predicted proteins | sample Colum_Yuk_RepC_8_2_FD_188454 | JGI IMG/M metagenome (GOLD analysis project Ga0255092, IMG submission 188454) | Freshwater microbial communities from Columbia River, Oregon, United States - Colum_Yuk_RepC_8d | ecosystem: Environmental > Aquatic > Freshwater > River | place: USA: Oregon...
CCCTGATCCGCCGTCGCCGCTTTCTTGCGCTGAGCGCCTGCGCCCTGATCCCGCAGCGGGCTCATGCCGCCACATGGTCCGGCACGGGCTTTGGTGCGGCACTGTCGCTGCAATTGGTCGGCGGCAGCCCAAGGCAAACCGCCCACGCCTTTGCCCGTGTCGAACGGGAAATCATCCGGATCGAGGCGATGGCGTCGCTTTACCGCGATTCCAGTCTGACGCGGCTCAATCGCGATGGGCATCTGGCCTATCCCTCGCAAGATCTGTTGGATCTTCTGGGTCTTGCAGGCCGGGTGCATGCCGCAACCGATGGGGTGTTCGACCCCACGGTGCAGCCGCTTTATCTTGCACGGGCCACGGGCCAGCCACCGGACCACGACCTGATCGGTTGGGATCGGGTGCAGATCGGCGTGCAAGAGATAACGCTGGGACGCGGACAGGCCCTGACATTGAACGGCATTGCCCAAGGCTGGGCCGCCGACCGCCTCGCGCACATCCTGCGCGAGGCAGGTTTTGGCCAAGCCTTGATCGACATGGGCGAGGTGCAGGCCCTTGGGATGCGGGCCGCGGGCACGCCTTGGCGCGGGCGGATCGAAACCCCTGAAGGCCAAGCTCTGGCCGAGGTGTCACTGACCGATCGGGCGCTGGCAACCTCATCGCCCTATGGCACAAGGATCGGCGCGCAGGGCCTGCCGCATATTCTGGGACCACAGGGGCAAGACCCTGTGTGGAACACCGTCTCGGTCAGCGCGCCCAGCGCGGCGCTTGCCGATGCGCTGTCAACGGCCTTTTGCCTAATGTCAAAGCCCGCAATAGATCGCGCGCTTACGACATTCCCGCAGGCGCGGCTAGAAGCCGTCATCTGACTGATTTCAGACCAAGACCCGCGCCCATGCATGGCATGGCACGGGCGCCGCGCATCAAAATTCACCTGAAATTTCGTCCCCGCCAAGACTCTTGCCCGTCGGTTGACTTTTGTTAAGGCCGCAGACCCGCGAAGGCTTCACAGGTTCTTTACCTGAAACCGCCTCTGGGAAGGACATATCGCCATGCGCGACGTCATGACCAAGAGCATGGCCCGCAATATCTTTTACGGCGGGTCACTGTTCTTCATCCTTATCTTCGTGGGCCTCACGGCCCATTCGCACTACTACATCACGACCACATCGACCAACACCGCGACCCTGACGCCCAGCGTCGAGGCTGGCAAAGTCTTGTGGGAAAAACACGCCTGCATCAATTGCCACACCATCCTGGGCGAAGGGGCCTATTTCGCCCCGGAACTTGGCAATGTCATGACCCGCTGGGGCATCACCGAGGATGACCACGAAGGGGCCTTCACCGCGCTGAAAGGCTGGATGGACGCCATGCCCACGGGCATCGAAGGTCGCCGTCAGATGCCGAACTTTGGCCTCAGCGATGACGAATACCGCAACCTCGCCGACTTCCTGCTGTGGACCGACACGATCCGCGCCCAGGACTGGCCGCCGAATGACGCGGGTTAAGGAGCAATCATCATGAAATACCAAACCCAGAAAATCGCGCTGGCCTATTTCGCCGTCGCCATGGCGCTGTTTGCCGTGCAGGTGACCATGGGCCTTGTGTTGGGCTATATCTACATCCAACCCAATTTCCTGTCAGAAATCCTGCCCTTCAACGTCGGCCGGATGCTGCATACCAACAGTCTTGTGGTCTGGCTGCTGCTCGGCTTCTTTGGCGCGGCGTATTACCTTGTGCCCGAAGAATCCGAACGCGAGATCCACTCGCCCAAACTGGCCTACCTGCAACTTGCCATCTTCGTTCTTGGCACCGCCGGGGTGGTTGTGACCTATCTGTTCAACCTTTTCGACGGCAACTTTGCCTTGGGCAACGAAGGCCGCGAGTTCCTTGAACAGCCGAAATGGGTCAAGGTGGGCATCGTCGTGGCCGCGCTGATCTTCTTGTACAACATCACCATGACGGTGCTGGCCGGCAAGAAAACCGCGATCACCAACATCCTGCTTTTGGGCCTTTGGGCACTGGCGCTGCTGTTCCTCTTCGCCTTTTACAACCCGTCGAACCTTGCCTTGGACAAGATGTATTGGTGGTATGTGGTCCACCTGTGGGTGGAAGGCACCTGGGAATTGGTGATGGCCTCGATCCTCGCCTTCCTGATGCTCAAACTCACGGGCGTTGACCGCGAGGTGGTGGAAAAATGGCTGTACGTCATCGCCGCCTTGGCCCTGTTCTCTGGCATCCTTGGCACCGGCCACCACTACTACTGGATCGGCACGCCGGGGTACTGGCAGTGGATCGGCTCGATCTTCTCCAGCCTCGAAATCGTGCCGTTCTTTGCCATGATGTCCTTTGCCTTTGTCATGGTCTGGAAAGGCCGCCGCGACCACCCGAACAAGGCAGCCCTGCTGTGGTCCTTGGGCTGCGCCACGCTGGCCTTCTTTGGGGCAGGCGTCTGGGGGTTCCTGCACACGCTGCACGGGGTGAACTACTATAGCCACGGCACGCAGATCACGGCTGCCCACGGTCACCTTGCCTTCTACGGTGCCTATGTCTGCCTGAACTTGGCGATCATCACCTATGCCATGCCTGCCCTGCGCGGACGCGATCCGTTCAATCAGGTGCTGAACATGGCCTCGTTCTGGCTGATGTCGGCGGGTGTGGTGTTCATGACCTTCACGCTGACGTTTGCTGGTACGGTGCAAACCCACCTGCAGCGCGTCAACGGCGAGGCGTACATGGATGTGCAAGACCAGCTGTGGATCTTCTACGCCATGCGCTTTGGCTCGGGTGTGGCGGTCGTCCTTGGCGCGGTTCTGTTCATCTACTCGGTATCGTTCCCGCGTCGGGAAATCATCGAAGCCGGCGTGAAAGTACCTGCGGAGTGATGGACATGGATGGTTCACATATCAAAACGGCCCAGGAAAATGAGGGGGGGGCGGCAGCCCCCTTCTACCTCCCCCAAGGCGATGAGTGCGACGTCTTTGCCGCCGCCGCGGCCCACCGCCTGCCGGTTCTGCTGAAAGGCCCGACCGGCTGCGGCAAGACCCGCTTTGTTGCCCATATGGCCGCCCGTCTGGGCCGCCCGCTTTACACCGTGGCCTGCCATGACGACCTGTCTGCCGCCGACCTGATCGGCCGCTACCTGCTGAAAGGTGGCGAGACGGTCTGGGTTGACGGCCCCCTGACCCGCGCCGTCCGCGAGGGCGCCATCTGTTATCTTGATGAGGTGGTCGAGGCGCGCAAAGATGTCACCGTGGTCCTTCACCCGCTCACCGATGACCGCCGCATTCTGCCCATCGACCGCACCGGCGAAGAGTTGGAGGCGCATCCCGATTTTCTTTTGGTGGCCAGCTATAACCCCGGCTACCAGAATATCCTGAAGACGCTGAAACCCTCCACCCGCCAACGCTTTGTTGGGCTGGAATTCACCTTCCCGCGCCCCGAACACGAAATCCCCGTCGTCGCCCGCGAAAGCGGTCTGGCCGAGGACCGGGTGAAACCCCTTGTGCGGCTGGCAAACAAGCTGCGTGACATGAAGGGACAGGATTTGGAAGAAGGCGTCTCCACCCGCCTTGTCGTCTATGCCGCCACGCTGATCGCAGGCGGGATGGGCGTGGAACGCGCGATCCGCACGGCCATGATAGAACCGCTCAGCGATGATGCGGATGTAAAGGCCGGGCTCCGCGATCTTGTGACTGCCGTTTTCGGGTGAGGCCGGCAATGTCACGGATCGAATTCGAGCCATGGGAACCCGAAGAATCCATCGGGAAACTGTGGCACGCCTTTGCCAGTCGTCTGGACAGTGATCCTGTCCACGACGGAGCCCGTGTCCTGCTTTCCCAAGTGGGCGGACGGCTGGCAGTCCTTTTCCGCGGTCTGGGCGGTGACCCGGCGGTGGAAATCAAACCGGTGGCCCCGGAAATCAGCCACCACCGGCTTTCCTTCCTGCGCCGCCTTGGCACGTGGGCTGATGAGGCACCGCGCGCCAGCTTTGACGGCGCATCCCTGCGCCTGCCCGAAAGCCTTGCCACCTTCCCCGACGCACGCGCAAATGGGGCCCTTTACCTGTGGTTGGCCACCGCCGCCGTCGCCCTGCGCGATGTCGTTGCGCCAGAAACCGATGACCCCCTGCAAGCCGATCTTGCCGCGATCGAGATTGCGCGCACCATGACGACGGCGGCGCTGGCAAACGCCCCAGGTTATGCCAAGCTTTACGCCGATCTGGCCGCCGCCACGCTACTGTTCCGCCACACGCCCAAACTGCCCCCGGTTGAGGCGGCGATTGAGGCCCACATCCGCGCCGCTTTGGGCGAAGATATTGCCCTGCCGCCCCTGCCCTCGCGCGCGCCGCGCGGCTATCGCCCCTTCCGCCCTGTGCCGCTTTGGCCCGATCTGCGGGGGCTGGCGCGATCCGAACCCATGACCGTGGAAACGCGCGCCACCGAAGGGACGCCCGAAGAAGGCGAAACCGAAGGCAAGACCAAACGCGCCCGCCGCCGCAAATCCGATCAGGCCGAGCGCACCGACAGTTTCATCCTGCACAAATTCGAAGCGATCCTGTCCTTTGCTGAATTCCTCAACCTCAACCGCCGGGTGGAGGATGACGATGACGACAGCGCCAAAAAGGCCGCTGACGACCAAGACGAAATCGGCCTTGGGCAGTTGTCCAAGGCCCCCGCAACCCGCCTGAAACTGCACCTCGACCTCGCCCCCGAAGATGTGGACCGCGAGGCGCTTTCGGGCCAATCCACCTATCCTGAATGGGACGTGCGCACCGCCACCTATTTGCCAGCCCACGCGCGGGTGCTTTCCTCGCGCCTTGAGGCCAGCCTGGCCACGCCCCCGTTTCGGGACGACCCGCGCGCAAGCGCACGCATCCGCGCCGTCCGCCGCCAGTTCGAGGCTCTGCGTCCCAGCCGTGTTTCGACCCTTGGCCACCCGGATGGCGATGAATTGGACACGGATAGTGCCGTGCGCGCGCGGGTCGATTTTTATGCCTGCGGCGAGGGAACCGACCGCGTCTGGCGCCAGACAAGGCCTCAGGCCCGCGATCTGGCGGTGTCGATCCTGCTGGATGTCTCCCGCTCTACCGAAAGTGCGATTCCCGGCCACGGCCATGATGGCCGGTCGGTGATCGACATCGAACGCGAGGCTTTGGCCGCTTTGGCTTGGGGGCTGGATGCGGTTGGCGACAGCTTTGCCATCCACGCCTTTTCCTCGTTGAAACGGAACCGGGTCTTTGTGCAGGAGGCCAAGGGTTTCAATGAGCCGATGAGCGAGATGGTGGAACAACGCATCGCCGCGCTGAAGCCCGGCCATTATACCCGGCTTGGGGCCGCGATCCGCCATATGTCGGCAGGACTGGCCAAGCAAAGCCGCAAGCGGCGGCTTTTGCTGGTGATTACCGATGGCAAACCGAATGATCTGGACCATTACGAGGGTCGCCACGGCATCGAAGACAGCATGATGGCTGTGCGCGAAGCCCGCCGTGCGGGTCATTCGGTCTTTGGCATCACGGTGGACCGCGACGGCAAAAGCTGGTTTCCGCGCATCTTCGGACAGGGCGGCTTTGCGCTGATCCCGAACCCCGACAAGCTGACGCAAGCCCTGCCGCAGATCTATCGGCAACTGGTCACCGGATAATGCCTGCGCCTCATGCAGTCTCATCGCCCGACGCCGCCCCTGACGACGGGGCGGGCGGGCTTCCCGGCGAGGTGATGATCTGGATTCTCATCATTTCGGAACTTGCCGTCTTCAGCGCGGGTCTGCTGGCGCTTTTGGCCGGCCGGCTGACCGACCCCGCCGGCTTTGCCGAGGCACAGTCGCATCTGCACCGGGTAGGCGCTGCGGTAAACACAGTTGTTCTTGTGACCTCTGGCTACCTTGCCGCGGTTGCGGCCCACAAGGCCGGCCATCGCCCCACGGTGGCAAGGCGTCTTTTGATGCTCGCCGCAGGTCTTGGTGCGGTGTTCCTTGCGGTCAAGGCAAGTGAGTATATCGATCTTTTCACCCAAGGAATCGGCACAGAAACCCATCCCTTCTTTACCTTTTTCTACCTTTTGACCGGTTTTCACGCAGCGCATGTGCTGGCGGGCATGGTGCTGCTGATGGTCGTCGCGATCCGCCTCGCTCCGCGCCCTGTCGGGGTCGCAGCAGCGTTTTGGCATATGGTGGATCTGGTCTGGGTGCTTTTGGTGCCGGTGGTCTATCTGCTATGACGCTTCATCGCACTTGGGCCGCGCTCGTCGCCCTGTCGTTTCTCACCGCCGCCCTGACGACTGCCAACCCAACGCGCGCCGCATTGGTGATGGGTGTCTTGGCGCTGGCCGGACTGAAATACCGGCTGATCCTGCGGCACTATCTGGAGCTTTGGCAAAGCCCCGCTTGGGCGCGTGGCTTTGATCTTGTTCTGGCTCTGTTACTGGCCAGCTTTGCAGGGCTTTTGCTGGCAGGCTAGCCGCGAAACGCCGTGGCAAAAGGTTCTGGCAGGGCAAATTCGGCCAACGCCCGCGCCCGGCCCTCGGCCGACATCTTCCGCGCGGTCTTTTCCACGATATCAAGCAACGCGCCCGGCTCGCGACCTTCGGCAAAAGGCGAGAAATACCAACGCAAGAAGGTAAAGCAGATCACATCTTCCAGTGCCTGCACCTCTGCATCGCGCTTGATGCCCTCTTTGCGCAAGAGAACCCCAACCCGATCACACTCCGCCGGGCTATAACCCGCAGCGGCCATAATGCCTGCCACCCGTTCCCCATGCCGTCGGCCCTGCTCGCGCCGCCATGCATGGTAGCCCTCTTTACCCTCGGGGTAATCGCTGCGCGGCAAAAGCCAGCGTTCGACATGCTGCCCCCGTGCCGCAATCGCCAGCACATCCGAGGCTGCCGGGAAAAGTCGCGCCAGTTCCGCGCTCATCCGTTCGCCATAGACCAGCGCTTCGCCCTTGGGATCGGCTGCATTGGCCGCGTCAATGGCGGCAAGGGCTGTGGAAAGATCGCCCCTCATCCGCGCGACCACGCCAAAGCCGGATCTTCTTCGACAAAATCACGCAAGACCGCGATATCGGCAATCAGCGCCACGTTTTGCCGGATGGTCACGCCCTGTTCTTTCAACCGCGCAAAGGCGCGGCTCAGGCTTTCAGGTTTCATCCCCAGACGGCCCGCAATCAGCACCTTGTCATAGGGCAAGGTCACCTCGCAGGCCCCTGCCGGGCAGGCCGCCAGTTCCAACAGGAATTCAGCCACGCGCTGCGATCCGGTCTGCGCCTTCAGCGCCTCAACCTGCGCCACCAGGCTGTGCAGATGCAGGTAAGTCGCGGACAGGATGGAAATCGCCACCTCGGGGTTTTCGCGAATCTGCCGCAGGAAGGCATCGGTTTCGATGCGGATCAGCGTGCAATCGGTCACCGCCTCGGCCGCGACCGGGTAGTTGTCGCTGCGAAAGGCCACCGCCTCGCCAAAACTGGACCCTCTGGTGAAAACGCCCACCACCGCCTCGGCCCCATTGGGGGCGATGCGGTACAGTTTCACCCAGCCCTCGGCGACGATGTAAATCGCCTTGGCGCGCTCTCCTTGCAAGAAAATCGTCGCACCGCGATCAAAAAGCCGCTCATGCGCGGCTTCTAGCACCTTTTGGGCCACGGGTTCTGGCGTGGCGGCAAGCAGAAGTGATTGGCGCGCAAGGGTCTTGTATTCTTTGCGCATCAGAGAACTCCCTTTGCTGCCTGCCAGATGCGGTGGGGGTTAAATTCCCCTCAGCCGCACTTGGAATGGCCGCAATCGTTGCAGGTCATGCAGCCTTCTTTCATCTGCATGGCATAGCTGCCACAGGACGGGCAAGCTTTACCCTTGGGCGCGGCGCCAACAACCATCATTTCCGCCTTTGGATCGGACTTCAGCCCCAGCCCTTCGCCCTCGATAAAGCCGATGGCGATCAGGTGGCGTTCGATCACGCCGCCAATGGCCGCCAGAATGGACGGGATATAACGCCCTTCCATCCACGCCCCACCGCGCGGGTCGAAGACGGCCTTCAGTTCTTCAACCACGAACGAGATATCCCCGCCGCGCCGGAACACCGCCGAAACCATCCGGGTCAGCGCCACGGTCCAAGCGAAATGCTCCATGTTCTTGGAGTTGATGAAGACCTCGAACGGGCGACGGTGGCCCGAGAACACCACATCATTGATGGTGATATAAAGCGCATGCTCGCTGCCCGGCCATTTGACCTTGTAGGTATGGCCTTCCAAGGACGAGGGGCGCTCCAGCGGTTCGGAAAGGTAGATCACCTCGCCGCCATGGGCCTGTTCGGGGGCCTCGGACGGGGTCTTGTCGCTGGCCTCAGAGACGGTCAGCACCGATCCGGTGACATCGTTCGGGCGGTAGGTGGTGCAACCTTTGCAGCCCTGATCCCAAGCGGCCATATAGACCTCTTTGAAGTCATCAAAGCTGATGTCTTCGGGGCAGTTGATGGTCTTGGAAATCGACGAATCGATCCACTTCTGCGCCGCGGCCTGCATGCGCACATGATCCAACGGCGGCAGGGTCTGGGCGTTGACAAAGTAATCCGGCAAGGGCGCGTCGCCGTGGGTTTCGCGCCACAGCCGCACAGCGTAATCGACGACCTCTTCTTCGGTGCGGCTGCCGTCTTTTTGCAGGACCTTGCGGGTATAGGCATAGGCAAAGACCGGCTCGATGCCCGACGACACGTTGCCAGCATAAAGCGAGATGGTTCCGGTCGGCGCGATGGAGGTCAAAAGCGCATTGCGGATGCCATGGGTGCGGATCGCTTCGCGCACATCAGCGTCCATGGCCTGCATGTTGCCCGAGGCAAGATAGCCTTCGGCGTCAAACAGCGGGAAGGCGCCCTTTTCTTTCGCCAGATCGACCGACGCAAGGTAAGACACCCGCGCGATGGCGTGCATCCATTCTTCGGTCTTGGCTGCCGCCTCGGACGAGCCATAGCGCAGGCCCAGCATCAACAGCGCATCGGCAAGACCGGTAACACCCAGACCAATGCGGCGCTTGTTCTGCGCCTCGGCTTGCTGTTGCGGCAGCGGGAAGCGGCTGGCATCCACAACATTGTCCATCATCCGCACGGCGGTGCGGACAAGATCTTCCAACGCTTTGGGATCAAGGCGGGCCTTGTCGGTAAAGGCACCGGTCACCAGCGTCGGAAGGTTGATCGAGCCCAAAAGGCAGGCGCCATAGGGCGGCAGGGGCTGTTCCCCGCAGGGGTTGGTGGCGGCAATCGTCTCGACATAGCCAAGGTTGTTGGCCTTGTTGATCCGGTCGATGAAGATCACACCGGGTTCAGCGAAATCATAGGTGTTGCGCATGATCTTGTTCCACAGATCGCGCGCCGGAACCGTCTTGAACACCTTGCTGCCAAAGACCAACTCCCACGGGCCGTCATTCTTGACCGCTTCCATGAAGGGGTCGGTGACCAGCACCGAAAGGTTGAACATGCGCAGTCGGGCCGGGTCTTTCTTGGCCTCGATAAAGGCCTCTACATCCGGGTGATCGCAGCGCATGGTGGCCATCATGGCCCCACGGCGGCTGCCCGCCGACATGATGGTGCGGCACATTGCATCCCACACATCCATAAAGGAAAGCGGGCCAGAGGCATCGGCGGCCACGCCCTTCACCTCGGCCCCACGCGGGCGGATGGTCGAGAAATCGTAACCGATACCGCCGCCCTGCTGCATGGTCAGCGCAGCCTCTTTCAGCGCATCGAAAATGCCGCCCATGCTGTCAGGCACGGTGCCCATGACAAAGCAATTGAACAAGGTCACGTTGCGCGCGGTGCCCGCGCCCGCCGTGATGCGGCCTGCCGGCAGGTATTTGAACCCCTCCAGCGCCTTGTAGAATTTATCCTCCCAAAGCGCGGAATCTTTCTCCACCTCGGCCAAAGCACGGGCGATGCGACGCCACGAATCTTCCACCGTGCCGTCAATCGGCGTGCCATCCGCTTCTTTAAAGCGATATTTCATGTCCCAAATGGCTTCAGCAATTGGCGCGGAGAAGGGCGTCATCGGGGGCAATCCTTGTGGGCGTGAGGGGCAGGAACCCCTAGATACGCCCCATAGCGGGCAGGGTCAACTTGCCTATCTGGCCAAGAGCCCTATCATTCGGATGCCTAAGACGAGAGAATCGTGGACCATCTGAACATCATCAAGTTGTGCGTCGGGGCAGAGTCGGTCGAAGACCTGCTTGATTGGCAAAAACAAAATGCCCCCCGCTGGGCATCGGGCACAGCCGAACATGTCACCCGCATGTGGCCAAAACGGGCCGATGAGGTGTTGGCCGGCGGGTCACTTTATTGGGTTATCAAAGGCGTTGTACTGGCCCGCCAACGCATTGTCGGGCTGGCCGAACGCCGCGGGCCCGATGGCATCGCCCGCTGCGCGCTGGTACTGGACGCCGAAGTGATCCGCACCGAGGCCGCCGCCCGCCGCCCGTTTCAAGGCTGGCGCTATCTTGATCCGGCCGAAACCCCGCGCGATCTGCCGCAAGGCAGGGCGCGCGATGACAGATTGCCACCCGCGCTGGAACAGGCGCTCGCCGAAATCGGCCTGCGCTAAGACGATCCTTCGATCAAAGGATCGTAGCCCGAGTTTTCGTCGAAACTCTTTTTCCGGCCTTCCCTTACGGCACGGGACGCGCGACAAAGCAGCATGTCTTCGCGCCCCCTTTGGCTGATCGCCGCCCCCGTCGTCTTTCTGATCCTGTGGTCGGCAGGCTTTGCCGTGGCCAAGATCGCCGTCGCCCATGCCGGGCCTTTGACCGTGCTGGCGCTGCGCTACAGCCTTGTTCTGGCGCTGTTGATTCCCGTCGCGCTGGTGATGCGCCCACCGATGCCAAAGGCTCGCGGCGTGCTGGATGTCGCCGTGGTGGGTTTTCTCATTCAGGTCGTCTATTTCGGCCTGTGCTATGTCGCCTTCAAATCCGGCGTTTCCGCCGGCGCCGTGGCGATCATCGTCTGCCTGCAACCGATCCTTGTGGCGTTGATTGCGCCGCGTCTGGTCGGGGAAACCGTCAGCACAAAAGGGTGGCTGGGGCTGATCCTTGGGCTTTTGGGTGCGGGTCTGGCGATCGCTGGCCGGTCGACGATTGCGGCGGAAAACCTGTTTGGCGTCGGGCTGACCTGCCTTGCGCTGTTTGGGATGACGGCAGGCACGCTTTGGGAAAAACGCTTTGGCGTTTCACATCATCCGGTCAGCGCAAACCTGATCCAATATGCCGTCGGGGCGGCGTTTTGCGTGCCTGCCGCCCTGATCGCCGAAGACACCCATATCGACTGGGCCCCGGAATTCATCTGGTCGATGGCCTATCTGGTGATCGGCAATTCGCTTTTGGCGATGTCGCTGCTTTTGGCGATGATCCGGGCCGGCGAGGTGTCGCGCGTCTCGTCGCTGTTTTATCTCGTGCCGGCGCTGTCCGCACTCTGTGCTTGGCCGATGCTGGGCGAGGAGATGCCTGCCCTTGGCTGGGCCGGTATGGCTTTGGCAGGTTTGGGCGTGGCACTGGTGGGGCGTAAAACACCCCGCCCCGCCGTTAAAACCCCTCAGGCAGGCTGACACCCAATTTCTGGGTCAGCGCGCGCAGGGTCGCCCCGGCTTGGCCCCAATCTGCGCCACGCGCCGCATAAAGCGTAGCTTGGCTTTGGTGGATCAGCCCATCCGACAGGATTTTCAGATGGTTCGCCCGCAGGGTTTCGCCGGTTGACGTGATGTCGGCCACGGCCTCGGCCGTCAGGTTTTTCACCGTGCCTTCGGTCGCGCCTTGGCTGTCGACCAGCTGATAATCCGCAACACCATGCGCGGTCAGATATTCGCGCACCAAGCGGTGGTATTTGGTGGCAATACGCAGGCGGAACCCATGGGTCGCCCGGAAGGCACCCGCCGCCGCGTCCAGATCGTCCAAGGTATCAACGTCGATCCAAGCATCCGGCACCGCGATGATAAGGTCGGCATGGCCAAAGCCCAAAGGGGCAAGTTCGGCCACCTGAACCTCCCAATCCGCCAGCTTGTCGCGCACAAGGTCCGACCCGGTGACGCCAACATGGATGCGACCTGCCGACAATTCGCGCGGGATTTCTCCGGCGGAAAGCAGCACCAGCTCGACCCCGGCGATGCCTTCGACGGCGCCGGAATATTCGCGTTCATTGCCCGTGCGGCTCATGGTCACGCCATGCGCGCCGAACCAGTCAAAGGTTTTTTCCATCAGCCGCCCCTTGGACGGCACGCCGATTTTCAGCATCACGCGGCCCCCTTCAGTGCGACCACCAGATTGGGCCGGATGATCCCGCCAACAGCAGGAATCGATTTGCCCTGCCCCAAGACGGCCGTCAGCGCGTCGTAACGGCCGCCGCTGGCCACAGGGGGCAGATCCGCCGGACCGATGAAGGCAAAGGTGAAGCCGTCGTAATATTCCATCGTGGTACGGCCAAGGCTCGCCTCAAAGGGCAGTGCGGCGGTGTCGATGCCACGGGATTTGAGCGCCTCCAATCGGGTGGCAAAACGGTCAACCGCCGCTTCGATGGCGGGCAACAAGGGCGTGATGCCCCGCAAATGCTCCAGCGCCGATTGCGCCGGGGCTTGCAGGTTCAAAAGATCATAGAGCAAAGCCGCCGCCGGGGCCGCAATGGGCTTGGCATCCGAGTCTTCAATCAGCGCCGCCGCGCGGGCCACGATTTCGTCTTCGCCCCGCAGCCCGATCAACGGTGCGGCCTGGGCGATCAGCTCCGAAGGGCTACCTTTGGCCAGACGCTCTAGCAGCTGCGCGCGGGCGGGTGGCATGGGCGCGCGGCCCGCAAAGCGGTCCAGCAAGGCCCGAAAGCGGTTGGGCCGCCAGATGTGGCGCAAGAGCGCGGCCTTGCGGCGCGGGGTGGTGTCCAGCCCGCGCACAGCCGCCATCAAGATGCCGATGTCACCCGTGACCGCCCGCAGGGGCAGCCCGTGCAGGCAATCGGCAAACAGCGCAAACACCTCGGCATCGGCCGCCTCGGGGGCGTCGCGGTCAAAAACCTCGAACCCGACCTGCAGATATTCACTGGCGCGGGGACCAAGATGATCCTGTTTGCGGAACACCTCTCCCATGTAGGCATAGCGCGCAGGGTCGGCGCCATGCGCCATATGGGCCTGCACCACCGGCACCGTGAAGTCGGGCCGCAGCATCATTTCGCCGCGCAAAGGGTCATGGGTGACATAGGCCCGCGCCCGGATATCCTCGCCGTAAAGATCCAGCATGGTATCTGCGGGCAACAGAATATCCGCATCAACCGGGGCCGCGCCCGCGGCCAAGAAGGCGGCGTAAAGGCGTTCAGCCTCGGCCCGGATGGCGGGTTTTGTCGTCATTGCCCCAGCATCTTCCGCACTTCGGCCACCAGATCCGCGCGGGAAACTTCCACCTGTGCCGGGCGGTCTTTCCATTCTTCCAGCGTGGCATTGGCTGCGATCTTGGCGCCAAGGATCAGGTCTTTCAAAATGACCATGCCCTTTTCCGCCTCGTTCCCGCCTTGGATCACCGCAACGGGGGATTGGCGTTTGTCGGCGTATTTCAACTGGTTGCCAAAGTTCTTGGGGTTGCCCAAGTAAACCTCGGCCCGGATGCCGGCATTGCGCAGATCTGCGACCATCGCCATGTAATCAGCCATGCGGTCACGATCCATCACCGTGACCACAACCGGACCCGCCGCCGTCGCCCCGACGCGCCCCTTGGCGCGCAGCGCGGCAAGAAGCCGATCAACCCCGATGGAAACGCCGGTCGCAGGCACCGACTGCCCGGTGAAGCGCTTGACCAGATCGTCATAACGCCCGCCACCCGCGACAGAGCCGAACTGCCGCTTGCGGCCCTTTTCATCCAAAATTTCGAAGGTCAGTTCCGCCTCGAACACGGGGCCGGTGTAATAGCCAAGACCACGAACTACCGAAGGATCAATGACAATACGATCCGCGCCATAACCTTGGGCTTCAAGAAGCTCGGCTAACTGCCGCAACTCCTCAACACCTTGGTTGCCAATCAGGGACTCACCAACGGCCTTCGAAAGATTATTGAGCGTTTCAAGATTGGTCGATGCTTTTGCGGTCAGAAAGTTGATGACTGGCTCAATCTCATTTTGGCTCAAGCCAACGCCTTCAATCTTTGCACCCGAGGCGTCTATACGTCCCGCGCCAAGTAGATCACGAACACCATCAATCCCAACTTTGTCGAACTTGTCTATGGTCCTCAGAAGGGCGTCTTTGCGCTCCGTTCCCGTCGGGTGGTCTGCAATAAGTTGATCGGCCACAGACTCGTCGCTACCAAAAACAACTTCAAGAACGCCGTTCAGAACCTTGCGGTTGTTCACCTTCACCACATAGTCGCCGCGGGGGATGCCAACGGTTTCCAAGGCGTCCGACAGCATGGCGCAAATTTCAGCATCGGCGGCAACAGATCCAGACCCAACCGTATCCGCATCACATTGATAAAACTGCCGAAACCGCCCCGGGCCCGGCTTTTCATTGCGCCAGACCGGCCCCATGGCATAGCGCCGATAGGGCGTTGGCAGATCGTTGCGGAACTGCGCCGCCACGCGCGCCAAGGGGGCCGTCAGGTCATAGCGCAGCGCAAGCCAATCGCCATCTTCATCCTGCCAGCCAAAGACACCTTCATTCGGGCGATCAACGTCGGGCAGGAATTTGCCCAGCGCCTCGACGGTTTCCACCGCAGAGGTTTCCAACGGATCAAAGCCATAACGATGATAAACGCCGGTGATGGCATCGAGCATCGCCTTGCGTTCGCTCACTTCAGCCCCGAAGTAATCGCGGAAGCCTTTGGGGGTTTCTGCCTTGGGACGGCGGATTTTGGCGTCGGACATGGGATTTCCACCTTGCATCGCTTGGCCCTTCCTCTAACGAAGGGGAAAAGGCACGGCAAGCGGCGGATGAACGATGCAACAATTGGACGCGATGGAAGAGCGGATGGCGCATCTGATCCGGGCGGTCGATGACCTGTCGGATGTGGTCACAGCACAAACCCGCGAGATCGACACCCTCAAGCGCCGGGTCCAGATGCTGATGGAGCGCGAGGCCGAACGCGAGGCGGCAGGCCTTGGGTCGGCCGAGGCCAATGTGCCCCCGCCGCATTGGTAAGAGATGATGGCACAAAGAACAGGGGCAAGCCCAGATGCGCGGCGTTGACTATGGCGCCCTTGTCCTGACGCTGGCGCTTGGGGCCATCGGCGGGCTTGCGGCCCATGCGGCACATCTGCCCTTGGGCTATCTTCTGGGGTCCATGGTGTTGATCGGGGTGCTGTCGGCACTTGGCGCAAAGCCCTTTGGCAAAACCCCAACCCTGCCCGCCCGGTTACGGTTTTCCTTTGTGCCTGTGATTGGCGTCGCCATCGGGGGGGCCTTTAC
>Ga0255092_1000471_pt1 | contig 15375 bp, 8 predicted proteins | sample Colum_Yuk_RepC_8_2_FD_188454 | JGI IMG/M metagenome (GOLD analysis project Ga0255092, IMG submission 188454) | Freshwater microbial communities from Columbia River, Oregon, United States - Colum_Yuk_RepC_8d | ecosystem: Environmental > Aquatic > Freshwater > River | place: USA: Oregon | collected...
GGGACGCAATCGACCTGACCCGAACCCTTCGGCCAGCCACAGGATGCCACGGTCGGAGAGGCGCATGGTCCAAGGACGGTATTCCGCCCGGTCTGGTTCTGTCCCGAGCAATTATCGGTGGAGAAACCGTCGGAGACCTGGGGTCCGGACGAATCTTGTCGGGTGACACCGCAGGGTGCGGTTCCGCGGGAGGAATCGTTGAGGTCGGTTTCGTGGGGTGAATAACAAAAAAGCGGGCGCCTTGCGACGCCCGCCTAACCCAAACAACCAAACTAATCCTCCTTTACCGGTCCACCTTTTGGGCATTCCGGAACGAATCCTCCCCTCGCGTCGTTGCGGCGTCTGGTGAGGTTTCTGGAGAACCAACAGGTTAATCATGACACTGACTGCGCCGTCGGCCAGTGGAAATTTTAAACGGACTTCTCAATGACCAGACACGATTGAGTGATCCGGGTGACGTTCTGGAGTCTTTCCAGGCTTTCGTTGTTCGGAACGAACGGCTTTGATCCAGCCCATGATTCTTCGGTTCATGGCGCTGCTGGCTTTGGGCGTGGCGTTGGTTCAAGCCGCCGGTACGCCGCAATCGCCGCAATGGATCTGGGGGCCGGCCGGGGCGGAGAATGAGGTGCGGTTTTTCCGGCGGACTTTCACCGTGCCGCCAGGAGCCATGGGGGGCGATGTGGTCATCGCGGCCGACGACGAGGCCGAAGTTTCCATCAATCGGCAGCGTCTGGGCTCCAATTCATCATGGAAAAAACCCACTCGGCTGAAGATTCGCTCGGTCGCCCGGGGTGAAAATGTTCTCGAGATTCGGGCGCGCAATCTTTCGGGAGGCGCCGGCATCCTCGCTCGGATCGAGTTTATGGTGAAGGATTCCCCGCGCGTGGACATCGTCAGCGACGGGACTTGGGAAACCTCATCCGACGGGGTGTCAGGATGGGCCCCCGTCCAGTTGCTGGGCGCTGTTGGAACACCGCCTTGGGGCCCTGTCGCATTGGATCCAGTGGCCACTCCAGTGGACGGCATTCAGGTCCAGGAAGGCTTTCGTTTGGAGTTGGTGCACAGTGCCCAACCCGGCGAAGGATCGTGGATTTCCATGACGCGGGATGATCAGGGGCGATTGATCATCAGCCCTCAGGGTACTGAACCCTTGCTGCGCCTCACCATCGAGCAGGGCAGGGTGGCCAAGATGGAGCGGTTGGAGACCCAAGTGCGCGGAGCCATGGGGTTGCTGCATGCCTTCGGCGCTCTGTATCTGAACGGACGGGGGCCCGACGGATATCACTTGTACCGGATCCGCGATGCCGACGGCGACGGCCGCTATGAATCGACCGAGACGCTTCGGCGATGGAACGGCGAAGGGGGAGAACATGGTCCTCACGCCTTGGTTCGGGGACCGGATGAACGCATTTACGCAGTGGCTGGCAATTTTGTGAATGTGCCGAGCGATCTCTCGACGAACTCCCCGGTGGGGCATTATGCCGAGGACCTAGTTCTGCCTCGCATTGATGACGTCAATGGATTCGGAGCCGGGCGCAAGGCTCCGGGAGGCTTCGTGCTGAGCCTGGATCGCGATGGTCAAGATGCGCGCCTGTTTACGGCCGGTTTGCGCAATACCTATGGCATCGCCTTCAATGCCGAGGGTGAACTCTTCGGTTTCGATTCGGACATGGAACGCGACTGGGGCACACCCTGGTACCGACCGTCGCGCATTCAGCACCTCGTCAGCGGTTCCGACCACGGTTATCGGGAGGGTTCCGGAAAATGGCCCGACTATTATGCGGATTCGTTGCCTCCGGTGGCCGACGTGGGCATCGGGTCGCCGACCGGTATTCGGTTCGGGACCGGGACGGCTTTCCCGGCCCGTTATCAGAAAGCGCTTTTCGGCTTGGATTGGGTCTTTGGACGTCTGATCGCTGTTCACCTCCAAGAGAGGGGTGCCGGATACACCGGCCGTGTGGAGACGATCTTCCGCGGGCAGGCCATGAACTTGACCGACTTGGAGGTGGGCCCGGATGGGGCGCTGTATTGCATCACGGGCGGGCGGGGAACCCATTCCGGTCTGTACCGCCTGACCGCTGTGACTCCGTCAGCTACAGAGACTATGTCTGCCCCGGTGGCCGGAGCCCGGGAGGCCCGTGCGCAGCGGCGTCAGACCGAGGCGGTTCATGGTCGAGTGGAAGCCGGATGGCTGGCCTCGGGGTGGTCGCAATTGGGATCGGCCGATCCCTTGTTGCGCCAAGCAGCTCGAATTGCCCTGGAATCGCAGCCGGTGTCGACCTGGGCCGAAAAAGCGTTGGCCGAGCAAGATCCCAAGATTGGCCTGACGGCGCTGCTGGCCTTGGCACGGTGCGGCGATGCAGCACAGCAAGTGGCCTTGCTCAAGGCTCTGGGCCGCTGGCCCCTGGACTCTTTGGATGAGGAGTGGTTTTTGACCAAACTGCGAGTGATTGAGGTGGCCTTCGCCCGACACGGCATCCCGGATGCCATTCGACCCATGGCCATTGAAAAACTGGGTCGGCAGTTCCCGGCCACGACCTGGCCCCGCAACCGGGAGTTGTCGCAGCTCTTGGTGGCACTGGGTGACGGGGAAGCGGTCTCGAAGATCCTTCAGTTGCGCGATGATTCGAAGACTTGGCAGGAGCAAATGCACTATACGGTGGTGATTCAGACCATGGCGCAGGGTTGGACACCGGCCTTGCGCCTGCGCTACTTCGCTTGGTTTCGGCAAGCGCCGTCCGGATGGGGGCACCTGCCGACCGCTTACAACCAGTGGTTCTTGGACGTCGACCAAAAACCCAATCCGGGTGCGGGGTTTGATCCTTTGGTCAAGCGCATCGGCCAGAAGGCGTTCGCTTTGGTTCCTGACGCAGACAAAGCTCCGATTGCAGAACTCTTGAATGGCAAAGCTGCAGGCGTCCCTGTTGCTCCTGCGGTTCCGACGCTGGCCCCCAAACGCTCGGGCGGGAATCGATCCTGGAAATTCGACGATTTGGCGGATGCCTTGAGCGGTCCGTTGTCGGGGCGGAATTTCAACCGAGGCCAGCAGGTTTATCAGGCCTCCCAATGTGGGGTTTGCCACCGTTTTCAGGGGGCTGGCGGCGCGGCAGGGCCAGATCTGACAGGGGTGTCCAGTCGGTATTCCCGGGCGGATTTATGGCGTTCCATCGTGGAGCCGAACGCGGTGATTTCGGAGCAGTACCAGTCGATGACGCTGACCTTGAAGGATGGTCAGGAAATCACGGGTCGATTGCTGGAAGACTCGACCCAACAGATTGTGGTGATGGTCGATGCCTTGACCGACCGGAAAGTCACGGTGTCGCCCGGAGAGGTGCGCCAACGGGTGGCTTCGAAGGTGTCTTCCATGCCCGAGGGTTTGCTCTCGGCCTGGGGACGTGAAGATCTCTTGGATTTGCTGGCCTATTTGGAATCGAACGGACGCCCGGATTCGCCGTTTTTCAAGCAGCCTTGAGCCCATTCCACAGAATATGGGTGGCCCAGAGTCCGATCATGCCGGCGGCGCTGGCCACTTTGACGATTGTGCCTGCGATCAACCCGAGCGTGGCTCCGATCCCGGCCCGGCGGGCTTCGCTCCAGGGGCGACCGCCGACCCATTCCCCGAGGATGGCGCCCAACAGTGGCCCGACGATCCAACCCACCGGAGGCCACCAAAGACCGAGTAAACCACCCAGGATGGCGCCGACCATGCCGCGCCAGGTGGCTCCGAGTCGCTTGGCACCATAACTGGCGGCCGCGAAGTCCAATGCCGCGGAGAGGGTTGCCATGACCACAAGGGTGATCAACACCCATGCGGCTGCCCCGCGATCACCCATCACCCAGCGGTGGCCCAGAGCTGCGATGGCGATCAACGGGGTGCCGGGGAGGCCTGGCAGGATCGCGCCCGCCAGACCGACGAGCATGATGAGGAGAGTCAGGATGAAAGCAGTGATTTCAGTCGTGGTCATGGTCGTGGTCGGAGCCGGCTTCTACGTAAGACGCTGGGAGAGGGAAATGGGTAGGGCAGAGATTGCGTTCGGCAAGGGCTTAAGGAATGCCCTTCGATTCGGAATCTGACCATTGGAATGCAGGGCTGCGTTTTCAGGCCCTCAGCCGACTCAGGCTGAGTCGGAGAAAAATTGAACAAAGGATCAAAAAACCGGTCGTTACACTTGTTCTTTCCTATCAGAAGAAGCCCCAAAGAAGGGTGAATTTTCGCAGGAGTGATGCGGTGGGATGCGGTGGTTAAAAGTGGGTGGCGGCGCTGCCCGGAGAGCACTTTCAAGGGTGCTGAAGTCGCTGCAGCATGAAGGTCGTGGTTGGCTAATTTTGAATGTAACGATCACGTGTCTGTAGAAGGAATTGGACGGTTGCCAGTTGACTCTGCGCTCCCCACCCGTTAATTTCTTCCCGTTCTTTGGATGCAGAGTTTTAAAAAGCGATCGTTGGCATGGCAGGGTTTTTGCGGGGATTTCAAAGTTCATCAAGGGTTGTTTTAATCACAATTCCTTAACAAATTTTGTTTCCATGTTTTACTTCAACAGAATTTTCATCAAAACCTCCGTTTTATAAAAATATTCGGCTTGTTTACAATCTTCTATAAAAGTTGGTTTGTGGCAGGTGTTTTAGTAAAAACGCGTCATTCTTAACTTGTTAAAGCAATTATTAAAATAATTGATAAAACCAAGTTATCAAAAGCAACAACCGATTTTCTGCCTGTAATTGATCTGCAAATTAAACGTAGGGCTGAAGTTTTGGCGTTTCGGTGTAAAATGAGTCGTTTAACAGTTGTGCAAATAGTCGTGCAAATTGTTGGTTAGTCTGGTTAATCCAGCCAACCCAGCTGTCGATTTTTGTCCCGCAAAGATGATCTCGATTGGCTGTTCTACAATTGGAGAGCTTTTCATTTACATCGAATGACATCGCCGTTCGTTTTCTGAGGTGTCGTTGTTCAACGCCTCAGAATCTCCACTAAGTCCTACAGAACTGATTCTGATTATTCCCCGGGGCGTACGGTCATCCTCTGACTGGCGCCCCGGTTTTGTTTCTGGCCCCCGTTTGCACGACGGGGGCCTTTTTTTAACCAACTCGTTCACGAGGCTGATGGGATGCGTGGGAGAGGCTGAACCAGGCCCCGCGCAACTTCTGAGGTCAGGGTTTTTGCTGGGACCCCGATCCAGCGAAAGACGTTTCCGAGTTGCCCCCCAAGGGACAGGCTCCACCCCCAAGGGACAGGCTCCCAAGGGACAGGCTCCACCCCCAAGGGACAGGCTCCACCCAAAGGGACAGGCTCTTTCTGGAGAAGGTCGGCAATCGTTGGTTTTGCCTATTCCCGTCGGAACCGGCATCTTCTTTGGGTCGGATGCGTTGTTTCCTCTACATCTGGATTTGGAGTTGGGTGCTTGCCGGATTGGGCCCATCGAAGGCATTGGCTGCTCCTGACGCTACCAATTCCGTGGTCCCGGTGCCTGCCAAGGCACGGATTCAGGCTATTTCGGATCCTCACGCTACGTCGGCATTCATTCCGGATCTCGGGGTGATCAGGAAACTCGTGGATCGGGGCTTGTTGGCGCTTTCGGGTAGAACCAATGCCGCGGCCGCCTGGAAGGTGTGGGTCAAACCGGAGGATGTGGTCGGTTTCAAAGTGATTTCCGCGCCAGGGGCGCTCACCGGAACGCGGCCGACCGTGGTTGAGGCGCTGATTGATTCACTCATCCAATCTGGCCATCCGGCCTCCAAGATCGTGATCTGGGATCGTCAGGCCCGCGACTTGAAGGCTTCGGGTTTTGAAGACTTGGCCCACCGATTGGGTGTTCGATGTGTGGCCACAACCGATGCGGGTTGGGATGGAAACCAATTCTATGAGTCGGCGGTGCAGGGGAAGCTGGTCTTTGGCGATTTCGAATTCGGCAAAGGGGATCGGTTTGCCGTGGGACGTCGTTCGCATGTCTCAAAACTGCTGACCAAAGAAGTCACCCGCATCATACCGGTGACCCCACTACTGACCCACCACTCGGGTGGGATTTACGGACACCTTCTCTCGCTGGCTTTCGGTTCAGTGGATAACATGTTTCGGTTTGAGACGGACCCCAGCCGAACCGAGGAGTCGGTCCCCGAACTTTGTGCGTTGGATGACTTGATGCCCAAGGTGGCCTTCGGTGTCACCGATGCGCTGGTGGGGCAGGTTCGTGGCGATGACAAGGCCCGGTTGCACGATACGATCGCCCTCAATGAATTGCGCTTTGGCGCCGACTTGGTGGCTTTGGACGTCATCTCGATTGTGGACGTGACCGCAGCCCGCAAAGCCTACCCCATCGAAGGAGAACGTGCTTTGCGCACGGAACTCTTTTTCAACGCGGAGTTGCTGGAACTCGGTATTGCCAACACCAACCGGATCGAGGTGCTGCGGGCTCCTTGATGAAGCCTTCAGCGCTACAAATCCGGATTGAACGGGTGGCGGAGGCGAATCTTCCCCGTATTCGCACCTTGGCTGGGCAAATTTGGCGTTCCTGCTACGCCCAACTGCTTTCGGCGGGGCAAATTGAATACATGCTCGAGTGGATGTATTCGCCAGAACGTCTCCAGCAAGACTTCCGGTCCGGAGTCGTCTTCGATTGGCCGGTCGTGGACGGGATTCCAGTGGGCTACATGGCCACTGAACTCGATCATTCCGCTCGCGTGCTGCACCTGCACAAGCTCTATGTGTTGCCGCAGCATCACCGTCGGGGCACGGGCAGTGGGCTCCTGAATCAGGCCTTCCAAGCGGCTTGGGATGCAGGTTGCCAACACGTTCGCCTCAATGTGAACAAGGGGAACCACCCGGCCATTGCCTTGTATCGTCGACACGGCTTCGTTGTTGAAGCCTCGGTCGTGAACGACATCGGCGGGGGCTATGTCATGGACGACTACGTGATGGTGCGCCCCTTGCCGGTGAGCGCCTTCGGTTGAGCCGGGGGAGGCCAGGTTTTTGACCCAAAGCCGACTGAGCCGTTCCGGCCCCGGCTCGTCTGCCGCCCGAATTCGGCCTATTTCAGATCAATTGGCCAACTGTCCCAGTCGCTCCTGCAATTGCGAAGTCCAACGGCTGACGTAGCTCATCGCGCGCGCGGCTTCTTCAAGGGATTCCAGCGGCAGTCGGACGATCCGGTCCGGCGATGAGACCGGAGGAGCGGATTCCCAGGCGGCATTGAGGTTTCGCAGCGTGTTTTCCAAAGCCTCCCGTCGGGTGTTCACCTGCCGCTGAAGCGCCATCAACCGGTCACTCCATTCCAATGCCTGGCGCATGCGCTGGAGCTTGAGCATGGGGGAATCGGAATTGGGCGTGGTTGCCAAAAACGTGTCCGCATCGCGACAGGTCTGACCAATTTCGACAAAGAGATCCATGGTGCCGGCGGGGATGCGTTGGATATCCCGTGAGGGCGCGCCCCGTTCCAGTTCAAGCAGGTGGAAGAGCCTGTCCCGGGATTCTTTGAGCGTGTTGTACGCGGCATTGAGTTCGGCGGAACGCGTGTTGGCCTGGGCCAGTTCCGATTCCGTGCCGCCATGGAAGCGGTCCGGGTGGGTGGCCGCGGACAGTTCCAGAAAACGGGCCTTCAATGCGTCGGCGTCGAGCCAGGGACGGCGCGGTTCTTGGAGCAACTCGAAACAATCGGTCATGGACAAGGCAGACGGTGGCTCTGGAAGGCTCCGGCATCAAATGCTTCGTCACTCTATCCGCAGGGTTAGGTCTGGTGGATTGCTGACATTCCAGCGTGCCATCCACGCATAGCGCCCGGGGACGGATCGGATACCCTCTGTCCTACAACGCTTCCCTACCGGTGGGTTCTCCCTTGCAGTCGTGCGTCCCTGGAGGATCAATCTTCCACCGAATGCGCGGCCCGGCGACGGAGTCCACGGTTCACGTTGTCGCACTCAGCCATGAAACAGTTGCTTCGATCCCTCCTGCCGATGTGGGCCTTGCTGGCCGTCACCTTCGGCCTCCATGCCGCTCCGCTCCGCGTGTTCATCCGCGGCGGCGTCAAAACCCACGGCCCCAACCAGCACGACCATCCGCGATTCCTGGGTGAATGGGCCAAGCTCCTCACCGAGCGCGGAGTCACCGCCAGCGGTGCCATGGAATTCCCGACAGCCGCCCAACTCGAGGCCACCGACGTGCTGGTGATTTATGCGGCGGACGGCATGAAAATCACCGGCGACGAGCGTGGGCGCTTCGAGCATTTCCTCTCCCGGGGTGGTGGCGTGGTGGTGCTCCATGACGGTGTGGTCAGCGGTGACCAGCACGAGTGGTGCAAGAAGATCATTGGCGGCGCTTGGCGCTGGGACGGCGACAAGAAGACCCAGTGGCACGAGGGCAACGTCGGCGTTTATTTCGTCAACCCCGAGCACCCGATCGTGAAGGGCGTGTCGAACTTCGACTGGAAGGACGAGGTCTACAACCGCCTCGACATGGCCGAGGACGTCAACGTGCTGGCCCAGAGCTTCGTGGATGTCTTCAACATCTGGCCCCAGCTGTGGACCTACGAGAAGACGTTGCCCGAGGCCAAGGCTCCCTACCGCGCCTTCGTGAGCATCCCCGGCCACGAGTACGACTCGTTCAATACGCCTCATTACCGGGCCATCCTGTTGCGCGGCATCGCCTGGGCCGGCAAGCGCGCCAATGCCGACGAGTTCTGCAAGCCCGAGGAATTGGCCTCGCTCAAGTACCCGGCCGGTGGGCCGAAGCCCGCGGCCGAGGCGCTCAAGACCTTCCAAACTCATCCGGAGTTCAAGGTGTCTCTCACGGCTGACGAGAACGTGGCCGAGAAGATCATGTCCATGGATTGGGACGAGAAGGGCCGGCTGTGGGTGGTCGAGACACCCGAGTACCCGGGTGGCCGCGACGTGAACAAGAACGACTTCAAGGCCTACTGGAACCGCGCCCAGAACCCGGCCGCATTCCCGGTCGGCGGCAAGGAATCCCGCAAGCCGCTGGACCGCATCTCCATTCTCGAAGACACCAACGGCGATGGCGTGGCCGATAAACGGACGCTCTTTGCCGACGGTCTGGAATTGCCCACCTCACTGGTGTTCTGGAAGGACGGCGTGATTGTGGCCCAGGCCCCGGACATCTTGTGGATCCGCGACACCAACGGCGACGGCAAGGCCGACAAGGTCGAGACCTTGTACACCGGCTGGGGCACCTTCGACACCCATGCGGTCATCAGCAATTTTCGCTGGGGCATGGATGGATGGATTTACGGATCGGTGGGCTACACCCGCGGTCGTGTGAAATCGGGCGACGGATCCAAGGACTTCGGCGACATCGCTGCGGGCATCTACCGCTTCAAGCCCGATGGTTCCGCGGTGGAGCAAATCGCCGCCGGCGGTTGCAACACCTGGGGCTGCGAGATCGCGCCCGACAACGAAATCCTCTTCACGACCGCCACTTGCGGCGAGCCGATCTGCCACGTGGTGATTCCCGAGAAGATTTTGGCCCGCGGACAAGTCGGTGGCATGAAGTCGTTCCTGAATGTCATCGAAGAGAACAAGATCTACCCGGCCTTCGACGAAAAGCGTCAGCCCTATGTCCAGATCGATTGGGTGGGCGCGTGGACCGCGGCCGCGGGCGCGACAATTTATGACGGCGGCGCTTGGCCGGCCAAGTGGGCGGCCACCGAGCGGTATTCGTTCTTCATGAGCGAGGCCACCCGCCAGCTCTTCCACCACGAGTTTCTCGACCCCAAGGGCGCGACCTACCAGGGTCGCAAGGAAGACGGGCGCAAGCAGACCGAGTTCCTCGCCAGCACCGACTACTGGTTCCGCCCCATCCACAGCCGTGTGGGTCCGGACGGAGCCATCTACGTGGTCGATCTCTACAACCAGATCGCCGTCCACAATGACACCCGGGGTCCCGGTCACGGCGCCCGCAACGCGGCCTCCCGTCCGGATCGGGATCACCATTTCACCCGCATCTGGCGCATCCAGCACCAAGAAGCCAAGACGCTGCCGACGGTGAAGTTCGACCGCAACGACGCCGACACCTTGGTGGCGGCCCTGAACCATCCGAATGGGTGGGTGCGTTCGACGGCCAACCGGTTGCTCATCGAGCAACCCGCTTTGTTGGAATCGGCCTTGGAAAGTCTGGGTCAGTTGATCGGTGACACTTCGGCTCCGGCCGAGTCCCGCATCCAGGCGCTGTGGCTCTACCGTGTGGCCGCCTCCAACGGTCCGGTGCCCTGGCAGGATGGTGCGGCCGCGTCGGTGCTCAATGATCCGTCGCCATGGGTCCGCAAGAACGCGCTGCGGGTGGCCACCGAACTGGTTTCCAACCCGTCCAACCTCCGCTCCCAGGATTCCGATCCGGTGAAGACCACCGAGAAGGCGGTCATCGAGCGCCTGAGCGATCCCGACGGCCGCGTGCGCATCAATGCCTTGATGGCCGCGGGTTCCTTGCCGGCCTCCCGCGCTCTGGCCGATGCCGTGGTGGCCGCTTGGCCGAATCTCAAGGATCGCTGGCTGGAGTCCGCGGCCGTGGGTGCCGCCGACAAGGATCCGCTGCTTTTCCTCGAGGCCTCCTTCGCCTCCAAGGACCCGGCTTTCCTCGCCAGCTATGTGCCGCACTTGGCGCGTCTGGTGGCCAACCGTCGTGATGCAGCCTTGGCCGGTCGCATGGTGCAGTTGCTGGCGCGTCAATCGGCCGCCACCGACGGCCTCAAGGCGGCTGCCCTCGAAGCGTTGTCCGCCGCTCTCGACGCCCGTCTGCAGCCGGAACTGGATGCAGCCACTCTGGGTGCCCTGAAATCGCTCCTGGCCTCGGGTCGGACGGCGGGTTCGGTGTTGCCGCTCGTGGCTCGCTGGAAGGCGGCCTCAGCCCTGTCGGCGGAACTCAAGCCGGCCATTCAGGCCGCTTCGGCCCAGATTCGGGACGCTTCGTTGTCGGATGCTTCGCGCGGCCAAATTGCGGCCAACCTCATCGGTGTCCGCAATATTGATGCGTCGGTGATCCCGGCCGTCGCCGGCTTGGTCACTCCGAGCATCAGCCCGGCGCTGCAGAAGTCTTTGATCGAGGCCCTGGGGTCCGCACCCGAGGGCGGGATGGCCCTCGTCGAACGATTCGCCCAATTGCCCACCGGTCAGTTGGAGACGGCCTTCGCCCAGGTGCTCAAGCGGGCCGACTCATCGGCTGCCTTCATCGAGGCGTTGGCTACCCGCAAGATCGACGTGGTGCTGCTGGGCCCCGCCCGACTGCACCGCCTGCGCACCCACGGTGACGCCAAGATCGCCGCCCGGGCCACCCAGGTCATCGACGACCTGAAGGGACCCGAGGCCAAGGAGAAGGACGCCCTCATCGCCAAGCTCCGTCCGGAAGTGGAGAAACCCGGCGACGTGGCCAACGGTAAGAAGGTCTTCACCGCCAACTGCGCCGGCTGCCACATCTACAAGGGCGAGGGCCGCAACCTGGCCCCGAATCTCAACGGCATGGGCGCCCACGGTGCGGCCGACCTGCTCATCCACATCGTCGACCCGAACCGCGTGGTCGAGCCCAACTTCATCAGCATTAGCATCGAGACCAAGTCGGGTGATCAGTTCGATGGTGTCATCGAGCGCGAGAATGCTTCTGAAGTCGTCCTGCGCGACGCGTCGTCCGATCACACGCTGCGCGTCTCCGACATCGCCAGCCGCAAGTCCACCGGTCGCTCACTCATGCCCGAGGGCTTCGATGCCTTGGGGGCCGCGGCCCTGCGCGACTTGCTCGCCTACATGACGGTCGACGACAACCGCTTCCGCATCATCGATCTGGGCGGGGCCTTCACGGCCAACAGCGGTCGTGGCCTCTACATCACGCCGGAGCAGGAGGACGACACCGTCACCTTCCGCAGCTACGGCCTCAAGCGCGTCGAAGACATTCCCTTCGATGTGATCAGCCCGGAGAAGGCCGTCGCCAACGTGGTGGTCCTCAAGGGCGGCGCTTCCGACTCCTGGTCGCGCAAGAATCTGCCCAAGCGGGTCGAGGTGAAGGTCGGGGTGGCCGCCTCCAAGCTGCACATCCTGGGCGGCGTGGCGGGCTGGGGTTATCCCGCAGTAGGCGAGAAGATCAACGCCCTCAAGATCACGGCCGTCTTTGAAGGCGGCGCGACGCAGGAAATCCTCCTGAAAAACGGCGTGGAAATCGCCGACTACCGCGGCAGGCCCGATGTGACCGGTTCCAAGGGGTTGCCAAGCTGGACCAAGGGGCCCGGCCAAATCCGTTGGCTCTCCAAGAACATCACCAAGCCCGGCGTGATCCAGAAGCTGGTGCTCGAGAGCTACGACAACGAGGTGGCGCCCACCCTCTTCGCCATCACGGCCGAGCTGGGTGCGCCGGCCGGTCCGGAGCAGGCTCAGGCCGAGGCGGTCGCGGCTCCGCTGAAGTGGGGCGCTGGCCTCAAGACGTTGCTCATCGGTGGTGGTGCCTCGCACGACTACAACCGCTGGTTCAACCTGGCCGATGTGGCCATGCTCAATGCTTCCGGGCGCATCTCGGCCCAGTACCGGGAGCCGCAGGATGTGACCGTCGACGCCGTGAAGTCGGCGGACATCCTGCTCATCAGCGCCAACAAGGCGTTCCCTGACGCGGCGGTGCGCGAGGCCATCGCTGCCCATGCTGCGGCCGGCAAGGGTCTGGTGCTGCTGCACCCGGGCCTGTGGTACAACTGGGCCAACTGGCCCGCCTACAACCGTGAGTTGGCTGGCGGCGGTTCGCGCGGCCATGACGCGTACGGGGAATTTGAAGTCACGGCCTCCGGCGTGAAGCATCCGCTAATGCAGGGTGTTCCTGAAAACTTCAAGCTCAGCGACGAGCTCTACTACTACGAGGCCGACCCGGCGGGAACGCCCATTCAGGTGCTCGCCACCGCCCGCTCCAAGTCCAAGAACAAGGACTTCCCGCAGGTCTTCGTGGTCAACCATCCCAAGGCCCGCATCGCCGGCATCACGCTGGGTCACGATGGCATCGCCCACGGGCATGCCGCCTACCAGCAGTTGCTCAAGAACGCGGTGCTGTGGACGGCCCACAAGGAGGCCTGGATCACGGCCAGCGCGAAGTAAACTTCAGGCTGGATTCGATGCAGCGCGGCGGGTGTGCCAATCACCCCGCCGCGCTGTTTGTTTTTCGGCGACCGGTTGAAAGAGTCCGCGCGTCGGCTCACAGTGCCCAGACAACGGTGGGTGCCGTTGATGGGGCCCTCGATGAAGCACCGAATTCCTACACCGAACGGTTGGAGAACCTTTTGGACCACGATCCTGATCGGGTGGGCCATGGCTCTCCGTTCGGGGGCTGTCACTCTGGATCTGGACTTTCGGCCCACTTGGGATGCCAAACCGCTGGAGCTCGAGGCGCTCCGCCATGAGACCGGAGCCGGCGAGTTGCTGTCGGTGACCCGCTTGAGCGCCCTGCTTTCGGGAGCCGCGCTGGAGACCGCCGACGGGAACTGGGTGGAAGTGACACCCGCCCATGCATGGATCGATCTGGCCTCGGGTCGTTTGCGTTGGACCTTGAATTCGGTTCCGCCGGCGCAATATCGGGCGTTGCGTTTTTGGATCGGGCCGGACTCGGTCGAGAACCACGCCGATCCGGCCAAGCGGTTGCCCGACGATCCGTTGTCACCTGGGCTCAATGGCCTGCATTGGGATTGGCAGGGTGGGTACATCTTCATGGCGCTGGAGGGGCGCTACCGTTCGGGAACCGGGCCCATCGCCGGCTATTCGCTGCACTTCGCCCGGGATCCCCGCCGCACCCAAGTCTCATTGGCCACCTCGCTAGACTTGCGACAAGACCGCGTCCTCCGGTTGGACTGGGATCTGGCCTCGCTGTTCCGCTTGCCCAGGCCGATCTCACTGGCGCGGGATGGGCATTCCACCCATTCGCGCGAAGAGGATTCATTGGCCGATGCTCTGGGCCGAAACCTGCCCTTGTCGTTTCGCGCAGGAGATTTGCTCGATAGCCTAGGGGTCGCCGAGAAGGCGACGGTTCCTCCCGTCGTTCCCAAAGACTTGCCCCCAAAATACACGCCCCATCGATTCGCGATGGCGGGAACCTTTCCCATCCCGCCGCTCCCGCGGGACAATCCGTTGATCGAGGAACGAATCGCGCTGGGACGCCGGTTGTTTCAAGAGACCGCCTTGTCGGCCGATCGATCGATCTCGTGCGCATCCTGCCACGCGGCGGCCTCGGGGTTTTCGGATTCGCGTCGTTTCAGTCCGGGCGTTCAGGGCCAGTTGGGAACTCGGCAGTCCATGGCCTTGGCGAATTTGGCCTGGAAGCGGGAGTTCTTCTGGGACGGTCGAGCCCGTTCGCTGCGGGATCAGGTATTGATGCCCATCCAGGACCCGACAGAGATGGCCGAGACCTTGGAGTCGGTGGTCGGCAAGTTGTCCGGAATGCCGGAGTACCCGGTGCTGTTCGAAAACGCTTTTGGGACGCCGCGCATCGACGCCGAACGCATCGCGTTGGCCTTGGAACAATTTGTCCTGACCCTGACCCATTTCCGGTCCCGATTCGATTTGTCGACTCAAGGAAAGGCGAGCCTCAGCGATCAGGAACGCCGCGGGTTGGAACTCTTCATGACCGAGAACGAACCGCGTATGGGCCAACGTGGGGCCGACTGCTTCCACTGCCATGGAGGGCCGCTCTTCACTGATCACCAATTCCACGACAACGGATTGGATCTGGTGCCCTCCGATCCGGGGCGGGCCCGCGTCACCGGTCGAAATGCCGATCGGGGCAAGTTCGTGACGCCCACCTTGCGGAATATCGCCCAGACGGCTCCCTACATGCACGACGGACGGTTCCAGACCTTGGAAGCGGTGGTGCGGCATTACTCGGAGGGTGTTCAGGTCAGCCCCAATCTGGATCCCAATTTGGCCAAGCATGCGGCCGGAGGGCTCCATCTGAGCCTGGAAGACCAATCGGCGCTGGTGGCCTTCCTGAAAACCTTGAGCGATCCGGTTCCGGAGTCTTCACAGCCGAAACCGGAGCGGCCCAATCCCTGATCAATCCCAGATTGCGCGCGAATGCCTCCATGTAACCGCGACGAGTCCCTGACGTCTTTTTTCCGAAGCCATGACCACCCATCCTCTCAAACTCACGACCCTTTCCCTCTGCCTTTGGAGCGCTTGGGTTCCGCTTCAGGCGGCCGCACCCGCGAATTGGCCTGCCTGGCGTGGGCCTTTGGCGAGCGGCGTGGCTCCCGACGCGCACCCGCCGACCCAGTGGAGCGAAACCCAAAACGTGCACTGGAAGGTGAGCATCCCGGGGCGGGGAACCTCCACACCGGTGATTTGGGAGGATCAGGTGTTCATTCTCACGGCGGTTCCGACCGGGCCCGGGCCTGAGGCGCCTGCAAAGGCTTCTGATTCCGG
>Ga0255092_1000482_pt1 | contig 15235 bp, 18 predicted proteins | sample Colum_Yuk_RepC_8_2_FD_188454 | JGI IMG/M metagenome (GOLD analysis project Ga0255092, IMG submission 188454) | Freshwater microbial communities from Columbia River, Oregon, United States - Colum_Yuk_RepC_8d | ecosystem: Environmental > Aquatic > Freshwater > River | place: USA: Oregon...
GAGCTTTTTGATCTCCGTGGGGAGCGGCTTTCTTCCGGCCATTAATCTTCCGTTCTGGGGGACCCCCCCTTGGTTTCAATTTGCACGCGCAAAAATCTTGGCAGGCGCACGCATCTCTGGCCGCCATCTGTAGAGATTCAGACCCCCTCCCCCCTACGGAGGAGTGGTCAGCGCCGAGCTGCGGTCTCGCGTGCTGTCTTTCGGTTGTGACATGAGACGCACAGCGCCTGCAGGTTGGCCGTGTCAAAGCGAGCACCGCCGTCCTTGAGGGGCTTGACGTGGTCAGCCACGACGGCTGTCACCACGAGACCACGCTGCTCACACGCACCGCACACCGGGTACTGACGCAAGAACGCGGCACGCACCGCGCGCCACTGGGCTGATTGATAAAAGCCCAGCTCCGCATCGAAGCTGCGCCGGGCACGACCGTAGTCACGGTGCACCGCCTTGCGATGGGTATCGCAATAGCCTGGCCTTGCCAACACAGCACCACAACCGGGGTGTCTGCAAGGGGTTGGCGCTGACAGTGGCATGAAGTCGACAGTCTTAAAAATGTTCGCAACTATTTGCGGGACTTGTGGCTTCAGGACTTGGCTTTACTTGTGTTCAGAGCGTTCATACGAACACCAGCAACAACCCAAAGGAAACAAGCCATGTCCTACACCAGCAACGAATTCACGGTCGACGAGGTCGGCTTCATCCAGATCGCATTGACCAAGGTCTTAGCAGCGGTTGCTCGAGGAGAGCTAGACCTCAACCGACTGGCCCGCGAAGAGCTCGCATCACGCGGGTTGAACGACCAGGGCAACTGGATCGGCTTTGACGCCGCCAAGAAGCACCACAACGTTTAAGAGGCCGCACCATGAGCAACAACAGCAACAGCACCCGAGACCAGCAACTCCAGCAAATCGCACTGGACCACTTGTTTATCGCAACCCTTGAGACCCGCAGCAGCGACAGCCTGGACTTCCATGACGTGAGCGTCTGGGCCATCAAGACCGCATTGCAAGCCGCCTTTGAGGCAGGCCGCAACGCCGCTGCCAACCCTTCACAAACACAACCCAAACAGTAACCAGGAGATCGACATGACCACACCAGCCACAGCGCAACTGAGCGCATCGCAGCAACAGATCCTTAACCACGCCGCCGTCAATACGGAGGGCAAGTTGGTCTGGTTTCCCGAGACCCTCAAGGGAGGTGCCAGAAAGAAAGTTCTCGACAGCCTCTTCAACCGGGCGCTGATCACGACCGACGGCACACATTGGTTCGTAGCCGCTGAGGGCTACGAAGCCCTCGGGATGCCGCGTCGAGCGCCCATCACGATGGCGGCTCTGGACGCAGTGATTGAGTCTTCTGAAGCAAGTCCTGCAGCCAAGCCACGCACGCGTGACAACAGCAAGCAAGCCCAGGTGATTGCGATGCTCAAACGAGCTGAGGGCGCAACGATCGCGCAAATCTGCGAGGCCACCGGATGGCAATCCCATACGGTGCGCGGCACCTTTGCCGGAGCCTTTAAAAAGAAACTTGAACTGGAGATCACCTCCAGCAAAGCCGACGGCAGCGAGCGGACTTACCGCATCACCACGAATTGAGACCAACCATGACATCCATGACCATCACCATTGAACGTACGCCTCGCACCCTGCAATTTGAGGGCACTGCCATTGAGGTTGAGGAGCTGAGCGTTCGCCTACCATTTGCCCGCAAACCTGCAGACCTCAGCGAGGTGGGCGGCGAAGGCAACTACAAAGTGTTTGTGACCGAGACCCGGGAGATGACTCCTGCGGAGTTTGATGTCTTTGCCAGTCAACTGCTCAAGTCACGCGACTGGCTCAATGGCAAGGGCGGCTACCTTGCGGACGGCAGGCTTTGCGTTGAGGTTTGTGCCAGCGGCAGGCCCACCTTGTACGTCGACCCCTCCGGTGGAGATTACGGTCGCTACGTTGCCCGTCTGGGTTAAATCGTTGAAGGCCACTCCGTCGTTTTGACGGGTGGCTTGCTTGCCACTGAAGTCCTGCCAGCGTTTGACGATTACGTCCACGTACTTGGGATCGAGCTCAATGAGCCGGGCACGACGACCCGACTTTTCACAGGCGATCAGGGTCGTGCCAGAGCCGCCAAACGGGTCCAGCACGATGTCTCGTGTTTTGCTGCTGTTGCTCACCGCGCGTTCCATCAACTCCACCGGCTTCATCGTCGGGTGCAAATCGTTCTTGTGCGGCTTCTTGATGTGCCACACATCACCCTGGTCGCGTGCACCGCACCAGTAGTGCTGGGCACCGTCTTTCCAACCGTAGAGGATCGGCTCGTACTGGCGCTGATAGTCCGCGCGGCCCATGGTGAAGGTGTTCTTGGCCCAGATGATGAAGGTAGACCATTTTCCGCCTGCGGCGCGAAACGCTGCCTGCAAGGTATCGAGTTCGGATGAACTCATGGCGATGTAGACCGCACCCTTTGTGACGTCCAGGATGTTCTGGCATGCCGACTGCAAGAACGCTCCAAAGTCCGCGCCCATGTTGTCGTTCAGGATAGGACGGTCCTTGCCGCGCATCTTGTCCTTGGCCGTGTTGGCGTAGTTGACGTTGTAGGGTGGATCGGTGGCAGTCATGTCCACCAGTTCATCGCCCAGCAGCGCCTTGTAATCTTCTGCTTTGGTTGCATCGCCACAAAGTAGCTTGTGCTCACCAAGGATCCAGATGTCGCCGGTTTTGGAGATGGCTGTCTCAGCCACCTCGGGTACCTGGTCTTCGTCGGTCAGACCATCGTTGCTGGGGTCGCCCGCGATGAGCTTGTCCCACTCTTCGGCGGTAAAGCCGGTGAGGCCCAGATCAAAGCCAGCTTCCTGCAACTCAGCCAGTTCAAGGCCCAGCAGGTCGTCATCCCAAGACGCGTTCTCGCCGATCTTGTTGTCGGCCAGGATCAGTGCCTTGCGCTGGATCTCGGTCAGGTGTTCCATGGCCACAACGGGCACCTCGGACATGCCGAGCTTGCGGGCAGCAAGCAGCCTGCCGTGACCTGCGATGACATTGTTTTGTCCGTCCACCAGGATGGGGGCACCCCAGCCAAACTCGGTGATGCTGGCCGCGATCTGTGCCACATGGGCGTCCGAGTGCAGCTTGGCATTTCGGGCGTAAGGGATCAGGGACTCAATCGGCCGGTATTGGATTTTGATGGTGGGCTTCATGCTGCTTCGGAAACGAAAAAGCCCGCGAGAGACATGCTCGTTGCGGGCTGTTGAATGAGGGTGGCTGCAAGACACATCTCTCGCAACCGTAGACAAAATATAAGCGAAATTCCGGTAAAACGCGACACGCTCAAATCCGCGTTTTCTCCGCAACAGCCCGCAGGAACACGCATCACTTGTATCTGGCACGCAACTACCTGCAACTACCTCACCAAAATTCCCCGCGCCAGGTTGCTGGCTACGATGTACATGGCAATTTCCCAGCGGCGCTGGGCCGTGCGTGGTGCACAGCCGAAGCGTTTGCCGATGTCGTACCAGCGGTAACGTGCTGCCCGCATCCACACCAGGTGGCGCTGCTCCACCTCAAGCCATTGGACCCAGCCCATGACCTCGAGCATGCAGTCCACCTCGGCCGGGGTGGGTGGAAACCGATAGATCGGGGCATCGTCACTGGCCATGCGCTCGTAATCGGTTCGCACAATGGTGGGCCAGACGTTAAAGTGGCCCTGCACCCGAACTGGCGGGAGTTTGTGGGCCGTGCGTGAGGCCTGGATGAAATAGTCGGCAACCTCGTCCGCCGACCAGCCGCCCCGTGGAGTTGGTATAGCCATCTCACACCTCCTGCGTGTCAATGGCCCAATGCAAGAGCGCCAGCGCATCGGCCTCGTTGTCATCGGTGACCGGGTGGCCCAGCAGGCGCATGGCTGCAATCACTTCGCCTTTGCCCGCATTGCCTTTACCGGTGGCGTGCTTTTTGATCGTGCCCACAGGCACGCCCTGGTAGGCGATGTTGTGGTGCTCGCACCAGGTGGTGAGTGTGGCCATCAGGCCGCCGTAGACGTGGGCGGCGTCCACCCCTGCATGGCGGCGCACTTCCTCGAAGTAGACGGCGTGGATGTCGGTGACCAGAGCTTTGATCTCGGTGAGCCAACGTTTGAAGCGCAGGTAACGCATGCCGCCGCCTTCAAACCGCTGGGGCTTGAAGCTGGCAAAGCCATGCGCGATCTGTCCGTCTTTGGACCGAAGTGCCCAACCGGTTGTTGTCCCCAGATCAATGGCCAGAACCACCACCCGGTTTCCCGGCAACGGTGTATCGACCGATGAAACACTCCGACGTAGGTCAGAGGGAACCACAGGTCCCTCTCCTACGTAGTAGGAGGGGAGTTTTCTCCAACTGGATTTTTCAGGAAAACCCAGCATCCATGCGGGTTTGCGGCCAGTTGGCAAGTTGGCAGCGTTGCCAACTGCCAACTTTGCCAACTTACGCGTAAGTGGTTGATTTATATGGGAATGAAGTTGGCAAGGGTCTGCCAACTGAATCCAGTTGGCAAAAAGTGGGGTCCAGTTGGCAAAAGTTTTGCCAACTTGTTTGCGCAAACTCTTGCGGGCTCCCGCGTACTCCTGCGGGTCAATGCCAGCCGTAGCTAACGGATAGCCATAGAGGGCGCGTGCGGGTTGGTGCGGGTCAATACGTGCGTATGACAACGCTGCACTTGTGCGGGTTCTATCTTGGCAAATCGTGTTCATTCTTGCTCCTGCGGGTCGTTGCTAATTTCTTGGTAAACCCACACATCCGGGTTTTCGACGGGCATCGCGGCCCCGGATTGCGGGCATTTGTAGTGGGTTGGAAGCACCCTGAGCGGGCGCAGTGGCAGCTCGCCGGTGTCTGGATCGGGCTCACCTGTGTGCGTGTTCAGGACCATGCCCTCGACGCACAGGTAGCCAAACTTGGAGCGCCCAATCGAGGGCAGTCCGTAGTCCGTGCTGTTGCGGAAAAACTTGATGTAACCCTGCGTGGACAGGGCCGAGATCCGCTCCCGGATCGTGCGCTCGCCGCCCAGACCGGCCTTGCCCTCAAAGGACTCGGCCATTTGGTTGGCGGTGTAGCAGCGACCCTGCGCCGCTTCCTCAAAGAGGATCTGCAAAATGGCATCGCGCTTTCGCCTGCGCTCAGCATCGAGCCGCTCGCCATACTCTTTGAGCACCAGCCTGTCGTTCACATCGACCTCGTGCCACTGGCCGTCCATCTTGTCGACGAACTTGGTCTCAATGGCCGGGCCGTTGCGCAGCTCGTAGATCAGGTGGCGTGTGCTTTGCGCCTCGTCGGGGCGAAACAGCAGCATCCCCGACGAGTAGTAGCCGCGCAGGCTGCCAGCACCTGCCAAGGCCTGAAACGGGTCTTCTTCAAACTGGCGTTTTCCCAGCTTCTTGGTGTGGTGCGCCAGGATCACGCCCGCCTCGGGGTTCACTGCCTGACGAATGCGCTCCACGCGCTGCGACAAGAAGTACAGCATCGCGCCGTTGTCGTTCTCGCCGCCTGCGTCGCCCCCGTCAAAGACGTTGCGGATCGGGTCGATCACGATGATGTCGGGCGTAAGGCCATTGAATGCGACCACCATGGCCGGGATGACCTGCGCCAGCCCGTCGTCGTCCAGAATCAGGCGCAGCTGCGGCGTGGCCATGAAATTGGTGCGCGCCAGCGTCAAATGCTCTGGCGATAGGCGAATGCCTTTCACCCGCTCGCGCAGGTAGTGGTACTGGACCTCGGCTTGCAGGTAGAACACCCGCAGTGGCCGGGGTGGCCTCATCCCCAAAAACGAGGCACCGGCGGCCATGTGGGTGAGCCACGCCAGCAGGAAGTCGCTCTTACCCACCTTGGGCGCACCGCCAAACACCAGCAAGCCGCCCGGGGTCATTACGCGCGGCTCGATCAAATCTTCGGGCAGCGGTGAGTCATCGTCGAGCAATGCGCCAAGAGTGAAGATCGGCACCATGGGCGCTGCCGCTTGGATTACCTGCGCGATGAAGGCGGCGCAATCAAATCCTTCCTGCGCTGCGTCGGCAGCATCCCACTTGAGCGGCTTGTCAGCTGGCGGCATGAGGATGGACACCGACTGGCAACCAACGGCTGCGCAGGCGCGTGCAGCAGCCTCAGCGTAGTCCCAGCCCGGCGCGTCGCGGTCCGGCCAGATCAGCACCTCTTTGTTCTTGAGCGCAGACCAGTCGGTTTTGTCCACCGGTGCTTTGGCCCCGTTCATGGCAGTGGTGGCCACGATGCCTGCGCCAATTAGGGCATCGGCGCACTTTTCACCCTCGACCAGAATCACGGTGCGAGCCGTCTGCAACGCTGGCAGGTTGTAAAGCGGGCGTGGATCGGGGGCACGCCACATCCGTGCGCGGACATCCCACGGTCTGAACTCCTTGCCCGATGGTGGGTCGTAGCGATAGACGCAGGCAATCAGCTCGCCATCGAGCCCGACGTAATCCCACTTGGCGGTGTAAGGGCCGAGTTCATCCATCGGGACCGTTCGCATGTCGCGCCTGGCTCCGTGGTCGACGGGCGGCGCAAAGCCAAGCCACTGCCGGACTTCATCGGCGATTCGCGGAAAGTCCTGCTGCGTCGACAGCCCCCGTGACTTGGCCCAGGCCGCGATCAGGTCGCCGCCATCGTCATCGGCGAAATCCTTCCACAGCCCGCGCCGAGGACCATCAAGCTCGACCACCAGACTCTTGCCCGGCGCGCCGTCGATGTCACCCACATAAAACTTGTTGCCCCGAATTCGGCCACTGGGAAACAGGTACAGCAGCACCGATTCGAGCCGGTCCAGCAAACCATCACGCAGCGCCTGCGTGTCAGCCGCTGTTTCCAGCCTTTGTTCGGGGGCGTTGTTGTAGTCAAGCCAGACGATGTTGCCAGCCGTCATTGAGTCCCCCAGCAGCGGTCCTGCCAAGCGCAGAACTTGCACTCCATGTGAGTAGGTGTGGTGGCAAAGCGCGGCAAGACCTCACTTGCGCTGGTGGCGGTGATCACGCGCACGGCGCGGTCGGACATACGCTGCGCCAGCCCGCCATCAAAGGGCAGCAACTCGAACCAGATTTCCTGGGTGTCTTTGTTGATGGCCGTAAAAAGCGCCGGGTTGGCAGAGATGCCCGGAATGCTGGCCTCCATGTAGGCCTGATACACCGCAACCTGCGCTGCATAGACAGGCTTGGACTTAGCCACCCCGAGTTTGACGGTGTCGCGCCAGGACTTGTCGTTCATGGTCTTGAACTCCCAGAGCGCCGGGTAGCTCACGCCAAGATCGGCTGGTCCGGTATTCAGGATCCCGTCGACGTGACCCCGGATACGTCCACCTGCCACGGAAAAGCCGAACTGGCCACCCTGGACTTTGCGCGTGTACAGGTCAAACCCGGCCATGCGCAACCAGCGGATGGCCAGGTCTTCCAGCGTGTGGCCCACCTCAAAAATGCGCAGCAAACGGCCTGAAAAATCACGGCCGTCGTCCACCGGTGTGTGCGTGTACTCATATTGCAGCGCGCGCTCGCATGAAACGCCCAAGCGAGATGCGCCCAGGTAGTCTCGCGGCGTCTGGCCTGCACGCTCACGGGTTAACGCTGCATCAATGAGCTGGCTGATTTGCTCCTGAATTTTGGGGCGGGCGTTGAAGTCCAGCATCACACACGCCCCTTCTGCAAGCTCAGGCGCTCCTGCAAAAACGCCCGGTTGCGCGCAGCCATGCGTTCGTGCTCAGCCGTCATCTGGCCTTGGTAGGCGGTGACAACGACATCAATCAATGTCAGCACCTCCAAGCGGCTGTAACTGGCTAGCGGGCGGTCCATGCCGATGCCGCCCACGAACTCGCCCAGTGGGTGCAGGCACGCGCCCATGGCCGTGGTTTCCATTTCACTTGGATCAATCATTTGTCCCTCCGTTTTGTTCATGAGTGTTGAGAAGGCGTTTTGGCAGCGGCGCGAGCAAAACACCCATTGGTCTGAGTAGCGACTGGGGTCGCTGCGTTTGAGGCTGGGGTTAAACCAGCCGTAGCCTCTGGCCTGGCGGGCACAGACCGCGCACTTCAAGCCGCCTCCAAAACATGCAAATGGTTGGTTGGGCTGCTGTGATGCGCGTCATTGGCAGCGGTGACCAAGCGCTGAATCTCTTTGCGGTTGAACTGAAAGGACAACAATGCGGAGGCTTGGTAGCGGGTCATGCCGAAATCTGTCCGCATCGCCTCTGGCAGGTAGACCAGTTGCTTGACCGTGGGCGGCTCGTTGAGCCAGCGCCGGGTCTTGTGCGCCGAGTCGGCCGACTCATGGTCGTTGAGCCAGTCATCAGCGCGCGCCATGCACACGGTGCGCTCGCCTACAGCCAGCAAGGTAGGACGCAGCGACTTGGCACCACCGATGGCATGCCAGCGGCCGCTCAGAAAAAACACGCCGCCCCAGGCCGTAAAGCCCGTGGCCATCAAGGCGTCGTCACAACCAAACAGATCGCACCACCGGAAATTCGAGCGTTTGAGCAAGTCGATTTCACTCATGATGAAATCCGAGAGTGCGCCGGTGTCCTCTGGCTGACGCTCCCAGACATGGCCGCACAACGGGCACTCCATGCAGGACAGCGGCACTACGGCCTCGCACTCCGGACACTCTTTGGTGGGTGCTTCTCCCTCATGCGTGTGGCCATCGAGGTTGACCTCTTGCTCCAGCGCCCCATGCATCAGACTGGCTGTACCGAAATCCAGCACCACGCAGTCGGACTTGATGACACCGGGAAACTCCTTGGGGTCCACCGTGCGCAGACCACGCCCAACCATCTGAATGAAGGTGGACTTGTAGGAACTCGGGCGCAGCAACACCACACAAGATGTAGGCGTGTAGTCGTAGCCCTCAGTGAGCACCGCCACATTGACCACCACCTGGGCGCTGCCGGTCTCAAATGCTTGCAGCCTTGTTTGGCGTTCAACCGGCGACAACTCGCCATGGATCAGCACAGATTGCACACCGGCAGCCACAAACGCCTCGCAGACACTTTTCGCATGGGCTACGGTGGAACAAAACACGATGGTCTTGCGGTCAGCCGCTTTTTGCTTCCAGTGCGCAATCACGGCGTCAGTGATCAGCGATTTGTTGAGGATCGTGGCCACCTGCTCCATGTCGAAGTCGATCGCTGTGCGGCGCACGTTCTGCAGTGCTTCCTGCGCGCCAACATCAATCACAAAGGTTCGCGGTGAGACCAGATGGCCGCTGACGATCATCTCGCCCAGACTGATCTGGTCGGCCACGTTGGAGAACACCTCGCGCAGGCCTTTGCCGTCACCCCGGTTGGGAGTGGCGGTCAGGCCGCAAATAGCAGCCTTGGGATTCTTGGCCAACACCTGGTCGATGACCACCCGGTAACTGGGTGAGGACGCGTGGTGCGCCTCATCGATGACCAGCAAATCAAGCGTGGGCATCTGCGCAAGGTTCATGGGCCGCGAGAGGGTTTGCACCATCGCAAAGGTGGCGTCACCCGCCCAGGACTTTTCCTGGGCATCGAACACTGAGGTGCTCAAGCCCGGATTGACTCGGGAGAACTTGGCCCGGTTCTGACCGGTAAGTTCGGTGCGGTGTGCCAGCACACAGGCCTTGGCATCCGGCTCAGACAACATCTTGCCGACCACCGCCGACAACATGATGGTCTTGCCAGACCCAGTGGGCGCGACAGCCAGCGTGTTGCCATGCAGAGCGAGCGCGTCCAGGGTACGTTGGACCAGCAGGGATTGGCGGGGTCGAAGCATCATGGCTGTGACCTCCGCTTACTGCGCCCAGCTCGGACGACCGGGAACCGGCGCACGACCTGTGGCTTGGGCATAGGCATTGGCTGCGGGCGCAGCACTGACCGGAGCAGGCGCTCGCGGCGCACCCATGGCAGCGGCGTAGTCCTTGTGGTCAGGCGTCACTGCCGCCTTGATGACCGCCTTATCCTGGCCGTTCTGGTCTTTGTCCCAGTCCACCTTGCCCAGAAACTCAATGCCATCCAGATCCGCAAAGCCGCTGATACGCCGGGCGTTCTGGGCGGCCTGGCTGTTGTCACCCGGCTGGACGTTGCGCGCCGAGTTCAGGATGGCCTTCACCATGGTGCGGCCCATGTTGGCCCACTCAGGTCCCTTGGGACTGTGCAAACCAATGAGTGACCACATCTTGCGGCGTGCAAACTCACCATCGGTCACCACGAATTCGCAGTTCAGGTACACCGAGCCGGTGCTGCTGCTTCGGGTGGCGTAGCCGCCAGTCCAGCCTTGCGACGCGTCATCGAAGCCGCCGGGTTTGATGGTCATGCGCACACGCACCAGCGTGGCTTTAGGGATCAGGTCAAAAGAGGTTTGCTCGGACGCAGAATTAAAATCGAAGTAAGTCATGTTCAGGACTCCTGAGTGGGATTGAAGGAAGTGGGGTCGAAGCTGGTGTCTGTGGTGTCTTCACTTGAGGTGCTGGCTTCTGGCAAAGGCGCAACGCTGCTGGCGGGCCGCGCAAAGTCGAGCCGTTCTGGTGCGGGTTTGGCCGGACCAGCAATCTTTTCCATGAGGCGGCCCAGGTCGGGCTCCTCAATGGCGTCAAGGCGACCCGAGCGGTCTTTGGCCGGATAGCCCCAGTTGTTGAGCGTGTGGCAGACAAAGGCGCGGTAGCTGCTACCGTCATCACTTTTGAGTTCGGTCAGTGTGACCACCTCATCGACGATGCCCGGCAACTCCAGCCCGGTTTTGGAGCCGTCAACCTGCAGAGAAAAAACGCGGCGGTTGAAGTCGTCGAGCGCTTCGTTCAAGATGCCAACGAACCACACGTTCTTGCGCCGGGTGTGCTGCAAGTGCGTGAGCCAACCGATCATTTCCTGGCCCATCAAACCGTAAGCACCCCGGCTATCAGGCTTGCCGGTTTTTTCTGAAAAGGCTTGGGGCTGACCTTTGCACCACTGAAGGCACAGACGCCCAGCCACGGTGATCGAGTCCACGAACACGGTGTCGTACTTGTCCATGGCGGAGGCCTGGCCAAAGCGCTGGTCATCGCGCAGCGCCGGGTTGGGGCCGCCAATGAAGACCGCAAAGTCGCGGCACTCCTGCCATGTGCGTGGGCGCACCGTGTCACCGGCCCAGCCTTCTACTGCGAGGTCGCCCGCTTCCAGGTCAAAGAACAAAGTGGCGCTGGGTTTGAGGGTCCACAACTGCGATGTTTTGCCAATGCCGCTTTTGCCGACGAGAACGCCTTTGACGCCACGGCGCTCAGCCAGCCGCTGGTCAGCGGTGATGATGGGAAGGCTCATTTGTTTTCTCCTTGAAGTGCGAGGCGAAAGCCCGGCTTGCCGGTTTTGAGGGTGCGGGCCGCAGAGAACGAACTCTTGAGCGATTCGGGCCACGCGTTGAATTTGGTTTCCGAGACGCGGTAGCTGATCTCGACGTACTCGGCAGGGTTGTCGCCGTTGGCGGCAATGCGCTGCGTGATGTCAGCGAGGCGGGCCTGGTCCCACTCGATCTTTTTGGGAAGATCAGCAGTGATGTGCACGCGGCCGTCATCGAAATGAACCACGCCGGTGTCTTTGCCTGCAGCCAGGCGCAGTTGGTGGGCCTGCGCTGAGTACTTCAAATCCAGCGCGCGGTCGATGTGCTCGACGATGGTCTTGGCCATCACCAGAAAGTCGGCCGCATTGTTTTTGAGCTCGAACAACGACTCGCCGGACTGCTCAGCCAATGTGCCCACGGGAATGGACAAAATCTGATCGGGATGATCAAGCGGTAGCGTGCTCATGCTGCACCTCCCACTGCACTGGAGGTGCTTTGGCGCAAGCTGTCGGACTCGAAAGCTTCGATGTCTTCGACGCGGTACAGCACGCGGCCCTGGATCTTCATGAAGACCGGACCGATGCCGTCGCTGCGCCATCTTTCTAGCGTCGCTTCAGCGACGTCCCAGCGCTCTGCTAACTGGGTTTGGTTGAGGTGCTTGACCTTTTCTGCGGATTGCAATTGGATCTCCTTGGTGTTGAAAAAACCCCGGTTTTTTGAAGCTCGTTTGCCTCGCTAACCAGTGAGATGAATTTCAACAATCGGGATTCCTCAAGCCGTTCCTCAGACTCCTCAGCGGCATTCCTCAAATGCGTTTCGTGCGGACAAAATGCAAAAAACCCGGGCTCGTACTAGTGAGCGCCGGGTTTGGGATGGACCTGCAGGCTGTTGCAGGTTAAAGCTTAGGCTTGAGAGGTTTGCAGTGACTCAGGTCAGCCAGTCACGGTCTTCCTCCGGTATTTGCAAGGCGTACACACCGTCACCGGACTGGTACTTGATGAACTGCGTGTAGACCACCGGATTTCGTTCAAACACCTTGCTTGGCGAAAACGAATTAGCCTGTGATCCGCATGCCGTGCGCAACTGTGCGTTTTCCAGTTCGTGGTGCCGGGTGGCCATCAGCGCCAGCAGCAAATCTTTCTGTCGTGGCTCCAGCGCATAGTCAACGCCATCCACGCGCGCCTTGCCCTCCGTGCGTACCAGGCGCAGGGTAGTTTGAAACTGGCTGTCTTCAACCGGAGCAGCAACGGACACGGTCATGCGGTCATTGAAGAACTCAAACTTGCTTTGCGAAATTCGTGCGACATCACTGAGATGGACCACATCAAATCCCATCAGAGGCGAGCCCTCGGGCAGTCGCAAAGCGCTGCTGGTGAGCACCTTTGCAGACTTGTGCGCCTGGTCCTGCCTGATAGTTTCCACCAGCCGCTGCGCTACTCTGTGGTCATGCAGGTGGCGAGCAAAGTACCAGGTCAGCGGCTTGCCGCGCACAGGCTCCGTGACCCCTATGCGCCAGGCCACCTCGGTGGCAACTTCTTTCTTGGCGCTGGGCTGGGTCCCCAACCCAAGCATCAGCCGATCAATGAACTTGGGCAAGCTTACCTTGTAGGTCTCTTGCAATGACCTCGGGCTGGTGACTTCGCCGCATTCATCGCAGGAGAGCAGGATGTTTTCATGAGCGAGATCACGAACGACGCGCGCCAACTCCACACCACACTCAGGGCAGGTCACGTGCGAGAGCGACGCGCCAACCACGAGCAGGCGTTCACGCAACAAATCTCGCCCGGCGTTCCCATATTCACCACCCAACAGAGTCATGCCGTTGACCTCGGGCTTTTCTCGCTCAAGGAGTTGGCACAAAACGCTGGTGGCACTGATTTGCGCAAGACTCACGCCGCAACCTCTTCTGCTTCGATCACGTTCAGCGAACGCAGGACAGCCAGCGCAGTTGGCTGATTCTTGTCGGACAAGTTTTTGATGGTCGAAGACCCTGTGGCAGAAATATCAAAGCTGAAATGCCCGGCCTTGCGGCTTTCGGTGGGGAGTGTGTAGACGATGACCGAGGCATTGCTCATGTTGTATTCCGACTCGAAGGAGTGATGCACCCTGAGTCCCGTCAGCGCCAGACGGATCGCATCGTCCTGGTCTTTGGCTGGTAGTGCTTCCACCTGAAAAGAAATGCCGGTACGTCCCATGGGCGTGAAGCGTGCACGGCGCAGGCGAACTTTCTCAACGCCGTAGGCTGACCAGTCCTCAAACGGCTCCATCAAGCCGTCGCGCAAGGCGTTGAGTTTGTAGCGTGTCTTCTCAATTTCTTCAGGCTTGATGGCGGTCTCCACCACATGCTTGCCAAAGAGCTCAAGCACCGCGCCATGATTCTTGGCACCACCCTTAACTACGGTTTCAATGAAGCCCGTCGAAGGCTGGTACACCAACGCCGTCTCCAGCGCGATGCGGGTGTTGATGCGCTTGAAACTATTCTCAGAAAAATGTGCGATCGCCGTGACGGGGCCTTCGATGTAGATGGTCAGTTGCACGCTCCCGTCGGCAGCCCGTTTGCTGACCTCAATGTGAGTGCCGTCGCCACCGCCCACGCTCTTGTAAAGCTTGGCCACCTCGTGGCAAAAGGCATCGAGTTTGATACGGTCTTGCATTGGGTCAAGCCCTGGCTGGATGCGGTGTTTTTTCCAGTACTTGCCATTGGACTTGGCCTGAAAGGCAATGTGCAATTCAACTTGGCGAAACAGGTCATCCCGAAAGGTCAGCATCCACAGCGACTTTTCACGGGCGTCCCTGCTGACAAATGCCTCCTGAACCTCGCGGTCACCGGCGCACGACGTTTGAAACTCTTGGATGGAGAGATCGTTGGCCATCAGGTGTGCACGGCGCAAGTCGTCGTGCCAGAGGTGCAGCTTGTATTCAACCGACTCGCGCTCGGCTTGCGTCATCTCTGCACCCTGCATAGTCGCTTCAAGCAACGCGACTGCGTCATTGACCACGGTGGGCAACAGTTCCTGCGCCAGGCTCCAGTCAATGGCCAGGTCCTGGCCCAGGGGATGCGCGTCGGTGAATTCGCGCAGGGTGGGCATCGAAATGTGACGCAGGAAATGTGCAGGGTTGAATATTTTCATTGTTGGTTTGCCTCATGTGTATTTGCGCACAAGGCCAACCAAAACCCCAAAAATCTCAAGTTTGCCGCTGGGCCGGATGGTGGGGAAATCCGGGTTGGCGGGAAGCAGGTGATATCCGTCTTTGTCTCGTCCAAGTGTTTTCAGTGTGAATTCATCATCAACGACTGCGACCACCACCTCTCCGGGGTTGGCCTGGCTGCGCCTCTCAACCACAGCCAGATCCCCGCTGTGGATACCGGCGTTGATCATTGAGTCGCCTTTGACCCGCACCAGCACCGTGTTGGCGGGCCGGGCGATCAAAAAGCGGTCCAGCGTCATCTGCTCGCCACCCTCGTCTGCAGTTGGCAAGGGCATGCCAGCGGCAACTGGCAAATTTGCAATGGAGCGGTCAAAGAAGCGATCAGTCGGAGACCAGTCGCCATCTGTGGTGCGCCCCAGCATGCCCGCAGCCTCCAGACGCTCCAGCACCTTTTTGATACCGGACTTGGAGGCGAACCCCAGGAGCGACATCAGCCGGGTGTACGAGGGCAGCACCCGGTGCTGGGCGTAATAGTCCTGCAGGGTGGCCAGGTGTTCGAGATCGTTGATTGTTTTCTTCACGGAATCATTGTAGAGAACGATCGTTCACTTTGCAATGATCTTGTGTCTTCAATCGCAAAAAACCTTTTTTACGATGATTTCAGGCGTTAACCCGCAGGAACCCGCACCAACCCACAACCGCCCGCAACTCCCTGCTGGCCTTGGAGGCAGCCCTTAAAGACAATTTTGGCTACACAAGTTTGTCAACACGGAACGCTACCCAATGAGCCTAAAAAACAGCATCAACC
>Ga0255092_1000483_pt1 | contig 15229 bp, 12 predicted proteins | sample Colum_Yuk_RepC_8_2_FD_188454 | JGI IMG/M metagenome (GOLD analysis project Ga0255092, IMG submission 188454) | Freshwater microbial communities from Columbia River, Oregon, United States - Colum_Yuk_RepC_8d | ecosystem: Environmental > Aquatic > Freshwater > River | place: USA: Oregon...
AAAAACGGATCTTTAACTTGGTTGATATAATATCGATACGTTCTTGTTTTGGCACTAAATCTTGCATGAAGCTCTTCGTTAACGCTAAAAATATGTTGAACTGAAATGGAACTTGGCAGCATTCGATTTAATTTAAATTGAATGTTATTCGTATCTATTTCATTACTAAAATCTGTATGGAAAAAATACTGTTTTGCATGAACACCGGTATCCGTTCTACCACATCCCACAATTTCAATTTTTTCCGATCGAAATAGTTTTTGGATTTCGGTTTCAATCACTTCTTGAACAGATATTTGTCCTTTTTGTCTTTGCCACCCGTAGAATGATGTTCCACGGTATGAGATTTCAAAGAAATAACGCATGCAATGAAAAGGAAGAGATTATTCTACCGTTACCGACTTCGCTAAATTTCTAGGCTGGTCGACATTACAACCACGCATAACAGCAATATGATAAGAAAGCAGTTGAAGCGGGATTGTAGCAACTAATGGTGCTAAAAACTCATTAACTTCCGGTATTTCAATAACATCATCCGCCATGTTTTCTACTTGTTCGTCTCCTTCTGTAACAATAGCAATGATTTTTCCTTTACGTGCTTTAACTTCCTGGATATTAGAAACAACTTTCTCGTACGAATTTCCTTTTGTAGCAATCACAAAAACAGGCATGTTTTCATCAATTAATGCAATTGGACCATGTTTCATTTCTGCAGCAGGATAGCCTTCAGCATGGATGTAAGAAATTTCTTTTAATTTCAATGCTCCTTCTAATGCTACCGGAAATAAATTACCTCTACCTAAATATAAAGCGTTCGATGCGTCTTTATATTTAGCAGCAATTTTTTCAATATGCGCGTTTGACTCAAGAACTCTTTTGACAAGATTTGGAACAGTTTCTAATTCAGTTAGAAGTCGTTGAAAATCCCATTCACTTATCGTTCCTTTCTTGCGACCTAATGACAGTGCCATAAGTGTAAGAATAGTAACTTGAGCGGTAAATGCTTTTGTTGAAGCCACGCCTATTTCCGGACCTGCATGTGTATAAGAACCTCCATGAGTTGCTCTGGAAATGGAAGATCCCACCACGTTACAAATCCCAAGTACAGTTGCTCCTTTTGATTTAGCTAGTTCTATAGCTGCTAATGTGTCAGCTGTTTCTCCTGACTGAGATATTGCGATTACTACGTCGTTTTCCGTTAAAATTGGATTTCTATAACGAAATTCACTTGCATACTCTACTTCAACATTAATTCTCGCAAGCTCCTCAATTAAATATTCTCCTACCAAACCAGCATGCCAAGATGTACCGCAAGCAACAAAAATCAGTCGATTGGCCTGAATCATTTTTTGTTCATAAGCACGCACACCTCCTAATGAAACCCAACCATCAACAGCATTTAATCTTCCCCGAAAACAATCGTGTATTGAACGTGGTTGCTCATGGATTTCTTTCAGCATAAAATGCTCATAGCCTCCTTTCTCCAAGGCTTCTAATTCAAGCTCTAATTTTTGAATGTACGGGGTTTTTTGCTGGTCCTTGATGTTGTATAATTTGAATCCGCTTTCTAAATCGATTACAGCAATTTCTTCATCATCGAGATAAACAACTTCTTTGGTGTATTCAACAATTGGTGTGGCATCTGAAGCCAGATAAAAATCGCCTTCCGTCCCGATTCCAACAACTAAAGGACTGCTTTTTCTTGCGGCAACTAATCGATTCGGAAAATCTTTTGATATGGCAACAATTGCGTAAGCTCCGATTACATGATTCAGCGCAATTCGCAGAGCTTCACCGTACCAAACACCCTCTTTTTTTGAAATATTATCAACTAAATGAACAAGGACTTCCGTATCTGTTTCGCTCCTAAACTCATAACCTTCACTTTGAAGTTCCTTCTTTAATACATCATAATTTTCAATAATCCCATTGTGAATTAACGCGATCGAACCATCCATAGAATAATGCGGATGAGCATTCACGTCATTGGGAAGGCCATGCGTTGCCCATCTTGTATGACCAATTCCAGAATTTCCACTGACGTCAAATTGAGTTGCGTAATCTTCTAAAACGGAAACCTTTCCTGCCCGCTTGTATATGTTAAGTTTACCGTTATTCAACAATGCGACACCGGCACTGTCATAACCGCGGTATTCTAATCTTTTCAGTCCTTTTAAGACGATAGGAAAAGCTTCTTTTTTTCCTATATAAGCTACAATTCCACACATAGTTTAGTAGGTTGTGTAAGTGAGAATTAATTTCGGTTTAGTTTTGTTGGTTGTATTCAACCCATTAAATACAATTCGCTCGGCTGAATTTATGAAAAATCTAGGAGAAATAACTAATCCGGTGTTTTCTAATTCGCCAATAACAATGGATTGGGCGTAATCACGAATGTCTATAAAAAATAATTTTCGGGTTTCATCAAATTCGCCAAGAGCGGAAAGTCCTGTGTAAAAGTTATCTGTTGACTTGACTTTAGTGGCAACCGATACTGCAATTCCCGGTTTGTATCGATAACCTGTTTGATATTGAATTGGCAGAGAAAGTTCTGCTTTGTGAATAATTGTTTTCTTAGGTAGGTTTATCAATCCGGGGATTTTTACAACTGCCCGGTGTTTGAGTGCCTGAGCATAATATTCTTTTTTTCCTAATGAATTATTTTGTACCACTTCATCCACCGACGTTCCATTAGAATTTAAATCAACATGGGTGAAATCTGCACAGCTTGAATTAAGTAATAAATCATAAGTTTTAAAAATGCCTCCTTGTCTAAAATACATTGTAACTTTTGAAGAAGGGTCATTCAGCTTTACATAAAGTGCTGCTCCCACGCCTGGGGCTTGGAAACCATTATTCGTTTTAATATAAAGCCCCTTGAAATAATTTAAGAAATTTTCATTACTTGAAAATGTAGTTCCCCCACTAGCCGCTTCTGCTATTATGGTTTTAGCAAAGTTGGTGTCTAAGTGGATTCTTAACTGAGCGTCCACTGTATCACCTCCCACAATCGATTTCTCAGTAGGTCTTGGAGAAATAGTTCCTTTACCAACTGGAACTAGATTAGTGGTTTTAATGGATTTAGTAGTAAAAGAATAATAAGTTGAGTCGATGCTAAGGCTCTCATCTAATTCATAAACTTCAAAAGTTTGATCACTCAAATCCCCGTAATATCCTGCGTATTCCAATGCTAGAACAACAGAATCCATTATAATTGTTGAAATATCGCCAAAATTTGGGTTGACATTGGCTATTCTTAATTGCGTATATACAGAGGCGTTGAATGTTCCAAACTTGGGATCGTTGTAGCTTCCAAGTAAACCATTGGGTCCGTTATCGGTTATTATGGAATCTTCCGCAACTGTATAAGTTATTAAATCAAATGTGTCTGTTGTGATTCCGTTTAAAATTTCATTTTCATCAAGTGTTCCACTTCCAACAGATGTATCTTTTTTTTTGCATGCAACAACAAACAAAGATAAACCCATAACTAAAGCGAAACGGGTTAAATAATGAAAGTTTAAAAAGTGAATGTATCTCCACATAAACATTAAACTAGAACTGGCGCATCAATTATTTTATCGAAAAAGGCAGACAATTCTTTTGCTTGATTTTCCTCAGCGACGTATTCAATTTTTGGGCATGTCGCAGCGTCAAAGATCGATTTTAGTTCATTCGATATAACCTCAGAACCAATACTAATTCCATCCACATATTTCGACAAAGCACTTGTAATACCAACACATGAAGTTTCTGAAAAACTATTCGCGACTTCGGTTGGAATTCCATCAAAAATGAGTTTTTCTGATAACCGAGAATCCCAAGGAGTATCAAACATATCGTTGTAAATGTTGTATACAACTTTTGTGTTAACGAAATGAGGGTCTTTGCTATAAACAAATTTGATGTACAGCGCCATCATTGTTGTTAACCACCCATTACAATGTATAATATCGGGTTGCCAACCTAATTTTTTTACTGTTTCCAAAACACCACGACAGAAAAAAATCGATCTTTCATCATTATCCGTATAAAATTCACCTTCGTTTTCACCTAGTGCTCCTTTTCTTCTGAAGTATTCGTCATTATCAATAAAGTACACCTGCATTCGAGCGGCTGCTACTGATGCCACCTTAATGATAAGTGGATGATCGTGATCGTCGATGGTTAAATTTTGACCGGACAAACGAATTACTTCGTGCAGTTGATGTCTTCGTTCGTTGATACAACCATATCTCGGCATAAAAACACGAATTTCTTTTCCAGCTTCTTGAATTTCCTGTGGAAGTCGACGTGATGTTGAAGAAATTTCGGTTTTAGATAAAAAAGGGAATATTTCCTGGGAAATAAAAAGAATTTTCTTTTTTTCCATGCAATGTAAAATGCTAATTAAGAATGCAAAAGTACGGAAAAATTACGGATTTTCAAAAAAACACTTAGTTTTGTTAGTCATTTTATTCAAGTTGAAAGAGATAATACTTTGTGAGTCTTCGAATGAATTATTGAGTATTATCAATAAAAGTCAATTATTAAATAAATCGGAGATCGGTTTTGTGCCTACAATGGGGGCTTTGCATGAAGGTCATCTTCAACTTGTAAAGCGAGCTAGTGATGAAAATGATTTGGTAATCGTGAGCATTTTTGTAAATCCAACTCAATTTAATAATCCGGAAGATTTAGAAAAATATCCTAGAACATTAGACAAGGATATTCAACTATTAAAACAAACCGCAAACTGCATCGTATTTGTACCCAATTATAATGACATCTATCCGAAAAACGACCCCTACGAACCAATCGATTTAGTTGGTCTCGACCAGGTCATGGAGGGAAAGTTTAGACCCGGACATTTTCAAGGGGTGGTGCATGTTGTCTTCAATTTCTTTAAATTAATAAAGCCTAGTCGAGCCTATTTTGGGAGAAAGGATTTTCAGCAATTAGCGATTATAAAACACATGAACCGAGCGGCCAATTTTCCCGTTCAAATTGTGGAGTGTGAAACAATCAGAGAGGATTCCGGTTTAGCAAAAAGCAGTAGAAATTTAAGGTTGAATGAGTTACAACAACGAGAAGCTCTAATTATTTATCACACTTTATTATTTGTAAAGGAGCATAAGAAAAATTTCCGTGAGCCATTGGAATTAAAAAAGGCTGCCATTGAAAAATTTAATGCGGGGAAATTGAAGTTAGAATACCTCGAACTCGTTGATTCAAATACACTTCAAGAAATATCGGATTTAAAATCAGGCAATATAACTTGTTGTATAGCGGCTTTTTGCGGTGAGGTCAGGTTAATCGACAATTTGGAAATCTAAATTACTTTGGCTAAATGTATAATGGCGTCGCCTTTAAATACAATTGGAGAAAGGTTGACACAAATTACGAATCCATCTGAAGGGGCTTTTATTTTCTTCTCAAAATTCCCATATGGATCTGTAACCACTGCTATTAAGTCCCCTTTTGATACTTCTGCTCCATTTTGAATCAAAACTCGAAACATTCCTGAATTTGGTGCCCTTAACCATTTGGATTCCTTTAGTACAATTGGTTTACGATCTTTGGATATGTCAATTTTATAATTCCGCATTCCAAGATGAGAAAGGATTCTCTTAGTTCCATTAATCCCCTCTTCAACCACCAATTCATCAATATTATTAGCCATTCCTCCTTCAAAAAGTAAAATTTTCTTTTTCATTTTAATGAATGATTCACGAATGGTTCGAGCTATAAGTGACGAGTTTAATATAAATGGGGGATTAAACATTTCCGCAAGCAACATGCTTTCAGGGTCATCCATTACGCATCTAATTTGTGGATAATTGCTTCTTTGAGCAGCACCAGTATGAAAATCGATAATATAATCACAATGAGGTGCAATTTCTTTCATGAAATGATATGCAAACTGACTGGCCAAAGAACCCGTTGCGCTTCCTGGAAAACTACGATTTAAATCACGTCCGTCTGGAAGTTCTCGTTGGACATTCAAAAACCCAAAAATGTTAAATACGGGGAGGCAAATGATTGTTCCTTTGGTTGGTTTATGAAGTTTTTTTCTTAAAAATCGTCTAATAATTTCTACCCCATTTATTTCATCGCCGTGCAATCCCGCCATTAGAAGAACGATTGGGCCATCCTCCTTCGCTCGCTCAACTATAACTGGAACCAGAATCGGGGTTCGTGTATGCAGTCGTGCTACATCTAAATTTAGCTGTGCGCCTTTCCCAGGAGCAATTTCATGCCCAAGGATTACCATCTTTTTATGCGGCGTTTTAGCGATTGACATTTCTTTCAATGTATTCGATTATCTTCCCTGCGATATCCTCTTGAGTTGTTTTTTCGATTCCCTCTAATCCTGGAGAAGAATTCACCTCTAAAACCAATGGTCCTCGTTCAGATTGCAACATATCTACTCCCGCAACTCCAAGGCCAACTGCCTTTGCGGCAAGAATTGCTGTGTATTTTTCTTCAACGGTTAATTCTATCATTTGTGAAGTGCCTCCGCGGTGAAGGTTGGAGCGAAACTCACCTGGTTTTCCTTGTCTTTTCATGGCGCCAACAACCTCTCCATCTACTACAAATGCACGAATATCGGCGCCTTTTGCCTCTCGAATAAATTCTTGAACGATTACGCGCGCTTTTAAACCATTAAACGCCTCTAATACAGATTGGGCGGCATTCATGTTTTCTGCCAAAACAACGCCTAATCCTTGAGTTCCTTCCAAAAGCTTTAATACTACAGGAGCACCTCCCGCAGAATTTACGACGTGTTTCACGTTTTTAGAATAATTAGTGAAAACGGTTTTAGGGAGACCGATCCCTTCTTTTGACAAAACTTGAAGACAACGCAATTTATCTCTAGAGTGTATAATCCCTCTAGAATTAACCGCTGTAAACACATTCATCATTTCAAATTGACGCACTACGGCTGTTCCAAAAAAAGTAACAGATGCACCAATTCGAGGAATAACAGCATCAAACCCTGTTAAATATTCATCGCCATAATATAAGGCTGGTCCTTTTTGTTCAATTTCAATATTACATCGGAGGTGATCAATTATATGAGCTTCATGTCCACGATGAACAGCAGCTTCAAACAAACGACGAGTTGAGTATAAATTTGGATTTCTCGATAGGATACCAATTTTCATGTTTTTTATTTTAAAAGATATTTATGACTAGTATCAATAATGAAATTCTTATTCAAAAGTTTCCTTCCGATTAATATAGGATAGCGCATTCCAGACCGCTGAGTTAATGAAAATTCTGTTTGGTAAGTTTTACCTCCGAGTTGAATGGGAGTTTTTATAAAATAACGCTCCTGTACATGGCCAGAAGAACTTTTCACTTTTTTCTTTTTAAAATTTGAAAAAGTATAAACACAACTGTTAAATTGTGGGTGTTTGTCATCTAAAAAAACAACATGAAGCAAATTGTTTTCTTCTTTAATAGAGCAACAATGAATACTACAAGAATATGCTCCTGTATCGATTTTCACTTCAACAGAATTTAAATTGAAATCTGGCAAATTTACCATTTCCCTACGGCCTATTGTTTTTTTTGAAAGGGTTGTGACCATTGAAAACAAATTTAAAGAATTATCCTATGATTATCCTTTAATCTGTTTTGAAAAAATGAGTTGATTAGTTAGAAATAACTTTTATTTCTACTCTTCTGTTTGATATTTGTTCTTCAGCGTTTTTTTCTGGAATAGTAAATATAGGCTGGCTTACTCCAAAACCGCGGTAACTTAATCTGTCACTTGAAACTCCATTATTGATTAAAAAATTATATACCGCTTTGGCTCTAGCTGTGGATAAATCTCCAAAGTCTTCTGATGCACAGCAAATGTGGCCCTGAATTTCAATCATTAAATTTTTATTTTTCTTCAAGACTGCAAGCAGCTCGTTCATCGTTGGAACGGCTTCGGGTAAAAGAACATCAAGTCCGGGTTGAAAATTCAAAGCCTTTAATGTGATCTTATCCCCCGTCTTTGCCGTTTTTATTTGAGAGTCTATACTTTCTTTATTCCTGATTTCTTTTGGGCTATTTGAAGAAGGAACATTATTTCGAAATTGCAAAACTACCTTTCTGTTAGCTTTATCTGTTTTTGAGTATAATATTTCTTCACCAATAGGGAATTCAGCTACTTTATTGTTTTCTTGAATTTGCAATTGATTAACAACTGCATCAATGCGTCTTTGGGCCAACAATTTATTATATGTTTCATTTCCATGCTTGTCTGTATAACCATAAATAGATTCAATCTGATTCGTTGAAACTGATTTCAGTTTTTCCAACGATATGGCATCCAATTGATAACTATCAAAAGCAAAGTAAATGACTATGCTATCTTGCGCCTTTGAATAAATTGCAAAAGCCGCAATGAAAGTAATGATTAATAAATTTTTCATGAATAAAGAAATACCGTTAGCACAAATTGTTACAGATTTAAAGAATGCTAAAAAATATTTTATTGATTTCTAATCAGTTATCCCCGAACCCCTTTTTCGTCAAGTATGTTAATGAAGTGAAATCCTCGTGGGGCAAATCCTTCGTTGTAGAACATTTTATGTGCTTTGTAATTGGTTGTATATGAGTCCAATGCCATCATGGTACATCCGTTTTCTTGCGCTTTTTTTCTCAAATGATTAAAAATCAGTTTTCCCACTCCTTTTGATCGATGTTTTGCCGCAACGACAATATTATCTAGTTCCAAGTATTTACCACACCATAATTTTTTTCCTATCCAAAACCCACAAATACCTAAGCATTCTTCATCTTCAAAAACCAAAACTTGACCATAATTATGGGGAATCATTTCATGTAAATCTGCTAAATATTCCTCTGCTGTGAGATTTGGGTATAATTCGTTTAATACAGAAAGGTATTTAACCATTTCGTCAGCATTGTATGTTTCTCGAATAATCATTTTTTCAGGTGTTTTTCAAATAATTCAAAAATGCGACGATATTCATCGTACCAAGAATAGGATTCTTTAAACCCATGGTTTTCAACTGGAAACACAGCTACATCCCAGTCTTTTTTCCCCAATTCAATGAAACGTTGACTTAATCGCACAACATCTTGAAACTGAACGTTGTCATCAACCATTCCGTGGAGCATCAATAAAGGATCTTTAAGATTTTCTGCAAAATAAATCGGCGAACTTCTTCGGTAGGCGGTTGAATCTGTTTCAGGATAATTGAGAATGTTGCTTGTATATTCGTGATTGTAGTGCGCCCAATCTGTAACGGAACGTAGTGCGGCTCCACAGGCAAACTCTCCTGGTTTTGTGAGTAATCCCATTAGTGTGATGAATCCACCATATGAACCACCATAAATACCAATTCGATTCGGATCAATTTGTTTTTGTTCTACCAACCATTTTTTGGCGTCGATAAAATCTTCCAAATCTCTTCCGCCCATGTGTCTGTAAATAGCCGTTCGATAATCTCTTCCATAGCCTTCGCTCGCTCGATAATCCACATCGATTACGGTATATCCTAAATCAACCAATAAGTTATGAAAAATGTATTCGCGAAAGTAATTACTCCAATAGCAATGGGCGTTTTGCAAATATCCAGCGCCATGAACAAACATTACCGCAGCGCCATTTTTTTTGTCCGATTTTGGCTCATACAGTCGAGTATAAAACTCTTTGTTATCTGAACCTTTAATTGAAATAACTTGTGGATCTTTCCATGGATATTGTTTGAATTTGTCTGTGGTAGAAAAAGTAAGCTGGCTTAAACTAGTATTTGCTTTATTTTCAGCGAGGTATATTTCCCAAGGTTTGGTTGAATAGGAATATCTTACAGCAATTTGTTTTTCATCGGGGGAAATTGCAACATCATGGCACCCATTTGAACTTAAGATATTCGTCCATTTTCTAGTGGTTATTTCAAATGAATAAAAGTCTCGATTCCCCGGGTGTGATTTGTTTGCAGTAATGTAAAAATGATTTTTATCCTTAGATAAATTAACTCCATGAATTTCAAAATTTCCACTGGTCAAGGCTTCTTTTTTATTCGCATCCAAATCATACAAATACAAATGAGAAAATCCAGATTTCTCTGATTGAAAGTAACACGATTTACCGTCTTCTAACCAATCTAAAACTCCCTCTTCCATATTCCAGGATGAAATTCCAGGGCCTCCAATCCAAGCAGTATCGGTTTGGTGGTCAATCAGTTCGATTTTTAATGAAGTTAAATCGATCAATCCAATCCACCGATCTTTGTTGTCTGCGCTTCTTACATCAAACAATGCTTTAGGAGAGGAATCTGAAAATCGCAATGAATGAATAAAAATATCGCGTGTTTTTTCATCCTTTTTTATCGATGGTAAAGACTCAAAATTAACCCATTGAATACTGTCTTTTTCACGATTCATTATCGCCAATTTCATCGTTGGCTCTTCACTTGATACTTTTGCTCGAGCTTCAATGGATTTAGAATAACCGCTTGCAGTTACATAATCTTCGACTTGAGTGCTTTTGGTTTCAGGTTCAATAATCGTTCTGATGGCAATAAATTCAGCACTTGGATTAATTTGAATACCTGCTAGTTGACCTTTTCCGAAGTACCATTTTTTAGGAAAAGCAAATAGTGGTGTTTTGTTTTTTTCGCGCCAAACTTTACGCTGTTTTTGATCGCGCACATATTGAAATAACTCCTCTTGTTGTTTATGCAAGTATGTAGAATCGGTTGGCTTATCTTTTTCCTTTCCTGAATAAATATTCGTTATTTGTTTAATAGAACCTTCTTGGTCATTGTATAAAAACAAATTGTTTCCGAGTTGAAAACTAACTAAATGAGGGCTTTCGAGCCTTTGAACATTCGAAATGTAATCTTCAGATTGATAGATAATTCGAATGATTTTCGTTTTTGTGTTGTAGGCATACAACGTTCCTCCTGATGCATGGTAAACGGTTACAAATAGACGCTGTTTTATGTCAAAAGGAATTTGAATGGCTACATTTTTTGGGTCTACCTTTTCAATTCTTTTATCTTTTAACGAATAGGAATAAAGAGAATTTCCTGCTTCCATATTCGGATTCCAGTCAAACAAGATATGTGTTCCTTCCACATTCCAATAGTGATTTTCGGGTAAATAACCTACGAATTCGTGACCCTTCATTATTTCCCTTAAATCAAGCTGAGCCTGAATTTCAATGAAACTAAAGAGGAATAACAACAATAAAAGTTTCTTCATTTACTCGTATTTGATAAAAACATTTTTTGCATCTGTAAAGAAACGAAGTGCTTCCCATCCACCCTCACGTCCAACACCAGAAGCTTTTACTCCTCCAAATGGCGTTCGTAAGTCACGAATCAACCACGAATTGACCCATACGATTCCAGATTGCAACTTGTCTGCAACGCGATGTGCTCGTTTCAAGTCATTTGTCCATATCGTTCCTGCAAGACCATATTTTGTAGAATTCGCCATCATCAATGCATCTTCCTCAGTGTCAAATGGCGTTATCGTAACAACGGGGCCAAAAATTTCTTCTTGATTTGTTCTGCAATCATAGGCTAGTCCTTCGATTACTGTCGGGCGAATGTAATATCCGTTTTCGTAAGGAGCACCCATCATTACTCGTTCACCACCCGTCAATAACTTTCCACCTTCGGTTTTGGCGAGTTCAATATAGGAAAGGATTTTTTCCATATGGGGTTTCGAAACAACGGCTCCCAAATGTGTTTTAGGATTTGACGGATAAGAAACCATGCTATTGGAAACCCTCTCAACGAATGTGTTTTTAAACTTTTCATACAAGGGACGTTCGACGAAAATTCGAGATCCACACAAACAAATTTGACCTTGGTTTGCAAACGATGAACGAACAGTAGTGCTCAACATACTTTCGAAATCACAATCTGCAAATATGATATTGGGATTTTTTCCTCCTAATTCCAAAGATAATTTCTTAAACATGGGAGCTGCTGTACGGGCAATGTATTCGCCAGTGGCTGTTCCACCTGTAAAAGAAATCGCTTTTATTTTAGGGTGTTTTACAATTGCATCACCTACCGATGAGCCCAATCCATGTAAAATGTTTAAAACTCCGGGAGGCATTCCTGCTTCTGTACAAACTTCTCCTAATAAATAAGCTGTGTAAGGTGTGATTTCGGATGGTTTGGCTATTACGCAATTTCCGGCCGCTAGCGCTGGAGCTATTTTCCATGAAAATAAATACAAGGGTAAATTCCAGGGTGAAATACAACCAACTATTCCAATTGGTTTTCGCGTTGTGTAATTCACTCCCATCCCTTCCATGTAATGCGATTCAGACGAAAAATGCAAAATCGCAGTAGCAAAAAAATGAAAATTGGAAACCGCACGAGGAATGTCTACTGAACGAGCCAACGAAATGGGTTTTCCATTATCTTTAGATTCTGCAGCTACAAATTCATCCATTCTACGCTCAATTCCTTCTGAAACTTTTACTAAAATGGCACTTCTTTCCTCCGCTGACATGTTTGACCAAAATGGAAATGCTTTTTCAGCAGCTTCAACTGCTCCATTTACATCTTCTTCATTCGAATTAGGAATCAATGAATAAACTTGTCCCGTTGCTGGTTCATAGTTGTCTATGTATTCATGAGAAGTAGAATCAATGTATTGACCATTGACATAATTACGCAATTTTTCCATTGTTGGATTGAAATGGTTTATATCCTACAAAATTGGAAAAAAGAAATGATTAACGAGAATAAAGGATGAATTATTTCAACTCAAAAGCAGCAGATTGACTACCACAAGTTAATTTGAAAGTGCCCGGTTCAACTATCCATTTATTATCCTCACCGACAAAGCGTAAATCTTTGGTTGTGAATTTGAAAACAACTTTTTTTGATTCTCCAGGAGATAAACTAATTTTTTCAAATCCTTTGAGTTTTTTATTGGCTGGAGTTACACTTGCATATTCATCTGTAATATACCATTGAACTACTTCTTTTCCTTCTTTTTTACCTGAATTTTTTACTAGAACAGATGCTTCATAAAGATCATTTCCTTTTTTGTCATAGGTTGTTTTAATACTCAAGTCCGAATAGGAAAATGAAGTGTAACTCAAACCGTGACCAAATGCCCATTGTGGATTTATTGGTAAGCCGTCTGTTTTGTTGGTCTTTGTTTCGGAATTCCCATAATCATAATATTCAATGACACCATCATATCTTGGATAAGTAAATGGTAATTTCCCACTTGGATTAGCTTCACCAAGAATAATTTCTGTTAGTGCTTCGCTTCCATAATCTCCAGGTAAATAAGCATTTAGTATTGCCGAACTTTTTGGTTCTATTTCGCGAATTACATGCGGTTTCCCAAACATCAAAACAAGAATAACAGGTTTTCCCGTTTCTTGTAATGCTTTTACAAGATTTTGTTGCTCTTCACATAAATTCAAGGACTTAATATCTCCTGGCTTTTCTGTTCCTGGCATTTCACCTAGACAAACTATAATTTTATCCGCATTTTTACTGGCCGCTAGAACCTGGTCTTTGTTTAATAAACTACATGATTCCCAGCCATCCTTAAGCGATAAATCATATCCTTGAATGTATGTAAGGTTTGAACCCAACTTAGATTTTAAGGCTTCGTGAAAATTAAGCCCCCCTTTTGTATTAAAGGATGTGTCTACTCCTTGCCAAGTATGAGTCCATGCTCCGTTTTGAAATATCAGATTATTTGCTGCTTCACCAACAAGTAACACTTTTTCAGTTTTATTTATAGGCAATGTGTTGCTTTCATTTTTCAATAGCGTGATTGATTCCAAAGCAGCCGTTTTTGCGGCCGTTTTAAATTCAGTTGAAGCAAATTGAGTATATGTTTGCCATGGCTCAAATTGTTTGTCGTAAAGACCTAACATGAGTTTTACATAAATAATTCTTGTTGCAGCATCATCCAATCTTTTCATGGAGATTTTTTTCTCGTCAATTGCTTCCTTGAACATTTTTAAATATTCTTCATGCGGACCATTATATGGAACCATACTCATATCTAGACCGGCATTTATTGCCATAATAATTGCTTCTTTTTGACTGCTTGCCACTTTGTGAACGGTATGTAACATTCGTATATCTTCCCAGTCTGAAACAGCAAAACCCTTGAAACCCCAATTTTCTTTCAAAGTTTTAGTGATCAATTTTTTATTGATGTGCCCGGGTATTCCATTCACGTCTCCTGAATTAATCATCACGGTTAGTGCGTCTGCATCTACTGCGGCTTTGAATGGAGGTAAATACAATTCTTTCATTTGTCTTTCCGGAATCCAAGCTGGAGTTCTATCTCTGCCTGATCGCGGCAAACTATATCCCACAAAATGTTTCATGCAAGCAGCAACATGCGTTGAATCAATTTTTCCATTGCCTTGATAGCCTTTAATTAAAGCCTCTCCCATTTTAGAGGCCAACAATGGATCTTCACCTAGTGTTTCAAAAAATCGAGACCAAAGCGGTTGTCTTCCTAAATCTAGAACTGGTGAAAAATTCCAAGGAACACCCGAGGCACGTGTTTCATAGGCGGTAATTTCGCCCATTTTAAGTCCGAGACTCGGGTTCCAAGTTGCAGCTAATCCAATTTCTTGAGGGAATAAGGTTCCACCTACCACATAGTTTGCTCCATGAATAGCATCAACACCATAAATTACCGGCACTTTTGTTTTACCCTGTCTAAATGGGGTGTGAATTTGATTAAGTATTTGATTCCAAGTTGTCCTGTCTAAGGTATGAGAACTAACGTTCAACACAGAGCCTACAGCTTGTTTTTCAATTAGTGTGTTGAGCTTATTTTCATCGATTTGAATGGGTAAAATAACCGCCCCGCTTTGATCAGTTTTTAACAATGCATCCAAAGTTATTTGGCAAGTTTGAGCGATTTTTTCCTCGGTAGAAAGATTTGAAACGAGTTTTTTCGCTTTTTTTAGAAACGCGTCTTCATGATCAACTTGACCAAAAGAAACTGTTGTAATTACAGTTGTAAGTGTAAAAAATAAATTTCGAATCATGGTTTATTCTATTAAAGTGACTGTCCCGTTGGTTTTTTCTGTAAATCCATCATTGTATTCAATGATAAAATAATAGGATCCAACTGGCATTTTTTTGTTATAGTGATGTATTCAAACGATAAATGCAAAAACAGAAGAAGTCTTTTCATTCAAATATTTATAAATAGAAAAGGGGGAAATTCCCCCTTTTCTATTGAACACTAACCTGATTAACTT
>Ga0255092_1000494_pt1 | contig 15023 bp, 10 predicted proteins | sample Colum_Yuk_RepC_8_2_FD_188454 | JGI IMG/M metagenome (GOLD analysis project Ga0255092, IMG submission 188454) | Freshwater microbial communities from Columbia River, Oregon, United States - Colum_Yuk_RepC_8d | ecosystem: Environmental > Aquatic > Freshwater > River | place: USA: Oregon...
CCGATAACCCCGTGCGCGCAGCAGCTTCACGGCCGCATCGCTCGTCTGGTAGGCCGGATAGCAAAAGCTCACCGGCCGTGGAATGCCCCGCTGGAGGCACTGCTGCTCGATGTATTCCACATCGGCGGCCAAGTCCTCGGGTTTCTGCCGCGGCACGCCCAGATGCCGGCGCGTGTGGTTCCCCACCTCAAAGCCCGCGTCGTGCAATCCCCGGATCTGCTCCCACGTCATGTAGTTGGTCTTGTCCGTGGCGAACTCAAAACCCTCCGTGATGAAGAACGTCGCGCCAAAGCCCAACCGCTTGAGCAGGGGCGCCACGAACGTGGCGTGACTTGCCACGGAATCATCAAACGTCAGCACCACCAAGCGGTCCGGCACCCGCTCTTGTGCCCTTCCCGCAGTGACGCACGCAATCAACAGACAGGCAGCGAACCAGTGTTTCATGCCGCCGATTCTAGGCCGTGGCTGGATTGCCGCGCCATGCCAATTAACTGTCAAGCCAGTCGCTCTTTGCAGCGACCACCCAATCAAGTGACCGAGGGGCAAGACAGAGGTGGAAAATCGGTGAGCGTGGAGCACCGGTCTCCGACCCGGCGCGCTGATTCGGCAGCTTGGCGATACAGGCGCTCGACATTCGAATGTCGAGCTACGCGGCAAGCCTGCAAGCGAAGCGGGCAGGAAGCTTCAATCTTCCTGCCCGTAATTTTCCTGTCCAAGCACTTCGCTGCCTGGCTCGGCGTGCCGCCTCACTTAGACTGCAACCGGAACTCGCCGTTGTTCCCATTGGAGGCCTTGTAGCTGCCGTTGAGCCCCTTGCCGGCGACAGTCGCGGACCACTGGTAGTCGAAACCGTCCACCTTGGTCGTGCCGGTCAAAGCGGTGTTTGCCCCGTTTGGCTTGGGCGTCATCAACGCGGTATAGCTGATGGGCTTGCCCAGCGCAGTGCCGGTGAACTTGGCGATCCACTGCCCGTTCTGCTCGCCGATGACGGTGCAGATGAGCTGACCGGAGGTGTTGTATTTGCGGTTGTTCCAAGTGCCGGACCAGGCCTGATTCACCGGCACATTGCCCTTCTTGGGCGCGTCGGCTGCGCCGACCGGGCGGCTGGGTGTGATGAAGAAGATGAGCGCGAGCAGTCCCGCCAGCAGGAGGGTGGCGCGCTTGGCGGGGTGGGAGCTGGGCGTGGCGTGCATCGGAGGGCAAATTGTGCTCATGGGCTTGGGGATTTCGACGTTGGCCGGGATCATAGCAGCGCGGCGCGACTCGCGCGCTACAGAATTAACCTCAGGGCTGGCTGCTGGTCGACGGGGGATTCGTGGCAGGGCTAGCAGCGCCGGAGTCGGGTCGTGCGCGGCGGAGCGGATGTTCCTTATCCAGCGTTCCGGACTTCAGCAGGACGAACACCGCGAACGCCAGCCCCAGCGCGAGGCTCATCATCAACACCCGCGCATGCCAGGTGCGGCTCCACTCGCGCCACGCCGCGGCCAGTGTGGCTCCCAGCCCTGGCCCGCGCTCGCCCGCTGCCGGCCGGTAAGCCCATCCCCCCTGGCCGGCTTCGCGCAACGCCTGACGCAGGACTTCGTCGGCGGACAGTTCTGGCCCCGAGATGGGTTTCGCGGCGGACGGCGGAGCCGGAACCAAAGCCGGTGCCGGCGCGGAGGTGCGCAGCAGGACCGCCAGCGCCGCGAGCCGATCGGGGCCGAACGCCCGTCGCGCAGCCCCAGGATCGCGTGCCAGTTCGGCAGCGACACGCGCGCTTTCTTCCGGAGTCAAAGTGCCGTTGAGCAGGCCGAGAATGTTTTCCTCTGTCAGCATGGCAGGCCCCGTCTCCGCTCACTTCGCCATTTCCCGCAGCGTGGTCTTGAGAACCTTACCGGTGGCGTTGCGTGGGAGCGCGGGGAGGACGCGGAAGTGGCGCGGCACCTTGTAGTCCGCGAGTTTCTCGCGCACGAAGTCGTGCAGCGCCTTCTCATCGAGCGACACGCCTTCGTTGACCACCACGAAAGCCAGCGGCTGCTCGCCGCGCCGTGCGTCGGGCACGCCGATGACCGCCGCGTCCTTCACGCCGGGGAAGCGGTGGATGACCTCCTCGACCTCGCGCGGATACACGTTGATGCCGTTGACCAGCAGCATGTCCTTCTTGCGATCGGTGATGTAGTAGAAGCCATCGGCATCGCGGTGGCCAATGTCGCCGGTGTAGAGCCACGCGTCGCGGATGGTTTTCGCCGTTTCCTCCGGCTGGTTCCAGTAGCCGCGCATCACATTCGGGCCGCGGATGCACAGCTCGCCGGTCGTGCCCACGGGGAGTTCCTTGCCGTCGTCATCGCGGATGCTCAACTCCACGCCCGGAATCGGCAGGCCCACGCTGCCCGCCTTCGGAGTGCCGTGAATTGGGTTCACAGTCGCGACCGGGCTGCTCTCGGTCGGCCCGTAGCCTTCGATGAGCGGCAGTTTCGGAAAGCGTGCGTGGAACTGCTTCAGCACCTCCATCGGCAACGGCGCGCCACCGCTGATGCACAGGCGCAAGGACGGCAACTCGATGCCCGCCGGCAGGCCCGCGAGCGCCCGATGAATCGGCGGCACGGCGGGCAGCATCGTCGCGCGGCGGTGGATGATGTCGTCGAGCACATGCTTGAACGGGCTGACGGATTTCACCAGCACCACGCTCGCACCCTGGAGCAGCGGGCAGAGCGTGCCCACGGTGAACATGAAGCTGTGGAACTGCGGCAGCAGCACGAGCAACCGGTCGTCGTCACAGAAGTCCAGACAAGTGATGCAACTGCGGACGTTCGCGAGAAAGTTGCCGTGCGTGAGCATCGCGCCCTTGGGATGGCCCGTGGTGCCGGAGGTGTAGAGCAGCGCGGCGAGGTCCGACTCGTTCAAGTCCACCGGAGACGGTGCGTCCACCTCCGACAACGCGGCGAAGTCCTCGACGTGGAGAAACTTCAACTCCGACTTGAGTGCGACGAGCTTGGCCTGGTTCTCCGTAAGACTGTGGTCGGTGATGACCACCCGTGCGCCGGAGTCACGGAGGATGAACGCGACTTCCTCGGGCTTGAGGAAGTTGTTGATGACCGTCACCACGCCACCCGCGCGCCAGACGCCAAAGAGCGCGGCGGGAAACTCCGGGCAGTTCTTGAGCCACACCGCCACGCGGTCGCCGCGCTGGACGCCGAAGTCCTTCGCCAGCGTGCGTGACAACCACGCCGCCCGCTGCGCAATCCAGTCGTAGGCGAGTTGTGCCTCACCCCAGAAGATGGCGGGATGATAGCGGCGGCGCACGACAGTCTCGGCAAAGGCAGCGAAGAGGTTCACGGGCGCAAAGTTAAAAGAAGAAATCCCCGTCTCCAAGCGCCAAGCTTCAGAACCACCGAAGGCCGGTCACCCAGCGGGACGCCCCGGGCAGGCGCGGTTAGTTCGGGGGATTTCTTTGGAGCTTGGAGCTTGGGATTTGAAGCTTATCATCGGCGACGTGATTGACACTGCGGAACGGCTCTCCGAATTCCTCCCCCGTCTTGGGGCGGCGGAGTGGATTGCCTTGGACACGGAGGCGGACAGCTTGCACGCCTATCCGGCCAAGCTCTGCCTGCTTCAGTTCAGCATCCCCGGTGCAGACGTGCTGGTGGACCCGCTCGCGGCCCTCGATCTCACCCCGCTCTGGGACACGCTCCGCGGACGCGAGCTGCTGCTGCATGGCAGTGACTACGATTTGCGCCTGCTGCGCGAGCACCACGAGTTCGTCCCGCACAAGATCTTCGACACGATGATCGCCGCGCGCCTGCTGGGCGTGATGAAATTCGGCCTACAGGATCTCGTGGGCCAGACACTCGGCGTCGCCCTGGAGAAAGGCCCGCAGAAGGCCGACTGGGCGCAGCGCCCGCTCACCGAGCGGATGGAGAACTACGCCCGCAACGACACCCGCTACCTGCACCCGCTGGTCAGCCGGCTTCGCGAGCAGCTCGTCGCCAAGGACCGGCTCGCGTGGTGCGAGGAGAGCTGCGCCGCGCTCGTGGCCGAGTGCGCCATCCTCCCGCCGCCGGACCCGAACCGTGAATGGCGCATCAAGGGCGCGGCCCGCCTCACGCGCGAGGAACTGGCCGTGCTGCGCGAATTGTGGCACTGGCGTGAGAAGGAGGCCACCCGCTGCAACCGCCCGCCGTTCTTCCTCCTGAGCCACGATGCGCTGCTGGACCTCTCCATCGCTGCGGTGGATGACGTGCCGTTGGACCCGCTGCTGCCGCGCCGCTTCGCCCCGCACCGCCGTGACGGGGTGCTGAAGGCCGTCGCACGTGGTCTTGCCATCCCATCGGCGGAGTGCCCGCAAAAGCTGCGCGGTGTCTCCTACCACCCCACGGACGCGGAGCGGACACGCTTCGACCGGCTGAAGGCAAACCGCGACCGCCGCGCGGCGGAACTGGTCATCGATCCGACTCTCATCGCCAGCAAGCAGACGCTGGAGTGGTTGTCCCGCAACGGCAGCGATCCCGGTGCGCTGTTGCTCAAGTGGCAGCGTGAGTTGATGGGAATATGAACCGGCTGACCGGCGGTGCCCACCCGCCTGGCTAAACCTCTTCCAACGGCTTCTTCGCGTCGCCGAAGGTCTTCGGGCGCACGTCCATCTTGTCCATCATGGACAGGAAGAGGCGGCAGAGCTGGCGCTCGGGCTTGTCCTTGTAGTCGAGCGCGCGACCGCCTTTGAGCCGGCCACCGGCACCGCCGAGCAAGATGACCGGAAGCTGGTCGTTATCGTGGCGGGCACCGGCCATCATGCTGGAGCAGTGCATGAGCATGGTGTTGTCGAGCAAGGTGCGCGGGCCCTCCTGAATCGCTTCGAGCTTCCGGGCGATGTAGGCCACTTGCTCCACGAAGAACTGGTTCACCTTCAGCCAGTCCTCGCCGTCGCTGTGCGAAAGCAGGTGGTGAATCATGTAGTCAATGCCGTTGCCCTTCTGCTGCACGCTGGGGAGATTCGGGAAACGCAGAGCGCTGTGGTCGTTGTTCAGCTTCAACGTCGTGATGCGCGTGGTGTCGGTCTGGAAGCCAAGCACGAGGATGTCGCACATGAGCCGCATGTGTTCGGCTACGTCCTGCGGGATGCCGTCGGCAGGACGCGCGATGTTCGGCTTGGCGAGCGTGGGCCGCCAGCCTTGCACCTCGCCGCGCTTGCCCGCGCTTTCGATGCGCTTCTCCACGTCGCGGACGGAGTCGAGATACTCGTCGAGCTTGCGCTGGTCGGCGGGGCTGATGTTGCGGCGCAGGCTGCTGGCATCAGCGAGCACGGCGTCGAGCACGCTCTTGTCGCCCGGCGTGGCGGCATCCTTGAACAACCGGTCAAAGGCCAGCGCGGGGTAAAGCTCCAGCGGCGTCGGCGTCGTGGGCGAACTCCACGAGATGTGCGAGCTGTAGAGCATCGAGTAGTTCTTGTGGACGGACGGATTCGAGTGCTCGCAGCCCAGCACGAGGCTCGGCACCTTCGTCGAGCGCCCGTAAGTCTGCGCCAGCAACTGGTCGAAGCTCGTGCCCGAGCGAATCTCCCCGCCGCTCGCGATGGGCGCGCCCGAGAGCATGTTGCCCGTCTGCGAGCTGTGGATGTTCCCCTTGCGCGCCTCCTCGTGATACAGGCCGCGCACGAAGGTCAGCTTCTCGCGGAAGTCAGCCAGCGGCGTGAGCACGCGGCCCAGTTCCATCGCGCGGCCTTCGCCCTTGGCCCACCATTCCTTCGAGTGAAAGCCGTTGCCGGAGAACAGCACTGCGAGGCGCACGGGGGCTTCGCTCGCGGGCTTCTGCTTCGGCTCGTCGCCCCAAACGTTGAAGGATTCCATCCACGGCAGGGCCATGGTGACGCCGACACCGCGCAGGAAGGCGCGGCGGTTGAAGCGGTGGGTGGTTTTCATAGCTTTGATATTACCAGACGCGCGCTGCGCCCAACCGTGACAAAGGAAGGTCGGGCGAAAGAATCGTGAGGCCGGACTCGATGGCCTGCGCGGCGAGGAGCCGGTCAAAAGGGTCGGCGTGCGTGCGCGGCAACTCACCGCTGCGGAAAATTGCCTCGCGGGTGACCGGCAACGATTGGAGTTTGTGATAGACGAACTTTCGCGGAATCCAGTTCTTGGGAACGTCGGGCAAAGGCAGTTTCCCCGCCGAATGTTTCAGGGTGATTTCCCAGATACTGATGTCACTGACGAACAGGTGCGACCCGACATCGTTCAGAAATTCGATCGCCTTGGCCGACAACATACCCGGCTGCTGGGCGAGCCAGAGGAACGTGCAGGTGTCGAGCAGGTATCTCACAGCCCCCACTCTTTCAACTCCGCCTCCGTCAGCGGGGCAAAGGCCGAGTCGGGAAACACGAACGGCTTCCCCTCAATGTCACCGACCTTTGGCCGAGATGCTTGCTTGGCAGTCTTCATTGGCACCAGCTTCGCCACGGCCTTCTTGCCCCGGGCAATGACATATTCCTTGCCCTGCTCCACCTCGGCCAGGTAGCGCGACAGGTGGGTCTTGGCCTGATGGGTCGTGATGGTCGTCATGGATGAACTCTTGTTCAGTTGACTAACTTAGTCAACCGCCGCAAGTCCACGAATCTCCCGGAACTGCCGGCTCTGCACAATCAACTCCACCGCCGTGCCGACACGGTGCTCGTTCGCCGCGAACTGCTTCAGCATCTCGTCAATCAACGGCTGGTCGCTCAACTGGACGCTCCGTCCAAGCGCGAAGCCCAGCAGCTTGCGGCAGAACTGTCGCTCGAAGGCGCCGCGCCGCGTGGTGAGCAAATAAGTCCGCAAGCCATCAAGACCATCCAGCTCCGTGCCGTCGGCTGTGCGCGTGCGGGTGTCAATCGCCAGGCCCGCCGCGTCCTTCGTGCGCAGGCGACCTATGGCGTCGTAGCGCTCCAATGCGAAGCCAAACGGGTCAATGCGCGCGTGGCAGCCGGCGCACTTCGGGTCGCCGCTGTGGCGCTCGATGAGTGCGCGCTCGGTGAGCCCGGCGGGCGCTTCCTCGGGAAGCACGGGAACGCCCTTGGGCGGACGCGGCAACCGCTCGCCGAGCAAGGTTTCACTCAACCAATTGCCGCGCAGAATCGGACTCGTGCGCGAGGCGCCGCTCTGCTTCGCCAGCGTCGCGCCGAAGCCCAGCACGCCGCCGCGGCCTTGCGCGCGCACGCCCTCTATGCGGAGCCAAGTGGAGTCAGAAGCCAGAAGCCGGGAGTCGGGAGTCATGCCGTAGTGCTTCGCGAGCGTGCCGTTCACGAACGTGTAGTCCGCGTCCAGCAGCGCCAGCACGGAGCCGTCGCGCTGGAAGAGGTCGGTGAAGAAGCGGATGGGCTCTTCGTTCAACGCGCCGCGCACGGTCTTGAACGTCGGGAAATGCCGCTCGCTCTTCTCGTCGAGCGTGTCGAGGTCGCGCGTGTGCAACCACTGCGCGCCGAACTCCACGGCGAGCCGCCGCACGCGCGCGTCTGCCAGCATCCGCCGGGTCTGCGCCACGAGCACGTCGGGATTGCGCAACTTGCCAGCCGCCGCGAGCGCGGCCAGCTCCGCATCCGGCGTGGAGGACCAGAGGAAGTAACTCAAGCGTGTGGCCAGCTCGGTGTCGCTCACGGGCGACTGCGCCTTGCCGGGCGCAGGCTGCTCGAACTTGTAGAGAAAACCCGGCGCGACGAACACCCGGGCCAGCGTCATGCGGATGGCCGTTTCGTGCGGCAGTTCCTGCGCGCGGAGCTTGCGGTAGAGCGTGCTCAACTCCTCCCGCTCCGAGTTCTTCAGCGGGCGACGCCACGCGCGCTCGGCGAAGTTCACCACGGCTTCAAGCTGCTTCGGCTCGGCGGCGAGCAGCTCTTTGCGGAAGGCCTCGGCGCGTTGCTTGATGGGCTCACGCATCGGGGTGAACGCGCTCGGGTCCGCGTCTTGCGTGGCGTATTGCCAGAGCTGCTCGAACGCATCCACGAGCTTGAGTGGGCTTTGACTGACGAAGTGGAGCTCCGCCCAGAGCCGCTCCAGCTCGGCGGTCTGCGCGTCGTCCAGCAGCAGCCGGCGAAGCTGGTCGTCCTCGCGGTAATACAGCGTGAGCGTCACGACTTCATCCACCGGAACAATCTTCGTGTAGCAGAGCGCGGCGGGGAAAAGCTGGCGGAACTGGTCGAGCCCGGCCTCGATGCGTTTGCGCGCCGCGCTGCCGTCGGACACGAGGATGGGTGTGTCCGAGCCGACCGGCCGCTCGCCGTCGGACCAAGTGCTCTTGCCGCCCAACTCCTTCGCCGCGCCGGCGGCGAGGCCCGAGGCGCTCGCGGGCTTGGTCGTGAGCACCTGCATTTGCACGCTGCCCTCCGCGCCGGTCTCGCGGTGCAGCGTGGCCGTGGCGACGAACTCGCAGCCCTCGACCAAGTCGGCGGGCAGACGGACCTCGAGCACGGATGGTGCGCGGACGCAGAGGTTCGCGGCGGGGAGCGCAGAGCCGTTGGGGTGCTTACCGAACAGCGCAGGGTCGAGGCCGGGGGAATTGCGAATTGCGAATTGCGAATTGCGAATCTCCGGCGCGGGCGCGTTCGTTGAGTTCGCGAGCTGGCTCTTGAACAGCGGCCCGCCCAGCGCCGTGATCTGGCGGTGCAGCAGCGTGTCCGGCGCGTCTTTCGCCAAGCCGGTCGGGCCGCTCTCCAGAAGCTTCTGCACTGCGGCGGCGAGCTTGCCCTTTTCCGCCGCGTCGGCCGCGCCGCGCCACTTCGCCAGCAACGAGCCAGCCGGGACGATGGAGTCCGCGCCGCCGCCGGTATCGGGCTCACTGTAGAAGTGCCAGACGCCGGGATTGCCCAGCAGGTCAGCGTGCGGGTTGCCGGCGAGGATGTTCGGCGAAACGTCCCGGGCGAGATTCCACTGCTTGCCGTCGGTGGCCTTGAAGTCGAGGGCCACCGCTGTCATGTCGCACGAGTGGTTGCCGTCGCGCGGGCCGATGACGATGGAGAGTAAATCCCCCGGTTGCACGGCGAGGCCTTCTTGCGGCGGGACTTTCACTTCTCTCGCACCCTGCGCGATGCCGGAGGCGAGGCGCTGGCGCGTGCTGCCGCGCCGGAGTTCGAGCGACCACGTCACACCGTTGCCGCACTCGGGATGCACGGGCTGCACCGTGGCCTCGACGCGCACGGTGGTGGCGGCGGGGCTGTTCCAGCCGATGCACACGCGCAGCTTCGGTGCGGGGTGAACGCCGACGCTGTGCGGCTTCATGTGGCCGGGGATGCGGACAGCGTTGTCGGAGGAATTCGCGAGGACGCTCAAGGCTTCCGCGCCGGTCCAGCCCTTGATGAAGTCGTAGTTGTTCGCGCTCTCCAGCTTCTTGGTCATATGCGACGTCACGCGCACGGGGCCACCGCCGATGCCGAGGTAGTCCAGCCACGCGTTGAGCAACGCGGGCTCGACATCGTGCTTCTGCGCGAGAGCGGCGACGCCGCTGCGGTCGGGCAGCGCGCTGGCTTCATCCGCCGCCGCGAGGCACTTCGCCGCGCTGGCTGCGACGCGTTCGCGCTGCGTCTGGAAGGCCAGCACGGCCTCGCGCACGTCGCGCAAGTGCAAGTCGGGGCGGCCCGGCGCGACGAGGCGCGGGTTTTCCCAGACGGCGAAGTCATGCTCGTTGCCATCGCCGGCGTCGGAGGCAAGGAGGTAGAGGATGACTTCGTTGCCGCTGGTGGGCGCGGGGAGTTTCAGGCGGACTTCCTGCGACGACGCGATAGGAAGCACGGGCATTTGCCACGCGCTCGGGCCGTTGCGCTTGCCGATGTGACCGACGGTGGTGAAGCGCCACAAGGCGCGCTGCCATTGGGCGATGCTCGCGGCGAGGGCGGGCGCGTCGGTGGGTTTGGCTGTGCGCCACTGGGCGCGGATGAGATCAAGCACGAGCGAATGCTCCGAGCCGTTCAGCGCCGCCCAAAGCGTGCCGAGATACTTCGCGTTGAGGCCGCGTTCCTTGGCCACGTCGGCGAAGGTCTTGCGTTTGGCTGACAAGGCGTCGCGTTCGGCGAGCGTCGCGGTGAGATACTTCTCCAGCGGCAACACGCCACCGTCCTTGGTGTCGAACTTTATGCCTTGCAGGTTTACTGCCAAGCCGCCGCCCTTCTCCGTGAACTGCGCGTAGAACGCCCGGATGGCTGCGAGGCGCTCCTCCGTCCAGTCGCGCTGCGACGTGCTTGGTGAGAAGGCGAGGCCGTCCGGCAACAGCACGGCGTGGGCGGCGAGGTCCTTCGCGGCGTCGAGATACTTCGTGAGCAGCGCGGGCGACATGACAAGCGCCGCGCCGGCGTTGGAGAAGCCCTCGCCCGCCGCGCCGTCCGTGGGAAACTCGCGCGCCGGGTTCAGCGCCTCGACGCCCGTGAGGTCGCGAATGGTGTAGGTGTATTCCGCGTTCGAGAGGCGGCGCAGCACGACGGGGCCTGGGTCTCCCGCATTGGCCAGCGCGACTTCGTGGAGCGTGCCCCGCACCCAGGCGAGGAGCTTCGCCTTTTGCGCGCTGGAGAGCTGGGGCTTGTCCTTCGGCGGCATCTCGCCGAGTTCGAGTTGTTCCTCGACCTGCAGCCAGACCCTCGCGTCGCGCTTCACTGCGTCGAGGGATGAGAAGCGTTGGAGGTCGAGGTCGCCCTTATGGTCCTTGGTCGAGTGGCACTTAAGACAGAACTCGTTCAGGAGGGGGCGGATTTCCATTTGAAAATCCGCCGTGGCCGCGCGCCCACCGAGCGAAGACAGGGTTAGGGCCGCGGACAGCGCAATGACTTTGGCGGTGTGATTCATGCGAGCACTTCTTTGACGACGTTGGCGCCCTCCACCCCAGTCAGCCGGAAATCGAGGCCGGCATGTCGGTAGGTGAGCTTCTCGTGATCGAAGCCCATGAGGTGCAGGATGGTGGCGTGAAAATCGTGGACGTGGACGGGATTCACAGCGGCGCGGAGGCCGATCTCATCGGTGCTGCCGTGGACGATGCCGGGCTTCACACCGGCACCAGCGAGCCAGGAACTGAAGGCCCAGGGATGATGCTCGCGGCCTTTGGCATCGGCGGTGTTGTTGAAGGGCGTGCGGCCAAACTCCGTGGTCCACACGACGAGCGTGTCGTCCATCATGCCGCGTTGTTTCAGATCGCGCAGCAGTGCGGCGATGGGTTGATCGACATTCTTCGCGAGCGGCACATGCGTCATCATGTCGCCATGCGCGTCCCAGTTGCCGGAGGAGCCGGTGTCGATGAGTTCGACGAAGCGCACACCCCGTTCGATGAGTCGTCTTGCCGCGAGGCATTGCCAGCCGAAGCCGCTGGTCTGGCCGCGCTGAAGGCCGTAGCTGGCGAGCGTGGCGTCGGTTTCCTGTTTGAGATCAAACGCATCCGGCACGGACATCTGCATGCCGAAGGCCGTCTCGAAAGTCTGCATGCGTGCGGCGAGCAGCGGATCGTGTGCTCTGGTGGCGAGGTGCTCCTCGTTCACCTGGCGCAAGGCGGCGAGTTCGAGTTGCTGGCGATTCGTGGGCACGCGTGGCGCGACGTTGGCGATGGGTTCGGCCCCGGGCACGACGAGCGTCCCCTGATACGCGCCGGGCAAGAAGTCGCTCGCGAAGACCTGCGTGCCCGCGTAGGTCTGCCTCGGCGCGATGACGACAAAGCCGGGCAGATTGCGGTTCAGCGTGCCGAGGCCGTAAGTCGCCCATGAGCCGATGCTGGGCCGCGACTGGGCGAACGAGCCCGTGTGCATGCCGAGCGTGGCGTTGTAGTGGTTCGAGTGCGAGGTGTGCATCGAGCGGATGAGCGCGGTGTCATCCACGCAAGTCGCCATGTGCGGAAACAGCCCGCTGACCTCCGTGCCGCATTGCCCGTGCTTCGCAAACTCCCACTGCGGCCGCTTCAAATATATGCGCTCATAGCCGGGGCGTCCTTTGATCTCGGGATGGTCGGCCTTGATCTCCTTGCCATGGCCTTTCACCAGCTCCGGCTTCGGATCCAAGGTGTCCACATGAGACACGCCACCCGTCATGAAGAGAAAGATCACATTCTTCGCCTTGGTCGGGAAATGCGGTTGCTTCGGTGAAAGCGGGTCCGTGCTGTCAGCGAGCAGCCGCTGCACGATGCCGGGAAACAGGAGCGATCCAGCCGCTGCGGAGCGGACGAACTGGCGGCGGGAGAGCGGTGTGTTCGCAATCATTTGGCTTGGTGCTGCTTGATGAACGTTTCCGCTTCCTCGGCGAAAATACCTTTGTTGTTCATGATCTGCACGTCTTTGGATTTCTCAACGAGGATTTTTGGCGTGCCTTTGGGCGCACTCTCAGCGACCGGGCCAAACGTGTTACCGCGAATCATGACATGGGCCGCGCAGGTGATGGTAATTGCCGGGCCGACGGGCCAGTTCCACCCAAAGACACTCGGAGTGGTGCCGAAGCCGGAAAACGAGTTGCCGTCAATCAGGATGTTCGTGCTGTCGTGCGAGATGTTTTCCGGCGCATCGCTCACGATGGGTTTGGTGCCCGGAACTCCCGAAAGTGGAGACGCACCGATGACAATGTTGGGGTGATTGTTATCAGTGAACGTGCAGTCGCGCACCGTGAAGTTGCGAATCGTCGATCCTTCCTCGAAATACCATTCGGGCGCGGCGGAAATCGCGGGCTGGAAGCTATTGCTGAACGTGCAGCGCTCAATCGTGCAATGGGCGGCTTTCAAGTTGAGGCACTTCGCGCGAAAGACCTGGAACTTGCTGTCGCGGATGATGGTTTCCTGCCCCACCGTCGCCACGTTGATGAGCCGGTCTATGCCGTCCGTCATGGACTCGCGGCTGAAGTTCATGCCGACGCCCACCCCGACGCGCTCGGTCACGATATCCCGATCCAGAGCAATAACGAAAGTTCCGCCGGGGTTGCTCGTGGCTGTTGTGATGATGGCGTCCGACCGCATTCTTTTGTGCAGCCAATCCCAGAGTTCCACCCGGTCGCCCGCACGGTAATCGCTGTTTTTGGCCTGCACGACCAGCGTCCGCTTGTCTCTTTGCTCGGTGATGCGCGTGTAGTTGGACAAAATATCAATGCCGTCGTCGTCTATTTTGGAAAAATCGCACTGATCGAGCAGAAGCTTTCCGCGCAGGCCGCTGATCTGGCCGCCGCCCGCGCAGGAATAAAGTCGAGCTGAGCCCGGCGGCACACCGATCACGAAGCGCCGGAACGTCGTGGCGCCTTCCAGCCCGTTGACGTAGAAGCCCGCGTTGGCCCCGCCGCCCCAGTAATTGATGTCTTCCAATGTCGTGTCGCGCAGATTGCTGAGGATGAAAGCGTGGCTGCGGCTCTCAGAATAAATGAAGAATCTCTTGCCGGCCCAGTTTTCGATGTTGGGCGGCCCTTGCAGCTTCCAGCGCCAAGTGTGCTCACCGGTTTTTACCATTTCAGATGGGTTGGGCCAATGGCGATCCAGTTGATAGTAGTTCTTCTCCGAGAAAACGAACGGATGCACCTGCGAGCCCTTGAACGTCGGATCGTTTGGTGCGGGATAGCCTGGGTCAATCGACACTTCGCAAGTCATGTTCGGGATATCCACACTCGTAATCGTGCCCTGCGTGTAGCCCAGAGGGTCATGATCAATGGAGATTTTGCGGACAGTTATGCTCTTGCTGTCAACGAGGCGGAACACCGGCTCATCCAGATCACCCGATACGATGGTCGTGTCGCCTTCGCCCTGAAACGTCAGCCCGTCCGCACCCGTGATGCGAATGGACTTTTCCTTTCCCAGCGCCGTTTTGTATCGCCCTGAAGGTAGCGAGACGACAGCGCCCGCTCCCTGTTTTTGTGCCGCGACAATGGCTGCGTTGACAGCTGCCGTGTCGTCGGTCACGCCGTCGCCTTTGGCACCAAAGTGTTTGACGTTAACCGGTTTCAGCTCGGCTGGTTTTTCCGCCGCCGCCACGGTGGCAATAGCCAACAGGGCGAGCGCCACCACCACGAGGGATGAAAAAGCACATGCTCTGCGTGGGGTGGGTGGCAGTTTCATCTTGCTTGCTCTTCTTCGTCGGTTCTTGCCGGGCAACCAGGAACCGGGAAGGTGCCGCCATCAGTATTTCGGAAAGATGGCGGGCGTTGGGAAGCGCTCCTCGGTGTTGGCACCGTCGTTGAGGTATTCCTCGCGAGGAACCTGGGCCTGGGGCCAGCTCGCAGGACGGACGCGGACGACCCGAGTGGGGCGGATGCCTTCGATGATGAGGTCAGTCTCAAAGCGGATCTGGAGGCCGCTGCTGCCGAGCGGAGCTTCGCCGGGCAGCTTGATGACGTCGATGATGGTGCCTTTCGAGGCCATGTGGGCGGGGCCGTAGGCACCGTGGGTGTGCTTCAGGGTATTGGCTACGGCATTCATCAGGGCGGGGCTGCCCTTGGTGAAATCGGCGTAGAGAGATGGGTCCATGCCGCCGAAGAGGGTCGCGGTCACGGTGGCGCGGCCAAACTTGCCATACTCGACATGGTCAATCCACGCGGCCATCCACCGGCTACGAATGAAGGCCTTGTGCGTTTCGGCTTGGTTACGGGCAGCGCGTTGGTTCGCGGTGTCGTCGAGCCAGATGTCAGAGATGTGAAAGCGGGTGAAGATGCCGTCGGGTGTGGGTTTCCAGGTGAGTCCGATCAGGACGGACTGGCCGTTGAGGGCTTTTTTTCCTCCGGCAGGCCACGTGCCTTCGGTGATCAAGTCCTCGATGCCGAGACATTCACGGCCGCGCCAGATGCGGGTGGCGGCATCGAAGGTCATTTTTTCCTCGATGGCCTTCGGATCGCCTCCTTTCTTGGGCTCGCGAGTGGCGATGATCATGCCTGCGTGGCTTTTGATCTCCAGTTCCTTGAGTTTCCAAGTCAAACCCTGGCGCTGACAGTGACTGGGCTCGTCTTCGAGGAGAAGCACATGATTCTGGGCGGGGAAGATGCCTGCGCCCCGATTGTGATTGGCATCCTGCTTCCCGCTATCCACGGGCAATACCGGCACGGCGGAAATCTTCGGGTCCGGCGGCAAAAAGGCGTGGACGTGCATCACGCTGC
>Ga0255092_1000507_pt1 | contig 14849 bp, 9 predicted proteins | sample Colum_Yuk_RepC_8_2_FD_188454 | JGI IMG/M metagenome (GOLD analysis project Ga0255092, IMG submission 188454) | Freshwater microbial communities from Columbia River, Oregon, United States - Colum_Yuk_RepC_8d | ecosystem: Environmental > Aquatic > Freshwater > River | place: USA: Oregon | collected...
TCCATTAGCTGAAAGTAAGGTTCCAAAAATGAAATTTATGCTAATGGCAAAGAAACCAAGCATCAACCAGATAAAAGACGCTTTTGATTCTTGAATATTCGAATCATAAATCCAACTTAGTACACTTTCTGCATTAAAACACAACGAAACGACCAATACTCCACAGCCTCCAATTAATAAATTTCCACTAGTTTGTAATAAAGGAACAACCTCTTTCGTAGATCTTTTTAAGATGCGCGAAAACATGGGGAATAAGAGCATTACGAAGACCATTCCAAACATATATAACGCATCTAAAAGCCGAAATCCCTGGGCGTAAACACCTGCCTCAAACGAACCATTTGTATGTAATCTTTCTAAAATAACCGAATCTGACCGTGTATAAATGATCATCAATAAAATTAACAAAGCATATGGTAAACTTTCTTTGATTGCGTCAATAGAAAAGTTCTTATCAAACTTAAACTCTTTAATTCGAACGATTTTTGATAAAACCACAAAAGAAATCAAAGCGGTTATCAAATAACAAATCGTTTGAACCCAAACATACCACTCAATTTGAAAACTATTATATGACGTGTGATATAGCAAAAGAAATCCACAAAAAACAATTAAAAGAAAACGATCAAGAACAGAAATTACAGCATCGGTTTTAAAATAATGCAGCCCAGAAAAATAACTTCGAGCATATGCTGTAAACATAATAAATAACTGATTTACAACCAATACTAAAAGAATCGTAATTTCAAATCCACGATAACCGATTATAAAACCAATAACAAGTGTAAAAAGAGCATAAATAACAAAAAGTAAAAACCGCAAGGTAATGATTCGTCCAACATGTTTTGTGCTAAATCAGGGTCTCGTGCCATGGTTCGGATCGTGTAGTTGTTAATCCCCAAATCGATTAGGATATTAAACAAAACGGAAAGATTTAATAACGAAAAATACAAACCATAGTCATGAGCCCCAACACGATTTTGAACCTCAGCATCTATATATAATAGGGAGAACGGCTTAATAAGTAAATTAAGAAAAAGAGAAAGAATAAGGTTTGTCAGAAAGTTACCTTGCATTTGCTTTGGCAAGAGGTTTTATCGAATTAAAAGCTTGAACCCTTTGCCATGAATATTCATTATTTCAATATTATCGTCTTCCTTCAAGAGCTTTCTCAATTTAGCGATGTAAACGTCCATGCTTCTACCGTTAAAATAATTATCATCTCCCCAAACAGCCCTTAATGTTGCTTGTCGGTCAAGAATTTCATTTTGATTTTTAACCAATAATAGAAGCAAGTCATTTTCTTTAGTTGTTAATTTTTTAGGGCCATCTGATACATGAAGAACTCTTAATTCTGGTTCATATCTGATTTTACCAATAAACATTTCAGAATTAACGTTTATTTCTTCCGGCAGCACTCTTTTTAGAATAGCATTGATTCTAGCAAGCAACTCCTCCATTGAAAATGGTTTCGTAATGTAGTCGTCAGCACCCACTTCAAACCCATGTAGTTTATCTTCCTTCATAGATTTGGCAGTAAGAAATAGAATAGGAACTTTTTTATCAACCTCTCTGATTTCCTTTGCTAAGGAATAACCATCCATTTCTGGCATCATAACGTCAAAAACGCAAAAGTCAAACGATCCTTTCGTGAACCGCTCATAAGCGACCTTTCCATTCCTAGAAAGAACAACTTGAAACCCCTTGTTTTGTAAATAATTGAACAATAATTGTCCTAAATTTTCGTCGTCTTCTGCTAATAATATTGAAACCTTCTTACTCATATGATATTGCATTAAAAAATAATGGTAAATGTTGATCCCTCTCCGAAAACACTTTTGACTTTGATTTCCCAATTGTAAAAATCACATACAACCTTAACATAACTTAAACCTAAGCCAAACCCCTTCACATTGTGAATATTACCCATTGGAACTCTATATAATTTATCAAATAGATAGGGAATATGTTCTTTTTTTATCCCAACACCAGTGTCTCTAACGCTCAAATATACATGTTTATTGTCACTATGAAGACTGATGTCTACCTCTGGTTTTTCGCGACTATATTTTATGGCATTGTCAAGTAAATTTGAAAACACATGGGTTAAATGCATTATATCCGCATCAATTATTACTTGTTCATTGTCTTTGGTAAACGAGATTTTTCCGTCAAGTCCGCGAATACGAAAACGGGCATTTTCTACTTCTTTTTCCACTAACTCAACAAGGTTTAAAGGTTCATTTTTAAACTTGATTTCACCTTTTTCCATTACCGCACTTTGCAAAATAGTTTCCACCAAAGAGCTTAATTTTTTATTTTCTTGCTGAATCATGTTTGCATAAGGCGCTATAGCCATGTGTGTTTTGGAGTCAAGCATGTCCGGATCACCCATCGCCTCACAAGCCAAAGAAATGGTTGAAATAGGTGTTTTAAACTCGTGTGTCATATTTGAAATGAAATCACTTTTCATTTCCGAAATTCTTTTTTGTTCCAAAATAGTTCGAAACATGATGACAAGTGAAACTATGATAAAGACCACCAAAATTAATGTTACAAGCAGTGAGTATTTCATTTCTTGGAATACAAACGATTGTTTATCTGGAAAATACAGATATAAATAAATGTTTTCATCTATGTTGTTGCTTGGAAATAATAGCGTTTTTCCACTTTCAGAAAGTTTTATAGCTGAATCATAACCTTTTGATTTTTTAGGGTAATCAAAAATCACTTTCTTACCATCGCCAACAGCAAATTGATATTTTTTTGGAAGGTCATCTCCGGATAATTCATTTCTAATTACTGAATCTAAAAACGAAATATCAACACGTGTTCTTTGGTCGCTGTATATGTTATCTCTAAACGCTTGAACCATCATGTCATTTACAAAGCGAGCTTTTTTGAAAACTTGTTGTAATACTTGCTGATCGAGCTGAATTGAAATATTCATGGAATCATTTGCCGGAAGCGGATTGTTACTTTTATCAAATAATTCTTTTAATTCTTGAATGTCTCTTGCATATACTTTTTGCTCTGTTGTTACACCGGTTAATGAATCAACAGCAGTTCCTTTAATGATCAGGTAACTTATTTTTTTTCCTTTTTTGTAAACGGTTGTATCTGAAATTGAAACAGACCCATTTTTTGGAACCAAACTTTTAAACTCCTCCTTTAGTAAATCTTTGTACTGCGTACTAAAATCATTGTTCACCAAGCGCATGTATCTTCGAATATCTTCTGCTTTTTCATGGCGAATAGCAATCCGCTCCAATGAAGTTTTTAGGACGTTGTTAAATTGCGTTGTTTTTCGTTCATATAGCTGGGTCACCTGAAACGTTTGAATAATCAATAATGATACAACTGATACAGCTAAAAGAATAACAACAAGATTAACTCGAATCCTTTTCATGTTAAAGGCGGTCTTAAGATTTTTAAACAAATTTAGAACTTTTTTATATTATGCGCGCATAATGTTTGTATCTTTGTTTCAATGAAAGACTTAAAAATCAATTTAATTGATTTACATATTCGACATACTTGGCATCGAATATATCGAATGTACAATCAGAAAGCCCTAACTCACGGCATTACTATTTCTGCAGGTTTTATTCTCATGAATATTGAAAAAGAAGGAACCCCAAGTACAGCTTTAGGGCCAAAAATGGGCATGGAACCAACATCGTTATCCAGAACACTTAAATCTATGGAAGAACAGGGCTGGATAACAAGAGGATCTGCCGAAAATGATAAACGAAAAGTGTTGATTTTTTTAACCCAGGAAGGTTTAAATAAACGACGAATCGTGCGAGATTTTTTATTGGATTTTAACAACAAAATTGCCTCGAGAACACATAAGGATAGTTTAAAAGGATTTTTTAAAACAATGTCTGTTTTAGACCAGATTATAGATGAAATTGTAAAAACAGAAAGTTAGAGTTATGAATAGATTTATCAAGCGAGTGGCGGTTCTTGGTTCCGGTATTATGGGATCACGGATTGCATGTCATTTTGCAAATATTGGATGCGAAGTTTTGCTATTAGATGTAATTCCTAAAGAACTAACACCGGATGAGATTAAAAAAGAATTAACGCTGGAATCTCCGTTAGTTAGAAATAGAATTGTAAATACGTCGCTTGATTCTACTTTAAAGTCAAATCCATCTCCCATCTATAAAAAATCTTTCAGCTCGAGAATAAAAACAGGAAATTTTGATGACAATTTGTCTGACGTCAAAGATTGCGATTGGATTATTGAAGTAGTGGTCGAAAGATTAGATATAAAAAAACAATTATTCGATAAAGTTGAATTATATCGAAAACCAGGAGCCATAATTTCCTCCAATACTTCGGGCATACCTATTCATTTAATGCTTGAAGGAAGGTCAGAGGATTTTCAAAGTCATTTTTGTGGCACTCATTTTTTTAATCCACCAAGGTATCTTCAGCTTTTAGAAATTATTCCCACTCCAAAAACGGATTCCAGAATTGTCGATTACTTGATGAATTTTGGTGTGAAAAATTTAGGAAAAAAAACCGTTCTCTGCAAAGACACACCCGCTTTTATTGCAAATCGAGTTGGTGTTTACGCTATTATGGCGCTTTTTCATGCCGTTGACGAATTAGGTTTAACAGTAGAAGAAATAGATAAACTTTCCGGCCCCGTTCTAGGACGGCCAAAGTCAGCGACTTTTAGAACGTGTGACGTAGTTGGTTTAGACACCTTAGTTTTGGTGGCGAATGGCCTCTACAATAATTGTTCTCAAGACGAGGAAAGAGAGCTCTTTAAACTTCCATCCTACATCGAAAAAATGGTTGAAAACAATTGGCTTGGATCCAAAACGGGACAGGGGTTTTATAAAAAAGTGAAAACGGAGGAGGGCAAATCTGAAATTCATGCACTTGATCTAAAAACATTTGAATATAAATCATCCCAAAAAGTTTCATTTCAAACATTGGAAATAACAAAGTCTGTCGACGATTTGAAAAAGAGAATAAAAATGCTTTTTGCTGGTCAAGATAAGGCTGGTGAATTTTACAGAAAGCTATTTGCCGGTTTATTCTCCTATGTTTCAAATAGAATACCCGAAATATCCGATGATTTATATAGTATTGATGATGCGTTGAAGGCTGGTTTTGGTTGGGAATTAGGACCATTCGAAACATGGGATATTCTGGGGGTTTCTGAAGGAATTAAAATTATTGAGGGGCAGGGAAAAACGGTTGCTCCATGGGTTAATGAAATGGTTAATTCGGGGAAGAATTCATTTTACAGCGTTTCGGAAGGAAGAAAATTGTTTTACCAAATAAATCAAAAAGAGTATTGCCAAATTCCAGGAACTCAGGATCAAATCACTTTGGATAATCTTCGAGAAACCAACAAAATTTGGTCAAATTCAGATGCTACAATTGTACATATAGGAGATGGAATTTTGAATGTAGAATTTCACACGAAAATGAATACGATTGGCGGTGGTGTTATTCAAGCGATTAACAAAGCTATTGATATAACAGAGCAAGATTATAAGGGATTGGTGATTTCCAATACGGGTCAAAATTTTTCAGCGGGTGCAAATGTGGGAATGATATTTATGATGGCTATTGAACAAGATTATGACGAATTAAATTTTGCCGTGAAAGCATTTCAAGATACGATGATGCGTGTTAGATATTCAAATATTCCCGTAGTTGTCGCTCCCTTCAACCTTGCTTTAGGTGGTGGTTGTGAAATAGCGATGCATGCGGATAAAGTCGTTGCACATGCAGAATTATATATGGGCTTGGTTGAATTTGGAGTTGGATTGATTCCCGGCGGAGGAGGAACGAAAGAATTTGCGAAAAGATTGTCAGAAGAGTTAAAAGAAGGAGATATTAAAATAAATCGACTTCGAGAGCGCTTTTTAACAATTGGTCAAGCCAAAGTTTCTACATCTGCTTTCGAAGCATTTGATTTGGGATATTTGCGTCAAGGAACAGATGAAGTAGTAATGAGTAAGGATTTACAGTTAAAAAGGGCAAAAGAAATTTGTTTAGAAATGGCGGATGCTGGTTACATTCCACCAAAAAAAGCCAAAAACGTGATGGTCGTTGGACAAGAAGGGTTGGGAATAGTTTATGTTGGCGCCAATTCTATGTTAAGCGGAAATTACATTTCAGAACATGACGCTTTGATATCTGAAAAATTAGGTTACGTTTTATGTGGTGGAGATTTGTCTGAAAACACAACGGTTTCAGAACAATACTTGTTAGATTTGGAACGAAAGTCTTTTGTAGAACTTTGCATGCAGCGAAAAACATTAGAAAGATTGGAAAGTATAATAAAAAAAGGAAAAATTTTAAGAAACTAAAAGATGGTAGAATTATTTAAGCACATTTTAGAATTAGATTTTGATTGGTTGTTTTCCAATTATGGAACAGCAATTTATATTATTCTGTTTTTAATTATTTTCATAGAGACTGGTGTGGTAGCCATGCCTTTTCTTCCGGGGGATTCTTTGCTATTTACAGCAGGATTGTTTTGTAAATCTGGACATTTGGATTTGTTTATTTTATTACCACTATTATTTCTAGCAGCCGTTTTGGGAGATAATTGTAATTATTGGATTGGAAGGAGAATAGGATTAAGCGTGTTTAAGTATCGAATTAAAGGAAAACAAATCGTCAAAGAAAAATACTTAGTTAAAACGGAAGAATTTTTCGAAAAAAATGGAGTCAAGGCTATTATCATGGCTAGGTTTATTCCTTTTGTTCGCACGTTTACCCCCTTTGCGGCTGGAATAGGAAGGATGAAATACCCAACATTTATTTTGTTTGATTTAATTGGTGGTTTACTTTGGGTTTTTGGACTTTCAATGGCGGGATATCTTTTGGGTGAAATTGAATGGATCCGAAAAAACATTGATTTAGTCTGCTTGGGGATCATATTTCTTTCCATTGCCCCAATCATATATGAGTTCTTAAAGTCACAAATTAAAAGAATTATAAAATGAATACGGCATATATAGTTACTGGTTTTCGATCTGCTGTAGGGAAGGCCGGCAAAGGAGGATTTCGGTTTTATCGTCCCGATGATTTGGCCGCACGCGTAATTGAGCATTTAGTCAGTTCTGTACCTAATTTAGATAAAAATGAAATTGATGACGTAATTGTTGGAAATGCTACACCTGAAGCTGAACAGGGATTGAACATGGCAAGAATGATTTCTTTGATAGGCCTAAAAACGGAAAAGGTTCCGGGAATGACGGTTAATCGATATTGTGCCTCAGGATTAGAAACTATTGCGATTGCTCAAGCAAAAATAGAAGCAGGAATGGCAGACTGTATAATTGCTGGAGGAGCAGAATCAATGTCGACTATGGCTATGGGTGGCTGGAGAATTGTACCAAATCCTAAAACAGGAAAGGAAAATCCGACATATTATTGGGGAATGGGATTAACCGCAGAAGCGGTTGCGCAACAGTATAACGTTTCTCGGGAAGAACAAGATTTGTTTGCCATGAAGTCTCATGAAAAGGCACTATTAGCAATTGAATCAGGTAGGTTTAAAGATGATATCGTTCCTATAGAAATAGAACACATTTTCTTAGATGAAAAAGAAAAAAGGCAGATAAATAAATTTACGGTAAACACAGATGAAGGCCCCCGAAAAAGTTCTTTGGAAGGGCTTAGTAAGCTAAAGCCGGTTTTTGCCGCCAATGGCTCTGTAACCGCCGGAAATTCTTCACAAACATCAGATGGGGCAGCTTTTGTCCTTGTTATGTCAGAAAGAATGATGAAAAGATTAAATATTGAACCCGTTGCAAGACTTAAATCTCATGCGGTTGTTGGAGTTGAACCGAGGATTATGGGAATAGGACCGGTTGAGGCAATTCCAAGGGCTATCAAACAAGCCGGATTAACCATGAATGACATTGATCTATTCGAGTTGAATGAAGCATTTGCCTCACAATCTATAGCGGTTATTCGTGAAACGGGATTAAATCCAGACATTGTAAATGTGAATGGAGGAGCTATTGCTTTAGGCCACCCTTTAGGTTGTACAGGTGCAAAACTTACTGTTCAGATAATGAATGAATTACAAAAGCGAAACAAAAAACATGGTGTTGTAACCATGTGTGTTGGAACAGGACAGGGGGCAGCGGGTGTAATTGAGATGTTTTAATCGTGGTATAATTAATTTACTTTAATTGAAAAGTTATAAAAAGCAACTTTTTTTGTCTAAATTTGATTCTATCTTCCTTTAAAACAATCCAATGAAAACTTTTTTTTTCATTATTACTAGTCTTTCATTTTCGTTGCATTATGGGCAGTCTATTTGTGAAAATGCGGATTTTGAATTGGGCAATTTTACGAATTGGCAAGGACAAACAGGAAATTGCTGTGGCATTAACACGCCCAATAACGGAATTGTAAATGGCCAGCATACGATTATGACCGGACCAGGATTAGATCCTAATTCTTGTGGTCAAATACCTGTTGTTGCTCCTGGAAGCACGTTTTCTGCGCGATTAGGCAACGACTTAAGTAATTATGGAGCAGAAAGATTACGATATTCCTTTAATATTACACCAGCTAATACTTTGATTATCTATAAATATGCTGTTGTACTGGAAGATGCTGGACACCCAGCTTCAGACCAGCCTCGTTTTGAAGCAAAATTACTAGACCAAAATGGTCAACAAATCCCTTGTACTTATTACTATGTAGCAGCAGGACCAGGTTCTGGATTTCAAAATTGTGGAGGTAGACAATATAAAACGTGGACAACAATAGGTGTTGATGTAACTCCATATATTGGTCAAACAGTAACATTGGATTTTGCTACTGGCGATTGTGGGCAAGGCGCGCATTTTGGATATGCATATGTTGATGCCGGTTGTGCACCATTTGTTATTGACTCAAGGTATTGTGAGGTTCAGAACGGATTGAATATTGCTGTTTTAACCGCCCCTGCAGGATTTGAGAGTTATCTGTGGAGTAACGGGAGCACTAATAATTCTACAGTGGTAGTAAATCCACAACAAGGTCAAATCATCACGTGTCAAATTACTTCTGTAAATGGCTGTGTTGCCAATCTTCAAGCGACACTCACACCATCAGACGCAACGGCCTCATATATGCCCGAATCGGTTTGCGCCGGAGATACTGTTAATTTAGTTAACACATCAGTTTTTGAAAATGCAATTCAAGATAGTGTTTCTTGGACAGCATCGGATGGGTTTACCTCAAATGATGTAGATTTTAGCCATGTATTTAATAACCCAGGAACTTATCAAGTAGAGTTATTTGTTCAATCTGATGCCGGTTGTGTTGATTCAGTTACCCAAACCATTACCATATTTGACCTGCCGGTTGCAGATATATCGTCAAGTGATGCGTGTGTTGGACAGAATGTTTCTGTATCGAGCGCATCGACTATTGTGGGTAATACTTCTTTAGTTAATACTTGGACAATAAACGGAGTTAATACGACAGGAAATAGTGCAACGTTACCAACTTTATTAGTTGATACAGTGAGCGTGCAATTAATTTCAACCTCTCAAAATAACTGCAGCGACACAATAACAGAAACATTCATTGTTTATGAGAATCCAACAGCTGATTTTACATTCATTGAATCTTGTGAGGATTCGCCTGTTCAGTTTACCAATTCTTCTACTTTATTATCCAATCAAAATAATTATCATTGGATATTTAATGGAAATGAGGTCGCTACGACTGCAGATTACGCCAATCAATTCTCTACAACGGGATCTTCGAGTATTACATTAGTTGTGGAAGATGTTTATCCTACCATTTCTTGTTCTGATACGATAACCCAGAATTTCTTCGTTCACGCAATTCCTTCTGTTAGTTATGTTGGAGACTCCACGATTTGTGAAGATTTTGAATTTAATTTTACGAATCAAACAACCGTATCCACAGGAGAGCAATTGTCCTATAATTGGGATTTGAATGGAAATTCAATAGCGACGACACCAGATTTAACATATACCATTTTTGATGATGGCGTTTATCCCATTACATTGACAGTAACCTCTGATTTTGGTTGTGAAAGCGATTCCACATTTAACATGTATGTTTATCCCACACCACAAGAGCCTATTTTGGAAGCGACAACGCCTGTTTGTCCTGGTGATCCAATTACTTTTTCTGCTCAAGCTGAGGTTAACTCTACAATTTCTTGGACCGGTCCAAATAACTTGGTTTCCTCCGATTTTACGTTTAGCATTCCAATAAATGAAGACCAAATGGGTTGGTATACGGCTTTTATTACATCGCAATATGGATGTATTTCAGACACGGCTAATATTTTTGGAGACATTTTGTATATCTATGATTTCGATGATTTTGAATTTCCAAATGTCATTACACCAAATAACGATGCGACCAATGATGAACTTGACTTGCAAACATATTTTAAAACATGTGAAGAATACACCTTGTATATTTTGAATCGATGGGGCAACGTGGTCTTTACCCAAACGCTCGGATCTACTCCATTTCGAGGGTTAACTGAAGGAGGAGATGAATTGGAAGAAGGCGTGTATTTTTACAAACTAGTTGTACAAAATGCAGCTGAAGACAAATCGGAAAAACACGGTTACATTCATATTATTCGATAAACTTATCATTCGTATTATTGTTTGAATAATATGGGGGATTCAAAGTCGGCAATCATTGTGGGTTCTGGTATAGCCGGAATTGCATCCGCATTAAGATTAAAATCGAAAGGATATCACGTAACAGTTTTTGAGGCAAATTCATACTTGGGGGGTAAACTTACGAATCTTCAGTTGGGAAAATATCGTTTTGATGCCGGTCCTTCATTATTTACGATGCCACATTTTGTAGACGAATTGTTCTTGTTGTTCAATAAAAATCCCAGGGATTATTTTCAGTATGAATCGTGTCAAACTGCTTGTCATTATTTTTTTAATGATGGAACATTTTTGCCTTTTTATGTTGATTTGGAAGAAACAGTTAAAACGGTTGAAGAGCGATTGCAAATTGATGGAGAACCTCTTAAAAAGCACTTTCAAAAAAGTAAATTCATATATGAAAAGACGCATAAAATATTCTTAGAAAACTCCCTACATGCTTTAAAAACATACGCGTCAAAAGATATCGTTTCTTCTATTCTTGCCTTACCTTTTCTGGATATTTTTAAGACGATGAATGAAACGAATGAAAAAGCGTTGAATCATCCAAAACTAGTTCAAGTTTTTAATCGATATGCCACTTACAACGGGTCAAATCCATTTCAAGCCCCTGGAATTCTCAATATTATTCCACATCTTGAACACGGAATTGGATCTTTTTTTCCGAAGAATGGGATGCATTCAATCACAACAAGTTTGGTTCAATTAGCAAAAGAACAGGGGGTCACCTTTCATACTAGTTCTAGGGTAAATGAAATTGTAATAGTAAACAAGCAAGTTAAGGGGGTTCGTGTTAACAACAATTTTCATTCTGCAGAAATGGTGTTTTGTAATTCAGACATAAAACCAGCCTATCGAAATTTATTAAAATCAATTCCAAAACCAATTAAAACACTAGTCCAGGAGCCATCTAGCTCTGCCATGATTTTTTATTGGGGTATAAATAAGAAATTTCCAAATTTGGATTTGCATAACATCTTTTTTACCGAAGATTACAAAAACGAATTCGAACATATTTTTTCGAAGAAAACGGTTTGTGATGACCCAACTATTTACATTCATATTTCCTCTAAGATTGTACATGCAGACTCCCCTGATAATGGAGAAAATTGGTTTGTAATGGTAAATGTCCCGTATAATTCAAGACAAGATTGGGAGTTTCTTCGTATGAAAATAAGAAAACTGATCTTAATTAAATTGTCTGCTATTCTTGAGGTAAACATCGAATCTTTAATTGAGGAGGAAGATTATTTAGATCCGATTCGAATAGAACAACGAACCTCTAGTTTCGCGGGGGCATTATATGGAGCATCTTCTAATGATCGAATGGCAGCGTTTTTTAGACACCCTAATTTTTCTAAAATCCAAGGATTATATTTTGTTGGAGGCAGTGTTCATCCTGGTGGGGGAATTCCCCTTTGTTTGTTGTCTGCGAAGATAGCTACAGGTTTTGTAAAGTGATATTATTCCGTAATTCACATTATAAATAAGGCTAGGTTGCTTGTTTTTAATCACCTTTTTGCAAAAAAAATTGGGAATTCGTATAAATTAGCTTAATTTCAGTCGCTTTAAAAGAAAATCAATCTTAATTTATAATAAGTTGTAACATGAAAGTATTAAAAATTCAGGCTTTACGTGGTCCCAACATTTGGAGTATTTCCAGAAAAAAATTAATTCAAATGCGCTTGGATCTTGAAGATCTTGAAGAAAAACCCACAAACAAAATAGATGGATTTAGAGAACGAATTGAACAATTAATTCCTACTTTAATCGAACACCGATGCTCCGAAGGTTGCAGAGGAGGCTTCTTTCAACGCGTTGAACGCGGAACGTGGATGGGTCATGTAATTGAGCACATTGCTTTGGAAATTCAAACCCTTGCAGGTATGGATGTTGGTTTCGGCCGAACTCGTGAAACAAAAACACCAGGAGTTTACAATGTCGTTTTCAATTACATAGAAGAAAAAGTTGGCTTATTCGCAGCGGAAGCGTCAGTTCGTATTGCAGAAGCGCTAATTGCTGGAGAAGCATATGATTTGCAACGCGATATTCAAAAAATGAAAGAAATTCGTGAGGATGTTCGTCTCGGACCAAGTACAGGGAGTATCGTTGATGAAGCTGTCGCAAGAGATATTCCTTGGATTAGACTAGGAACTAATTCACTTATTCAATTAGGTTACGGCGTAAATCAAATGCGTTTTCAAGCAACAATTACATGTAAAACCAGTAATATCGCCGTTGATATTGCATGCAACAAAGAACAAACTAAAAAAATGTTGGATGCGGCGTCCATTCCTGTGGCCAAGGGCTCTATTTGTGTAGATGAAGAAGATTTGGAAGACACAATCAAATCCATCGGATATCCAATAGTAATCAAACCCTTGGATGGAAATCATGGCAAAGGAGCATCCATCAATGTGACAAATTGGGAAGACGCTGTTGAGGGACTTGCTTACGCTAAAAAATATTCAAGAAGAGTCATTGTTGAACGCTTTATAACTGGATTTGATTTCCGAGTTTTAGTGATTGATAACAAAGTAATTGCAGCCGCTCAGAGAGTGCCTGCTCACGTTGTTGGAAACGGAAAGGATACAATTCAGACACTTATTGATGAAACAAATAAAGATCCAAGACGCGGTTACGGCCACGAAAATGTATTAACAGAAATTACAGTTGATAGAGATACAACTGAATTGCTAGATAAATTAGGTTATACCTTAGATACGGTGCCAGAAAAGGATGAAATTGTTTATCTAAAATCCACAGCAAATCTTAGTACTGGAGGAACCTCGATCGATGTTACGGACTTAATGCACCCCGAGAATGTGTTCATGGCAGAACGGATTTCTCGTGTAATAGGGTTGGATGTTTGTGGAATTGATATCATGGCGGAAAACCTCACCGAATCGTTGAAGGAGAATGGAGGTGTTATTTTAGAAGTAAATGCTGCACCTGGATTTAGAATGCACTTGGCTCCTTCGGAAGGATTACCGCGAAACGTGGCAGCACCGGTGATCGATATGCTTTATCCTCCGGGGAAACCATCGCGAATTCCAATTATTGCCATTACTGGTACCAACGGTAAAACAACAACGACTCGCTTAATTTCTCACATTGTTAAAAATAATGGCTATAGAGTTGGGTTCACTACTTCTGATGGAATCTATATTCAAAATCATATGATGGAAAAAGGGGACACAACTGGCCCACTCAGTGCAGAATATATTTTGAAAGACCCAAATGTTGAATTTGCTGTGTTAGAAACAGCGCGAGGAGGAATTCTTCGTTCCGGTTTAGGCTTCAGTCGTTGCGATATTGGTGTAATTACCAATATTCAGGAGGACCACCTAGGAATCAGTGATATTCACGATCTTAAAGACCTTTCTCGTGTTAAGTCTGTGGTTGTGGAAAGCATCAAAAAAGATGGCTGGGCCGTGTTGAATGGTGAGGACGAAAATTGTTTGGAAATCGCTGAAAATCTGAGATGTAATGTGGCATTATTCAGTATGGATGAAAATTGCCCTGCGATCATTGAACATTGCAAAAAAGGAGGCATCGCGGCTATTTATGAAAATGGATTTATTACCATTAAGAAAGGCGATTGGAAGTTCCGAGTTGAACGCGCAACGCACATTCCGCTTACCATGAACGGAAAGGCGAAATTTATGATTTACAATGTTTTGGCGGCAACTCTTGCCTCTTACTTGTATGGATTTAAAACCGAAGATATCAAACTTTCATTGGCGACTTTCCTTCCAGGAGCAGCGCAAACACCGGGTCGTATGAACATTTTTGAATTCTCAAAATTCAAAGTGATGATCGACTTTGCGCACAATCCGAATGGATACCGTGGAATTGAAGATTTCTTGAAATCGGTAGATGCAACTCGAAAGATTGGAATTATTTCCGGTGTTGGAGATCGCAGAGATGAAGACATCAAAGAATGTGCTCGGATCGCTGCCAGAATGTTTGATCACATCGTTATTAGGCAAGAGAAACACCTCAGAGGTAGAACAGAACAAGAGATTATCGATTTGATTTTAGAAGGCATCAATGAATCGAATGCAAATGTGACTTATGAAGTTGTTACCCTTGAGACAGAGGCCATTAAGCACGCTATTTCGATTGCTGAAGACGGAACATTTATTACAGCGTTAAGCGATGTAATTGACAATGCTATCGATATTGTAC
>Ga0255092_1000511_pt1 | contig 14828 bp, 12 predicted proteins | sample Colum_Yuk_RepC_8_2_FD_188454 | JGI IMG/M metagenome (GOLD analysis project Ga0255092, IMG submission 188454) | Freshwater microbial communities from Columbia River, Oregon, United States - Colum_Yuk_RepC_8d | ecosystem: Environmental > Aquatic > Freshwater > River | place: USA: Oregon...
CTTTGCCCGCGCCGAACTTGCGGGTCTGGTTGATGGGGCCCTTCGTCGGCTGGCCCTTCGCGACATCGCCGGTGGCGGTCCAATCGCGCAGGTCGCCGGTCTCGAAGTCGGTGTTGAGCGGCTTGCCATCGGCTCCGACGGGCAGGATGCCGCCGGGATGCGGCGGGGTGGGCTTGGCGTCCACGGTGGCGACGGGCGCGGTGGTGCGCGTGACAACGGCGGCGGGGTTCACCGCGTTCTTGCCGGCGTCGGCGAAGAGCACCTTCGGCTGCGCCTTTTCCCACTCTTCCTTCGTCACCTTCTTCGCCTCGTTGGTGAAGACGAACGTGCCTTTCTTGTTGCCGATGACGAAGTCAGGCCGGCCATCGCCGTTCACGTCCGCGAGGCCGATTTGGCGGCCCACGCCGGAGTCGTTGTCAATGAGCTGCGGCACCCAGTCCACGGACTTGTCGGCGTGGCGCACGAGCTTGAACCAGTAGAGCACGGCGGGGTCGCTGCCGCCGGGGTCCGCGCCGGGGCCGTGCGCCCAAAAACATTTGCCGGTGACGAGGTCCTTCAGCCCGTCGCCGTCCAGGTCCACCAGCTCGATGGCGTGGAGCTGCGAGAAGGCGACGCCGTAGCGGTTCTCGCTTGCCTCTTTGTTCATGAAGACGTGGGCCTTGAACTGCGGGCTCCCGGCGGCATCGCGCTCCTTGAGCTGCTCATACCAAGCGAGCCCGTAGCCGTGCGACGCGAGCGCGGTGACGATGTCCGGCAAGCCATCGCCGTTCACGTCGTAGGCGAACATCTGCGAGCTGCTCGGGGCGAAGAAGGTTTTGTGGTGCTTCCACGGACCAGCGACGCCCTTGGCCGGTTGCTCGAACCAACCGCCCCCGAAGATAAGGTCCGCGCGCCCGTCGCCGTTCACATCGCCGACGCCGAGGCCGTGGGTAAACTTGCCCCACTTGCCGTTTTCGCTGACCGGCGTGAAGGGCCACTTGGCCGTGACGTTCTTCCAGTCGGGCTTCGCGTAGCCGAAGTTACCCTTGTAGTTGCAGATGATCTCCGGCTTCCCGTCGCCATCCAAGTCCGCGAACGTCGGCGATTCGTTGTCCACCTCATCGAAGACCTGATGCCGCGCCCAGTGCTGCTCCTTGCCCTGCGGGTTGAGGTAGAGAAACGCGGGCGTGCCGGGCAGGCCATAAGTGAGCACGTCATTCCAGCCATCGCCGTCGAAGTCGTGGACGAAGGCGAAGAAGTTGTCCGACGAGTAGGAATTCTTGCTGCCCAGCGCACCCTCAAAGCCGGGGAACTCCACGTCCGCACCGTCCTTCTTGGTCTTGGTCGTGCGCGCGGCGGGGTAAATCTCGTGGCGCTTGGTGAAGGCCGGTCCTTCCCACCAATACGGCCCGGAGATGGCGTCGGGCTTCCCGTCCTTGTTCAAGTCGCCGAACATCGCGCCCTCGGACCAGTAGTGTTTTTCGAGCTGCTGCTTTTTGAACGTGGTGAGCGTGAGGTCGGCGGCGGTCGCCAGTGCGCAACCAGCCAGCAGCACGGACAACGAGAGAAGGGGCGTCATGCGTTTGGTTGTCGCAAGGGACCTTGGCAGGGTCAAGGTGTTTGGGGCCGGCCGGCTGGAGCTGGAGGCTGGGCCAAGCCGGACCCCAGCAGGAAGAAAGGAGGCGGCTTACGCTGACGGCACCGCCGGACCGGCGGCGTCCCTGGCCTTCAACCGCTCCAATGCCACCGTCGCCGCCTGGCTTTCCGCCGTCTTCTTGCTCTTGCCCTTGCCCCGGCCCAGCTCCTGCCCTTGATGGGTGACGGCGCACTCGAAACACCTATCATGGTCCGGACCCGAAGCCGAGGTGACGTGATACTGGGGTGCCTCCGAGGAGAAGGCCTGAAGGATCTCCTGCAAGGCGCCCTTGGGGTTGTCGAGCATGGAGACATCGGCGAGCTCGGTGAACTGCGTCCGGAAGCAATTCAGGATAAATGTCCGCGCGGCATCGAAGCCGCCATCCAGAAAGATAGCCCCCAGCAGCGCCTCGTAGGCATCCGCCAGGATCGAGGGCCGCTCCCGCCCGCCGTTGATCTGCTCCCCGCGGCTAAGCACGAGGTGTTCGCCAAGCCCCAGCAGCCGTCCCTGCTCGGCGAGCGATCCCTGATTCACCAGCTGGGAACGGATCTTGGTCAGCGGGCCCTCGTCGTGGTTCGGATACCGGTCGTAAATCTCGCGGGACAAGGCGAGTTGCAGCACCGCGTCGCCGAGATATTCGAGCCGCTGGTTGTGCGCCTGGCTGCCGCCTTGCTCGTGGATGACCGAGGGATGAGTCAGCGCCAGCAGCAACAGGGACGTCTCGCGGAAGCGATAGCCGAGGCGGTCTTGAAGTGCGTCGAGACTTGTCACGAGACCAAGGAAAAAAGGCGGGGTGGGCAGATCCCCGGCCGATGGCCCAAGCTGTTCACCGCGTGCCCTCCTCGCTGCCACCCGCCAGCGCGGCCAGGGCAGGCTGTTCGGGGGGGACGATGTAGGGCGCGGGCGGCTCGGCCGGCGTCTCCCAACCGCCCTCCATCAGCAAGCCCACCTGCCGCTGGACCTCCTCCAACTGCGTGAGCTGCAAATCGGGGTCAGGGATCGTGAAAATGTCGCCGGTCTTCGGCTGTTCATAGACGAAGACGCGCTGGCCATTCTCCCGCGTCTGCGCCTTCACCTTGAGCAGCTTCTTGCGCTCAAGCATGACCGCAAGGATGAAGGTGGCCGCCCGATACTGCGGATCGTTCTTCTCGATCAGCTTGCGCAGCAGGGTCTCGGCCGTCTCCTTGAGGATGGGATCGGCGGGCGCGGCGGGCGGCGGCTCGTATTCCCCGACCCAATGGGAGACGAAGCCCTTGCGGTCTTTGGCCCCTTCGCTGAACTGCACCTTCCAGCAGGACTCGCACACGTCCTGGCGCACCAGCTCATGGCGCTCATAGGCCAGGATGGTGTGGTAAGGCTGGCGATTGCCGAAGGGTTGCTCGCACGCCTGGCAGGCGTGGGCGCGGCTTTGGAAGTTCCAGTCGGTCATCAAACTATTGCAAAAAAGTTGAGTTGAGCGCGCCGGCGCTTAGGATGCGCGGACTGTATCGGCAGGCGGAAAGCAGTGGCAATCCCTTTCCCGTGCTGACGGCGCGTGGGCGCGTGAGCCGCCATGCATGAACTAATCCCAACCCAATGAACCACGAACTCAAACTCAAACTCACCCAGGTCCGCACATTGCTGAAACAGCACCAGGCCGAGGCCGCGCTGCTGGGCCTGCAACCCAATTTCTCCTGGCTCGCCTGCGGCGGCGAGGCCCACATCCCGATCAACAGCAACCTCAGCTTTGGCCAGCTCGTCGTCACCGCGAAGGGCTTTTACCTCCTCGCCAACCGCATCGAGATGCGCTGCCTGCAAGACGAGGTCGTCCACGGCCTCGGGGCCAAACCACTGCTCTGGGAGTGGCATGACAATGCGAGCGCGGTGCAGGCGCTCAAGTCCGTCGCCGACCCGAAGAAGACGCTCTCCGACTGTGGCGACTGGGGCACCACCGCGCGGCCGGAGCTCTTCGCGCCGCTGCACTACTCGTTGCAGGAGATCGAGGTGAAGCGCTACCGCGCGCTGGGCAAGGCGGCGGAGGCGGCCATGAACGAGACCTGCCGCAGCCTCCAGCCGGGACAGACGGAGTTCCAAATCGCCGGCGTGCTTTCTGAACGCGCCTGGGCGCGGAACCTCACGCCGGTCGTCGTCCTCGTCGCCACCGACGAGCGGATCAAGAACTACCGCCACCCGCGCCCGACCACGAAGAAGCTGAAGAAGTTCGCCGAGGTCATCCTCTGCGCCCGGCAACACGGGCTGATCGTGGCCCTCACCCGCATGGTCCACTTCGGCCCGATTTCCAAGGAGCTGCGCCGCCGGCACGACGCCGTGTGCGCGGTGGACACGGAGCTGCACCTGGCCACGCAAGTCGGCGCGGCGGTCCAAGACGTGTTCCGCCAGGGGGTTGCCGCCTACGACGCCACCGGCTTTGCGGACGAATGGCAGCTCCACCATCAAGGCGGCCCGTGCGGCTACCAAGGCCGCGATTACCTCGGCTCGCCCACTGCGCCGGGCGTCGTCCTGGAAAACCAGCCCTTCGCGTGGAACCCCTCCATCACCGGCACCAAGAGCGAAGACACCATCCTCGCCACCAGCAAGGGCCCGCAGGTCATCACCCAAGCGCAGGACTGGCCGATGGTCAGCGTGGAAGGCGATGAAGGTGTCTGGCAGCGGCCGGATATCCTGGTGCGCTGAATCGTTTGCCAAAGAGAGTGTTCAGTAATCAGTTTCCAGCTTTCAGTGGGGTGCCCTTGTTCGGCACCGCGACTGAACACTGGATGCTGAATGCTGATTACTTCGCCCCGTTCTTCGGCGGGACATACCAATCCCCGCGCAACCAGTCGGCCAGCAGGCCAAGCTGCTTCGCGTCCAGGATCTTCTTGTCGGCGAAGGCAGGCATGCGGTCGTTGCGCTTGCCGTAGAAGTCCGCATGCGCCGGGTTGCTGATGAAGCGGATCAGCCAGGCGCGCGAGCCATAGCCAGTCAGCTCAGGCCCGGTGGCGTCAGGGTCCTTCTTGCCGAAGCTGTGGCAATCAGTGCAGGCCATGTCGCCCACCATGAGCGCCCGACCTTGCTTGATGATTTCAGCATCCGCCTTGTCCGCGACGGCCTGCGATTTGAGCCTGGCCTCGGCCGAGAGGGCGATGACCACTTTCTTGATGTCGTCCGCCTTTTCCGGCGTGGCGTTCTTCTTCACCCACTTGGACATCTTACCGTCCTTGAACTTCGTGCCTCCAAAGTAGTGCTGGCCATCCACGCGCGCCGGGTCGAACAGGCCGGCCAGCCACTCCCGGCTGGCAAAGCCCTTGAGGTCCGGGCCCCATGGGCGCACTTGGGCGATGATCTTGTCCTCCGGCTTGAGCGGGCCGGTGAAGGACGGGTTCAGCTCGCGCAACGCGGTGACCGGCATGAACCGAAACTCGGCGATGCTTTCCCAGGTCTCGTTGGTGCGAACCGTGTGGGTGGTCAGCGGCTTGTGGCCCAAGCCGTCGTGCCCGTCGAACCGGTGGCAGCTCGCGCAGTTCTTGGCGAAGAGCTTGGGGCCTTGCGTGTAAGCGTCGTCGCGCAGGAGCGCTGCCGCGCCCGAGGGCGGGATGCCGCGCTCGGCGACGAGCTGGTGCATGCGTTCGGCGTTGCGGTGCGACTGCTCCTTGGCCGACAGGTAGGTTTCATCCTTGCTGTCCTCCACCGCCGCCATGCGGCCGAGGATGCCGGCCGCTGCCAACAGCGTGCCCAGGAACAGGACGTTGAACCGGTGGCCATGTCTCCACTGGGCGACAAACGGCATCAGCGCCACCACCGCGCCGACCAGGCCGGGGATCACGATGGCTCCCCAGACTTCCGTGCCACCCGGGAAGTATTTGAGGAATTGGAAAAGGAAGAGCATGAACCACTCCGGCCGCGCGGCGCTGTATTGCTCGGAAGGATCCGCCGGCGCGCCCAGATGCACGCCCGGCACGGCGGTGGGGTTTTGCCAATACGGGAACAGCACAAACCCCAGCAGCACCAGGAACACCGCCAGGCAGGCGGCGGCGTCCTTCAAGAATTGAGCCGGGAAATACTTCTCATCCGGGCAGGCGCAGTCCTTGGACACATCGCCCAGGCCATGTTTGCGGTTCAAGTAGTAGTGGAACCCCAGCAGGCCGGCGATGCAGAGCGGCAGCAGGCCGGCGTGCAACGCCAGAAAGTGCGTCAGCGTGTGGTGTCCCACGGTGGACCCGCCCATGGCGAACTTCTGCAACATCGGCCCAATCACCGGCGTCACGCCCATGATGCCAATAGGCACCCGCGAGGCCCAATAACCATGCTGATCGTAGGGCAGCAACCAGCCGGTTGCCGACATGGCGATGGACAGCGGCAGCAACAGCATCACGATCCAGAAGTTCACCTCCCGCGGCGCGCGGTAGATGCCGTAGATCACCATCTGCAACAGGTGCAGCACCAGCACCACCACGAACGCCTGCGCGCCAAAATGATGCAGCCCCCGCAGGATCCACCCGCCCGCCATCTCGCTCTGGATGTGATGAATGCTCTCCCACGCCGTCTGCGTGCTGGGGCTGTAGCCGGTCCACAGGAAAAACCCCGTGATGGCCTGCAACAGGAACACATAGACCACCAGGGTGCCCCACACGTAACGCCAGCGCGACCCGCCCGGCAGGTTCTGGAACAGGCACGCCTCGGCGAAGCGGCCCAGTCCCGTGCGTTCGTCCAACCAAGCCAAAACGCGCTTCATCATGCGATGGGGATTTTCTCAGTGATGCCGAGCTGGAAATCCTGGAACCGGACCCACACCTCGGTCTTGTTGCGCACCTCCACGTCCAGCGTGTCCAGGCGGCGCGGACTGGGGCTCTGCTCATCCTTGAGCGAGCCGTCCTTCTTGAAAAAGCTGTTGTGACAGGGACAGAGGAACGACTCCTGATCCTCCAGGTAATCCACGAAGCATCCCGCGTGCGGGCAGACCACGCTCAAGGCCAGCGGCTGGCGCGCCCCCTGCCGCTGGAGGAACACCGCCCCCACCGGCACCTGGGTGAACTTGGTCCACGCATCCCGCTTGTCCGCCAGCACCGGGAACTGCACCGGCGTGCCGTCCTCCGGCAGCGAGTCAATCGTCGTCACTTTCACAAACGCGTCCGACCCGCCGGACCGGTGCAACGGATCCAACAGCACGCGCACGCCCACGGCCACCGGCGCGCCCACGGCGGCCAGCCCCAAACAGGCGGCGCAACCTTGCTTGAGAAACTCCCGACGTTCGGTCGGGGCGGTGGCCGGAGTGCCCGGCACGGGCGGCTTTTCTTGCATGGCGCTATGGACTTTTTGTGAGCGGGCAAATTCAGCCGCATCCCGCCGCCGATGGTCAAGCCGCGACGCCACACCGGCCGAATCTTTTTGCGTGCAAAGCGTCCCCCCTGCGGCTAAACAGCCACCGCTGACACCATCATAAATTATGAAACGATTCACCATCGCACTCAGTCTCTGCGCGGGCCTCGCCCTCGCCTCCTCAGTCTCGGCCGCCGGCAAGAAGGAACTTCCCCCGGCCGCCAAGAAAGCCGGCGTGACCTTCGACAAGGACATCAAGCCCATCTTCGAGAAGTCCTGCGTGGAATGCCACGGCGAGAAGAAGCAGAAGGGCAAGCTCCGCCTCGACACCCTCGCCAACACGCTCAAGGCCAGCGAAAACGGCAAGTCCGTCATCCCCGGCAAGAGCGCTGACAGCTCGCTCGTCAAGGCGGTCGCTCGCCTCGTGGAGGACGACGCCATGCCCCCCGAAGGCAAGGGCAAGCCCCTCACCGCCGAGCAGATCGGCCTCATCCGCGCGTGGATTGACCAGGGCGCGAAGTAAGCCCCGGCCAACATTCTTTTCGCCAAACTCCGGTCCGTTCGCGGGCCGGAGTTTTTTTATTCTTCTGAACCGTAGGATTCTGAATAGCTGGGTTGAGTCTTTCGATTACCGCTCGGGTGCCCGGTGCTGGAACCATCGCAGCATGAAACAAGCAACCGCGTCCCCGGCCACAACTCCTTCTGGCCCTGCAACCCGCACACGCCGCAGGCTACGCGGCTTGGCGATGTCGGCACTCTTGATGTCGGCCCTCTTCCTCACCGGCTGTGCGATGGTGATAGTCCCGGTTCCTGCGGACAAGCGGGCCGCCAGATCTGGTGATGTGATTGATAAGGCTGACATCGAGTTTATTGCCATTGGCGTGACCACGCGTGACGAAGTCATTCAACGGATCGGCCAAAACTTCCGGACCAGCCAATTCAAAGCCGCAATCTCCTACTCTTGGGAAAAGAAGGGTGGAGATCTCTACTATGCCGGGATACTGAGTGACATGCGCCACAATGCTGCGATGGGGGCGGGCAAAGATTCGAAAACTTGGTCCTACTGGCGGGGATTGTTTGTGGACTTTGACGAGCACGACCTCGTTCGGCGTTTCGAGCTTGTGAAGCTCAACCAGAACCGTTCCGTTGACGACCAACGAAACGAATGGGCAGCAAAGGGGAATATGAAGCGCTGAACCGATGACGAAGCAGCCCTGCCTCCGTAGTTCCATTTCCAAACTCCGGTCCGCAGCGCGGGCCGGAGTTTTTCTTTTGAGGTGTCCGATTTTGACCCAACCTCATCCCAAGGTTGACCGCAACAACGAGGCTTCCCTCCGTCGTCCCGGCTTTGGCACGATACCGCAAAGCCAACGACCATCGTCCCTTTCACGCCATGAACCGCCGCACATTTCTCAGTTCCGTCGCCTCGACCACCAGCGCGCTGGCGTCACTCGCCAGTGCAGCCGAACCAGCGCGGATGCCGGTGGTGGACACGCATACGCACTGTTTCGCGGGCGCGGCCGATGCGCGGTTTCCCTATCATCCGCGCGGGACTTACCGACCGGAGAAGCCCACCTCGCCCGAGCTGCTGCTCAAGCTGATGGACGGCGCGGGCGTGGACTTCGCCATCGTGGTGCATCCCGAGCCTTACCAGGATGACCACCGCTACCTCGAACACTGCCTCGCCGTGGGCCAGGGCCGGCTTAAAGGCACGCTGCTGGTTTTTGCGGATCGTCCCGGTTCCATGGACCAACTGCCCGGCCTGGCCAAGCGCCTGCCCGTGGCGACCGCGCGCATCCACGCCTATCAAAACGACCGGCTGCCGCCCTTTGGCAAACCCGAGCTGCGGCGCCTCTGGCAGCTCGCGGCGGAGCACGGGCTGGCCCTCCAGCTTCACTTTGAACCACGGCATGCGCCCGGTTTTGAGCCGCTCATCCGCGAGTTCAAGCAGACGCCCGTGATCGTGGACCATCTGGGCCGGCCGTTTCAGGGCACCGCCGCCGAGCATGAACGCGTCCTCCGCTGGGCGGACTTCCCGAACGTGGTCATGAAGCTGTCCTCGCTGCCCGCCAAGGAGGCGAAGGAGGCCGCCGAGCTGCCGGCGCTGTTCCGGAAGCTGGCAAATGCCTATGGCGCGGGCCGGCTGATTTACGGCGGCGGGTTCGATGACAACGCTTCTCCAGCCAGCTACCGGGCGGAGCGCGAACGCACCGCGGCGTTGTTGGATTTCCTGCCGCCTGCCGACCAAGCCAAGGTGCTGGGAGGCAACGCGGCGAAGCTGTTCAAGTTCCGCACGGCCTGATCGCTCAAGGACCTTCGAGAGATTCGGCCGGGTAAGCACCACCGTCCTCAACTCCATGGTTGCCACCGGTTAGTCGCGGCGTATGGTCAGGCAACAAACGCCTCTCCCCATGAAGTCCCCTAGCTCCGGAAACAACCTGCCCGCGGCGCGGCGCGGCGCTAGTGGTTTCACCTTGATCGAGCTGCTCGTGGTCATCGCCATCATCGCCGTCCTGGCGGGCATGCTCCTGCCCGCGCTGGGCAAGGCCAAGGCGAAGGCCAATCAGACGAAGTGCATGAACAACCTGCGCCAGTTTGGCCTGTCAGCCCGGCTTTATGTGGATGACTACGATGACCGATTTCCGCCAACCATCGGTCGCGGATCAAACGCGGCCAATATCCCCAGCCAATACTGGTGGTGGGGCAAGGCAGGCAACCAAGGCCTCTATCTTTTCTTCGGCGGCGATCGACGCTACATCAACTCCTACGTCGGCAAGTTTGCCGCCACGGACGAGATGTTGATTGCCAAGTGCCCGAGTGATCGGGGCTATACCTCCGGCGGCGGGCCACAGCCATCGTGGTATGACCAATACGGCAGTTCCTACTCGCCCAACGCCGGAGCCGCGCTCAACCCGACGCTCAATTACCTGACCAAGGACATCAACCTCAACTCCGTGCGGAGCAACGAGATTCGCGATCCCGTCCGGATGCTGACCAACGGTGACCACGGCATCTGGCAGCCCGTCTGGCCGGCCCCCGTCGGCTATGTCTATCCCGCTGCCCAGTTGTTCTGGCACACGCCGGTGAACGACACGCGCTTCAACGCGGCCTTCGCCGACGGGCACTCGGATTACGTCCGCGTCTTCGTCGGCGTCAACGCCACGAACACCTACACCAGCAACCGGGATCTGTGAGCCGTGCGCCCAGCCGGACTGCGGAAATGAACCGGGCTGGTCGTGTGCGGCTCGTTTGGTTAGCGTCCTCCCTGTCGCACCTTCATGAATCCATTTCGCATCCTCCTGTGCCTGCTCGCCTTGACTAGCTGGGCTGAGCCTGCCACCAGCCAGCCGCGCAACATTATCTTCATTCTCAGCGACGACCATCGCTGGGACTTCCTCAGCTTCCTGCCTGAGGCACCGCGTTTTCTGGAGACACCGAATCTCGACCGGCTGGCGAAGGAGGGCGCGCATCTGCGGAATGCCTTCGTGAGCACCTCGCTGTGCTCGCCCAGCCGCGCCTCCATCCTGACCGGCCAATACATGCACCACCATCGCGTGGCGGACAACCAGCGCCCGGAGCCGGCCGGCATCCGCTTCTTCCCCGAATACCTCCAGCAGGCGGGCTACCAGACGGCGTTCTTCGGCAAGTGGCACATGGGCCATGACAGCGACGCGCCCCGCAAGGGCTTTCACCACTGGGCGGGGTTCCGCGGGCAGGGCGACTACTTCGACCCGACGCTCAACATCAATGGCGAGCGCCGGGCCTTCAAAGGCTACAGCACGGACGTGCTCACCGACCTCGCGCTCGAATGGCTCCAGCAACGCCGGGAAAAACCGTTCCTGCTCTACCTGTCCTTCAAGGCTCCGCATTTCCCGTTCGAGCCCGCACCCCGCCACAAGGGCCGCTACGACAAGTTCCCCGTGCCGTATCCGCCAACGATGGCGAACACCGAGCAGAACTACGCCTCCCAACCGCGCTGGGTGCGCGAGCGCCGCTACGGCATCCACGGCGTGGACCACATGGAGACGGGGCGGTTCGACAACGATCCGGTGCCTTCCTTCGAGCAGCTTTACCGCCGCTATGCCGAGGCGGTGCATTCCGTGGATGAGAACGTGGGGCGAATCCTGAAGTTCCTCGCCGAGCCGGGCCGCCGCGAGAACACGCTGATTGTTTACATGGGCGACAACGGCTTCGCACTCGGCGAGCACGGCTTTTACGACAAGCGCGACGCCTTCGAGACCAGCATTCGCGTGCCCTTGCTGGCCTGGGCACCCGGGGCCATCCAGCCCGGCACCGTGGTCACGCAGATGGTGCAGAACATTGATATCGCCCCCTCGCTGCTGGAGGCCGCGCGCGTCCCCGTCCCCGGCAATGCCCCGCGCATGGATGGCCGCTCCTTCTGGCCCCTGCTGCAAGGCCGGCCGGTCCCGTGGCGCAGCCATATCCTGTATGAGTATTACTGGGAATGGAATTTCCCTGCGACCCCCACCACCTTCGCCCTGCGCACCGACCGTTGGAAATACATCTCCTACCACGGCGTGTGGGACCACGACGGACTCTATGATCTCCAGACGGACCCGCTGGAGCGGCACAACCTGATCCAGGTGCCCGCCTTTGCGGAACAGGCCACCCGGCTGAGGGACCAGCTCTATCGCGAGCTCGGTGATTCCGGCGGTCTGCAAATGCCCATCTCCCCGCCGGCTGGCGAACCGCTCCACGACCGGAAACTACCGCGCTGAATCGTCCAGAACCCGCCCGCAGCTCGTCGCGGAACCGCAGACGGAGTCTGGTATTGGAAAGAGGAAACCGTGGGTGGCCGGCTCGCGGTGGAAACAACGGCACGTCCAAGAAGACAATGGTCGGGGCGGTGAGATTTGAACTCACGACCTCTTGGACCCGAACCAAGCGCGCTACCAAGCTACGCTACGCCCCGAACCAAAGGGCACGCAAAATGCCGAGCACGGCGGTGAATTGCAATGACGTTTTTCCACGGACGAGGATTTCGGCCCCGCGCCCCACGCCGACTTACTCCTTGTCCGCCTGCTGCGATGGCATCTGCAGCGGATACAACCCCGGACAGCAGCCGAACGTCTCGTGAAACGCCGTGCTGAAATGGCCGACACTCGAGTAGCCGACCTCCAACGCGGCCTGGGTGACGTTGAACTTGCCGGAACGCAGCAGCTCCGCCGCGCGCTCCAGCCGCACCTGCCGGAGGAATTGCGAGATGGTCATGCCCATCTGTTCGGTGAAGGTGCGGCTCAGATAAAACGGGCTGCACCCCACACGCTGGCCGAGCTCCTCCAGCGTCAGCGGTTCGGCGAGATTCGCCCGCACGAGCGCCGCCGCCTTCTCCACGCGTTCCTGAGCCACATGCGTCTGCCGCGTGCAGAACAAGGTCTCCTCCGCCGTGTGATCGAAAAACAGCTCCGCCGCGACCTCATACACCTTCGCGGTGAACCACATCGTCCGCGCCGCGCCGCTCACCGGCGGGGATCGCAGCGCCGACACCAGCAAGCGCAGCCGCGGCGTGAGGGGTCGGCTTAGGTCCACGGCGGTCGTGAGCTTCTTCGCGTCGAGCACCCGCTGCACAAAAGGCCGCACCTGACCGAGACCGCGCGGAAGATTGCGTCGCAGAAAATCCACGCTGAACTCCGCCGTGAGAAATTGATGCCGCTGCCCCGCCTCGCGCCACGCGGTCAACGGCGTCTCGCCGCTGAGATAGAGCACCGCCGATTCCGGACGCACATCCAGCTCGTCCTTCCTGGTCGCGATGTGGCCTGCCCCCGACAGGTTCAGGCAGACCTCCAAGCCCTGCGGATGAAAACTCTTGCCCCACTCCACGCGCGTCACCGACTCGAAGTCGTGCCACTCGAAGCTCCAGCCCATGCCAGCGAAGCTCCCGCACAGGGGATGCCACGCGCCTGGCCACGCCTGCCAGAAGGGGCGTTCGCTGAACGGTTCGGTGACGCGGCTGCGCACGCCGGGACTGTAGCCCAGCCGTCAAGCAGGGGAAGGCCACCGCTTGACGGATGGGAGTTTGGCCTTGCCTCAAAGGCACAGTGCGTTGAAATCACAGCCATGCGCCTGCCCCCGCTCCTCGCCGCCCTCCTCACCTGTGTCTCCACCCACATCACCGCCGCCGACTGGTCGCAGTTCCGCGGCCCTGGCGGCTCTGGCGTCAGCGACGCCAAAGGCACGCCGCTCAAGTGGAGCGACACCGAAGGCCTGGCGTGGAAAACCGACCTGCCCGGCCCCGGCACCTCCAGCCCGATTGTTTTCGGCAACAAAATCTTCCTCACTTGCTACACCGGCGTGCAACCCGGACGCGGCGGGAGCCTGGATGACTTGAAGCGCCACCTGCTCTGCCTCGACCGCGCCACCGGCAAGCTGCTCTGGAACACGCCCGTCCCTGCCGATCTGCCTGAGCAGTCCGGCATCCGCGAGGACCACGGCTACGCGACCAGCACACCCGTGGCCGATGCCGAGCGCGTGTATGTCTTCTGGGGCAAGTCTGGCGTTTTTGCCTTCGACCACGCGGGCAAGAAACTGTGGAACACCAAGGTCGGGGACAAGTTGAACGGCTGGGGTTCCGCCACGTCGCCGGTGCTGCACAAGGACTTGGTGCTTGTGAACGCCAGCGTCGAGAGTAGTGCGCTCGTAGCGCTCGATAAGAAAACCGGCGCGGAGAAGTGGCGCGCCGGCGGCATCACCGAGTCATGGCACGCGCCGCTCGTGGTCGCGCTCCCCGGCGGCAAGTCAGAGGTCGTTGCCGCCTGCATCAAAGAGGTCTTTGGCTTCGACGCCGACACGGGTGCGCCGCTGTGGAAGTGCCAGACCGGCATCGGCTGGTATATGTGCCCCACGCCCATCGCGAAGGACGGCATCATTTACGCCATCGGCGGCCGCAACCCGCAGAACGGCCTCGCCATCCGCGCCGGCGGGCGCGGCGAAGTCAGCGGCAGCCATGTGCTTTGGAAAATCGGCAAAGGCTCCAACGTCCCCTCGCCGGTGCTCCACGACGGCCACCTCTATTTCGCCAGCGATTCGCTCGCAGTGGCCTACTGCGTCAACGCCAAAACTGGCGAGATGGTCTATGAGGAACGCCTGAACCAAAGCCTCCAGGGCATTTACTCCTCGCCCGTCCTTGCCGATGGCAAGCTCTACTACTTCGGCCGCACCGGCCTCGCGGTCGTGCTCGCGGCCTCGCCGAAGTTCCAGGTGCTCGCGGAGAACTCGCTGGAGAACCGTCGCGGCTACTTCAACTCGACGCCCGCCTTCGACGGCAGCCGCCTGCTCCTCCGCTCCAACCGTGCGCTGTATTGCCTCGGGGCGAAGTAGTTCGAGCCCGTCGGCTTGTGGTGAGAGTTTACTTGAGGAGACGGCGCTTCGACTTAGTATCCAACCCACATCATGACCGCCAAACAACCTTCCACTCCCGTCTCCCCCATTACCCGCCGCACGTTTTTCCGCACCGGCGCGGTGCTCACCACCGGCCTTGCCGCGCTCTCGCCGCTCGCCCGCGCGCAGACGAATCTCAACAGCAAACTGCGCCTCTACCAAATCGGCGTCGGCGGCATGGGCGGCGCGGACCGCAACGCGTTGAAGAGCCATCCGCAAGTCGAGTGGGCCGGCTTCAGCGACGTGGACCAGCGCGAGCTGGACAAGATGAAGAAGGAGTTCCCCAAGGCCTGGAGCGTGAAGGATTACCGTGAGGTGTTCGCCAACCGGGCCGGTGACTTCGACGCCGTGAACGTCGCGACGCCGGACTTCCATCACGCGCCGATGATGATTACCGCGCTCAAGCACAAGAAACATCTCTACGGCCAGAAGCCGCTCGTGCATCAGCTCGACGAGTTGCGCCTCATGCGCGACGCGCTCGCCGCCCGACCCGGCTCCATCACGCAGATGGGCAATCAAC
>Ga0255092_1000520_pt1 | contig 14677 bp, 14 predicted proteins | sample Colum_Yuk_RepC_8_2_FD_188454 | JGI IMG/M metagenome (GOLD analysis project Ga0255092, IMG submission 188454) | Freshwater microbial communities from Columbia River, Oregon, United States - Colum_Yuk_RepC_8d | ecosystem: Environmental > Aquatic > Freshwater > River | place: USA: Oregon...
GACATTGAGGCCTATGAAGAAGCCTGTTCGATCCGGAAAGTGTTCTAGGAGCGCACCCAAATAGGCTCCGAACGGGATGTAAATTGTTCGAATGACTTGGAATCAGTTCGAAATAGTTTTGGCGGGCTAGAAGATACCAGATCGCAAACCGCCTAAATCCCCCAAAAGCAAGCCGATCAAGCTCTTGGGGTCAGGTTCATCATTCTAAATGTGGATACCGATTTTTGGTGCGGCAATGCAATTGAAAAATCGGATCGCCTCAATAACGATGGGTGGTGCAATCGACCAAATTAAACCTCACTTTTTGCGAAATTCTTTATGGCAGGCGTTGCAGGTATCACGTGTCTGCTCGAATGCCAGTTTGATTTTCTTCAAATCGCCGGTTTCCGCCACCTTGGCCAAGCTGCTTGTTTTGCTCTCTAGCTCGGTGCTGAGCTTTTTGAATCGCTCTTCTTCAAACCAAATATCTTCCTTCGCCTTGGTGTCCCCCCTCTCGCTTCCCGGTACAAAACCTTCCCACGGTAACCGGCTCAATGTTTCTACAGTGCGCGCGTCTGAAATTACCATAGGGCCGTTAAAGGGACGATCTCCTTCGACCGTTTGCAGCAAGCGACTGAAATAAGTGCTCATCACCGTGAAGGCTGCGCGTCGGTGCTTGATGGCTTGTTCAGTTTTACGATCTTGTGCAAAAGACACGGTGACAGAGCTGGCCAAAATGGTCGCGCCAACGATGATTTGAATTAGTTTCATGGATTGTGCTTTCATACGGCGAACCATCGAATGCCAACGCCGATCAGACCGCTGACAGCGATGACATGGATCACATTGCGTTTGTATTTAAAGAGCGCTACGGATGCGGCCACGGCAAGCACTGCTGACGGCCAGTCAAAAGAGCCACCAAAGCCTTGAGGCCAGAGCACGTGGTAGCCAAAGAACAGCGCCAAGTTCAAAATCACACCCACCACGGCTGCCGTGATGGCGGTCAAAGGCGCTGTGAACTTGAGATCGTTGTGCGTGCTCTCGATCATGGGGCCCCCAGCCAAGATGAACAAGAAAGAGGGCAAAAAGGTAAACCAGGTGACCACGCTTGCAGCTACGGCACCTGCCAGAAACAAACTCTCAGGTCCGAACACTTCTTTGACATAGCCGCCAATGAATCCAACAAAGGCCACGACCATGATGAGCGGCCCCGGCGTTGACTCGCCAAGCGCCAAGCCATCAATCATTTGAGTTGCCGTAGCCCATCCAAATTGATCAACGGCACCCTGATAAACATAGGGCAACACTGCATAGGCACCACCAAACGTAAGCAAGGCAGCCTTGGTGAAAAACCAGCTCATTTGCGTCAGGGTGTGATCCCAGCCAAACCGCAAGAACAACAGGCCTATGGGCACAATCCAAAGCAATGCGCCTATCGTCACCACTTGAATCAACCGGTGCGAGCTGAAAACAGCATGCTCTGGCGTGGGGGTGTTGTCGTCGATCAGTGCAACACCATAGGACTCCTTGGCCTGGCCATGGCCCCCACCCACTTTAAAGATTTCCGGAGCCATACGGCCCCCAAAGAAACCGATGGCTGCTGCGCCCAGCACAATGAATGGAAACGGCACGTTGAGCGCAAAAATCGCCACAAAGCTGGCCGCTGCGACGGCCCACAAAACATTGTTCTTAAGAGCGCGTGAGCCAATTCGATGCGCAGCATGAACCACGATCGCGGTGACCGCCGGTTTGATGCCGTAAAAGATGCCAGCAATCAGCGGCACGTCGCCAAAGGCAATGTAGACCCACGAAAGCGCGATCAAGATAAACAAAGATGGCAGTACGAACAGCGTACCCGCCACAATGCCGCCACGTGTTTTATGCAGTAACCAGCCGATGTAAATCGCGAGTTGCTGAGCTTCTGGTCCAGGCAACACCATGCAGTAATTGAGCGCGTGCAAAAAACGTTTTTCAGAAATCCAACGACGCCGCACCACCAACTCTTCATGCATGATGGCGATCTGTCCAGCGGGGCCGCCAAAGCTGATAAAGCCTAGCTTGAGCCAAAACCAAAAAGCCTGCGCAAAACTTACCTGCGGCGCATCGTTACTCAACCTTAAGTTGGGGGTTTCTTCTGTCGGGGTGCTCATGTTGCTTTCTCGCTTTGTTTAAAGGCACACAGCAATCCATCAAACACGGTAGATGCTGTCGCTAAAAGTTGGTCATCGTCTTCGATGTTTTGACGCAGGCCTTGAAGCAAACTTTCAATACCGGAGGCTTCCGCAGGCTGCACGCCTCCCACATCAAGGTAGTGAATCAGCAAACCCAGACGCACCATCGCAGGACTCGTGAGGCCAAAACTTGCGACCAACACTTCGAAGGTCACACGCGAACCAACGTGGCTGAAGGTTGCGCCATCGAAGTCAAAGCCGAGTGCTTTTGGGGGGCAGTCCTCAGGCTTGTTGAGCCACGTGATGGCGGCCGTGGTATCGATGAAGCGGCGTATCAGCCATGCGCTTGCGAGACGATCCACCCATGGTCGCGCACGAGTAGCCCAAAGACGTCCCTGGTAATCCTTGATGCCAAGCTCTGCGATGCTGCCCGAATTCTTTCTTGGCTCGTGAGGTGACAAGGCATAAGCGCAGGTCTGTTCTAAATCATCAAGAGCGCTGTTTAATTGCGACTGCGCCTCGCCTGGGAAAAAATCGATGTCGCACAACTGAGTAAAAGCCTTGCGCAGCTTTCTAGCTTGTTTCAGAACATCATGAATGGAGGTATCCGTCAGGCCTGCTCCTGCCTTGGTGACCTGTTCCAGCAAAGCGACGTACTCACTCTTGCGATCGAAAAGCAGTTTGAAGTTCTGCCCTGCTGGCTCCTCGGTGATCAGCACCAACGCCGTTCCACCCCCATCTAAAACGTCTTGCGCTATGGCTTCGAGGACAGACTTATGGCTCCCTTGATCAGGCAACAAGTAAACGCCATCGCGCAGGACTGCAGAACCGCAGGCCTTGAGCGCGCGCCATGACCTTTGACGCAAGGTGGCGTTTTCTGTGGGAAGACTGGTGATGAAACAAAGCCAATTCATGTAGAGAATTCTACATCTTGACTTGATATCTTCAGTTAAATAACTTGATAGCTCTTCGAGATCGAAGCAAACATGTGGCTCCACGAACTCAACGGAGCCCGCAGCATGCAATCTCACCCACAAGCACAAATCGATTCAAGACCCAAACCAAGCCCTATGGCCATCATTGGAGCCATCCTCGCTCAGGGCGCAATAAGATGGATGGATCGGCAAAAAAGAGAGCAGCCAGTTGCTCAAAAAAGCAGCAAAGTCTCTGCCTCCCGCCTGATCACCAATCCAGGCAGCACTCTGCCGCCACCGTAAACCCATCGACGCAACTCCTGCGCCGCACCTGACCAGTCACGCTGATTTACCCGCCGCCTAAGGGTCGACGCCTGCAACCGACCAGCCCCGAGGTTGAAGGTGAAGTCAACAATGGCCGCAAGCCGTCCCTCCGGCTCATTGGCCAGTACCGGGCAGTAGCGCAGTGTGGCTCTCAGTGCATCGGCCATGTCAGCAGTGAGATACGCCTCGCCCTCTTCCATGGTGATCGGCGGATGCTTGGCATCGCAAAGATGGCCGTACCCAATGGTCCAAAACCCTGCCGGACAGACATACGGATAAGCACGATCAGGGTCTGACTTGGGCACGCGGCAGAATCCCTCGAAGCGCTTGGCCAAGTCGATAGCTGCTTGCGGAACATCGATCACGGCCGAACCTTGTCAAACACGCGGCCCAAGAACCAGAAGTTCAGGACCCCGGCCCACAGCGCCTGGTCGGCTTCAGTCCAGGCGTGCAGAACTGCCGTACCCCAGTCAGCACCGGCAGACAAAGCAGCCGCGAATGCTGCCGTCTTCGCCGAGCAATACAGCGCCATGAACCAGTAGGTGATCACTGGGCGAACTGTGCTGGAAAGTGTATCGGCCCAGACAACCCCAGTTTTTTCACCCTGAGTGCGCACAGCATCGCGAAGAGTTTCGATTGCGCCTGTGTTCCATGCGCCATCGGCAGCTGCTCCGATCTCGGACATGCGTTGAGCACCACGAAGTTTCTCAAACTCGAGCGCCTTGTCCTGCATGGCCAACTCGTGGCCACGCTCTCCTTGGCGGTCGAACCATTTCAGGACCTCGGGAGCCAGGCGAAACGCGCCGCCCAGTAAGCCGCCTAATAGTGTCTCAATCATTGAGGCCCTCCCATCAGACGCAACTTGATGGCGATTCCAACCAAAAGTGCTGCCAACACACCGGTGGTCAGAACCTTGACTGTGGTTTGCCAGACGGTTCGGCGCGCTTCTCGCCAGGCATCGATGAGACCGCGCAGGTCACGGATGTCGCGGGCAGCGTGGCCGTTTTCGAGGCCAAGGCAGGCCAATGCGCGCTCTGCCCCTCGCTCGGCGGCGCGGGTAAGCAAATCATCCAGATCCTCCGGGCGAAGGTTCAGGATGTCAGCGTTTTGTGAACTAGTGGATTCTTCTGTCATGGGCATCTCCAAAAAGAAAAAGCCCGCACAGGAGTTAACCCGGCGGGCTTGAAGTAAGAATTTTTATTTTTTAAGCGGCAACAACCGGAACCGGAAATGGTTTGCGAGTAGCTTCGGTTCCATTGGAATTTGTGTGGCTAAATCCAAAAATATCCTTTCTGGCCTCTGGGATGTCACCATCTATGAAGACAGGCACCAAACCAGTGAGAAACTCAATCCCAGACGCAAAGATTGGGAGTGCATCGGAATAAGCGTTGTTGCAAGACGCTTCCCAAAGCGGCCCCTCAAGAAACATGCATGAACCTTTGCAAATTTGCAGCACTGGACATTTCGGACATTCGGATCGATGTGACCAGTGCGTTGCTGTTTTGAGCGCCACCTGATCCATCTGGCTAGTGTGGCCAATGCGGTGAGACTCTCCGTTCGGAGCCAACGCAGCAGCACTCACGTTCTGACATGTGAGCACATTGCCCTTGAGGTCAACAGCGATTGAATCAGGCCGGTCCATTCCGCACTTTTGCCCAAGACTAGACGCAGGACGCATGAAACGTAGCGAGTTAACAAATGACATCACCCTATCCCGGACGCTCGCGATGCGACTCGCCTTGCCATGCCGGATATCGTGAAACGCTTGACGCCTAAAGGAATGAAACTCATCTGCCCGTAGCGACTGATTGATTCCACCTGCATCGTAAGCATCAACAAAACCTCCCTCACCAATCAGTACATTCGGATCACCCGTGAGGTTCACAAAGAACGATTGAATTTCTGCGCGAGACTGGTTGTCTCGATTAAGCATGGCATTGAAGCTGAAACGCTCCTTAGGAGCTAACCTTTCATACAGGTCCAAGATGGCAGTCCTGACCTGCTGATCTTCCAGCGGATCTGGCCCCCGCACATGCTGGCCAGGCCCATCATGGGAGATGCTGACGGTGAACCCCAAGTCTTCAAGCCATTGGTTGGTTTCAGGATTCAACAACGAACCATTTGTTATCACTGAGAACCTGGCAGCCGGAAACTTCTGACGCAAGGCATCTGCCAGGGGTCTGAGAGTCTTTATGTAAACAAATGGCTCCCCACCCCAGAACTCGATGGCATCTGGGGGGGTTAGGACCCAACTGTCTAAAGATGCCAGAAACCAATTTATGTCGTCTGGGTTGGTTTCTATGTTTCGGGCAACGAACCGCTGCGAACAGTATTCGCATGAGTAGTTGCAGGACAAACCAAGAGAAATCTTAAGTACGCGCGGGGATGTTTTCCCAAGCGGAGCTTCACGGGATGTCACTAGAGCATCCTGCGTAGAAACTAGAAGCGTGGGATCTACTGTTCGAACCATTGATCGTCCCTGAAGGTCGGTCAAGCTGGAGTCCGAGTTATCGTACATAAGAGGTACGACCGCTTCTGTTCGTGGATCCACTGTCGTGATTATGAATTTAGCCATTGAGTCTTTCCACCTTTATGTTGAGTAGCACCTGCATGAAGGGAACTTCGCCCGTATAGGGCTTCTGAAAATGAACAGCACGAGCATCAAATGCCACAAGCAAGCCCCTGTGAGGTCTGATCCAAAACTTCGCGTGGTTTTCCCACGGCATAAGGCACTTGCCAAAACCTGAAGATCGCCAGTCGGGATTGCAAATGGCAAAGGCGTTCGGACCGTATTGGTTAACTTGCTCCAGCAGATCTTCTGACGGATCAAGTTCAGGACCGTTTGGGAAATACACCGCCTGCAAATGACATTCGTCTTCGTCGGAGTGCGGCATGATTTCCACGCCAGCAACTCGCACAACTTCTCGCCCTTGCAAATGGGTGATCCGCCCTTTTGGGCCTACAAAGTCACGTTGCAGGATGGGTATGGCCATACTGGCCAGTTGGGTGGCACTGGGGACAGACCCGTCAAAGACGTCGTGAGGATGACGGTCCCAGATTTCCCCAGCCTCAGTCTTCATCGCGCCATGAACCTTAAGCAGGTCCAGGTACAGGCATTGGTCGAAGCTGGAAGGAGTGTTGAGCATCCATAAACCCACGGCTGTGGGAAACAGGTTCAGTCTCATTGGACATTCACCAGCAGGTCATCGGTCCCCGAGAAGTACTTGAACCCCACCTTGATCTTGGCCACATCCCCTGTTGCCATGCCACTCGGTCTGAAAACCGTACAGCCTGAGCCACCAGAGGTTCTGACCCGTCGTGCAACGAGATACCCAGCGGTGGACTCCAGATACACCTCGGCGTCTCGATCCTCAATCGGATCACCGTCTGGGGTTTCGAGCTGGAAATCAATGCTCACCTCTCCACTGGCTGAGACATTGATGGATGGGCCACCGACAAACCGAACCACAGGCAAGGTTTCTTCCCGAACCAGGGCCAGCGTGATGGCGGGGATGACTTCAATGTTGCGACTGGCCTTGACCAACTCTGGCGAAAAAACATTGAACCCCAGTGTCCAGTCGTCGATCGGGGAGGATTTGAATGGCACCAGGATGTGGCCAATCGGATGGGTTTGAAGCACCGAGGCATGAAAAGCTTGCGCATCCATCTTGGACGCCAAAGTTGCCACGTAGAGATTAGGTGTCTGTACGAAGAACCCTGAGGGTGTTTCATACCTCTCCATCACCCCAACCGGAGCGTAAAGCATGAAACTAGCGTGATCTGAGTACTCAGGATGCTGGCGAAATGAATCCAGATCAAGTGTGCGTTGGTAGATTGGTTCGCCAAATACTCCAAATTCACCGCGCCATTCAGTAATCAAAGATTGATCAAAGAACTTGCCGCCGTTGGGGTGTTCCTTTGTGGGATCACCAACAAACTCTTTTTGCATGATGGCCCGCACGCTGTAAGAAAGTTGCGTGCTATCAAGTGACACATCCAAAGCAAAAGGAGGATTCTTGTTGCCTATATAAAGTTTCATAATTTCTCCTCAGCAACAGTTGCAGTCGCAATTACAGTTGTAGCGCGTAGTTTGGGAACCAAAACTGATAGTTGAGCCGCCATCAGATAACCGCAACATGTATACGGACGGTTGAGGGGGTATGTCGCCGCAGTTGTAATAGTCAGCAGTATTTGCTGCACAGTTTGGGGCTCCTTGCCAACCTGCTGTGGGGTTGTAGCTTCTAAAGCAATTGCTAACAGCGTTGAAGAAATAGTCATGGAGCCAACCGTAATTTGCGGTCCACAACGACCCGCTGTTGTTCATGTACATATCCCAGTTACCGTCTGACTTCAAAAAGCCCATCAGGTTGCTGTTTACATGGAGGTAGCGGGTCACGTTGTCCGTGTCCTGCATGTTGATGGTCGGGGCGGTGTTCTGTATCGTCAGATTCCCCGTCATCGTGTCGCCGGACTTAGCTACCCGACTTGATAGGTCGATATTGACGGTCGCATTACCAGCAGCGTCAGGACCAGCTCCGTTTACCGACCTTACGAACGCGGTGGAGTCATAGCCATCGAGCTTGTCTGCGTCTGCTGCCTTGGCCGAAATACCAAGGTACGTTGTGTTGTGGTTGTGTGTGCTTGAAGCAAATGCGCTTGCATGCTGACCATCTAAAAGATCGGCATCAAGCCCTGTGCTCGCGCCATCAACAGTCAGCAACTTTGCCAAGACATCTGCTGCCGTGTAGGAAGCGGAGTTGAGCTTGGCAGCAAACTGAGTGTCAATTCCACTGGCCAGGTCCATGATCAAGCGCCAGTTATCGGGGTTGGTTCCGATCAACAGATATAGCTTCAACTGATCTGTGCGGTAGCAAAGCATTCCAACTTGCTGGTTCGTAGTCGGGAATGTGGTTCCGCTGTTGCAAGAAATCCCGGTCTTGTCGTTGTTCAAAATCTCAATGAGCGAATCCGAGAGAGAACGCGACGACGGTATGTCAGTAAAGTTTTGCATCTAGTACCCCTGTGCAATCCAAGTGAAAGAACCGGCAACTCGAGTGCCGGACGTGTTTTCCAGTACAGCGGTGAAACCGACTGTTGTGATGGAGCCAACTAACCTCGCTATTGCCACGACCGTTCCGCCCTTGTGGGTCATAGTTACTTCGGGAGGAACTCGAAAGGCACGTGTGAAAGTAATTGCGACACCCACCGCTGCGTCGGTAACCTGCGCTGTTCCTCGGTCGAAGATGTCGGGCACGTCGACCGTTACTCTCAGGGCATCAATAAACCCTCGATCTGAGTTTCTTGAGTTCAAGATCGCACGAAATAAGGCGCGCCGGTAGGTGTAGTCACCCTGAATGAAGTCTCGAAAGTCGGTGTAGCCTGGTGGGTGTCCAGACTGAACGATGGCCGCAAAGTCATCTTCAGTAATCTCACCGCTTGCAACGATCATGTCGCTGATCACACCATTGGCGTGCCTGCGGTACTGCTCGGCAAGAAGTAGTGCCTCTCGAGCTGTCAGCCTCAAAGCTTTTCGTAGTGCATCTGATACACCAAAACCATCAGTGAGGTTGCGCCGGTATGCCACCGCTCTGCCTAGTGCCTCGCCAATGGCCACGGCCTCAGCAACCCGTTTGATCGTTTGACGCGCCATCTTGTCAGACGTGCCAAAGGATTCAACGAGTGGCTTTCTTACCTGCTTCGCGCCTAAATCGCTGACGCCAAGGCCTTCGCTCACTCGCAGAACAAAGGCAATGAGGTCTGTGTAAGTTTCAGCAAACGCAATCGCCTCTGCAACCTGCTTTGTGATGACCCGATCCAAGTCGTCGCCTAGTCCAAAGCTTTCGGACCTGTTTTTTGCGATTAGCTTTTGAAGGGATTCAGAGATGGGCATCACTTCAGCCAGGCGCTTTACGCTGTTTTGCCGAAGTGATTCAGACCATGTAACGCTTTCGCCGTTATTTTTTGTCAGTGATCGCGCAAGGTAATCAGCAGCCTGGAATGACTCTGCCGCTTGTTTTTTATTACCTTTCGCGACGCCTTCTGCAAAAGCGATCGATTCAACCCAGCGCAAAACAAAAGCGATGAGGTCCGAGTAGGTTTCAGAAAAACCAACCGCCTCAGATTCACGCAGGGTGAATATATTTTTTTGCCCTTCTGAAATTGGAAGGCTCTCACTCGAACGCTTTGTCCAGCTTCGCGACCCAACTTCGATGAAGGCAAGCGTTGCGACTACAGCAATGCTATAGACCGCAGGATAGGCTGCTGTCCAGCTTTTCCCTGCACTGGCACTCGACCATGTGAATCCGGCCGATGCCCAGGTGTAGCGAGATCCCTGGGTTTCAGTGACCGTCACCGTTTCGGGCATGACGATCAGCTCATCGTGAAGGTGAAAACGGCGGTCAGGCTGTCATCGGCACCTTTGTTGACCACAGGGAATACCACGCGGTCAAACATGATGCCTGCTGACGCAGCGTTGAATACCCCTGCCTCTGTGATTGCACCAGTTCCATCGCCAGCCAAAAAGTCAGCTGTGAAAGTAAAAGTTTTGGTTCCCGCCGTGTGCGCGTAGGTCGCGGCGTTTCGGTCGAGTTCCGTCACTAACGCCGACTGTGTTGCTGCGGCTGCGGTAGTGCCTGTGCCAAGCGCAATAAAGCCCATCACGTTGGGACGGCTGACAGACTTGCCAATCGCATCGGCAATAAAGTCGAAGCCTACGTTGACGATGATGTTGTCCTTGTGAACAGTTTCAACCTCACCGTTGGCACGATGCACGATGAGAGTCATCGCGCCATAAAGTTGCATAGATTCTTGGATCATAAAAGTCCTCATTTAAAAAAAATGACGCTGCCTCTTGCGAGAGCAGCGCCACGGTTGGGGTGAAATTTTGTTGAGCTAGATCTAGTACAAACGCAGGCTTGTAAATGTGCCGATCGGCGCTATTGCAGCACTCGCCGAATCGATATCACCACCCATTCGTCCAGCAAAGAGTCGGCGCTCGGTGGCCGTTTGACAAACACCAAGACAAATCCGGTCAGTGATGGATACAGAGAACGCCACATTCACTCGCCTTGCGAGATGGTCCTCCAGGAAAAAGGAACCATTGGTAGAGTCGTAGCCCACGAGCAGTTGACCCGATGAGCCTGTCGCCGCCCAGATGACGCAAGTCGTAATCTCAGATGGCGCAAACCAAAATGACGTGTGAAAGACTTCTGGAATGTTTACACCCCAAGCGACTCGGGTCGTGTCCTTCACCATCAGCCCGTCGCCATACCGGCCTGCAGCGTAACTGACACTTGCTGCTTGGCTTAGCAACGGATTACCAAGACCGGCGGTGGAGCCATTAAGCCTCCAGCCGTAAATTTCTCCGTCTTGCAGCGCATCTTCACGCGCAATTTGAAACCGGGCATCCACGTTGGCAATTGCACCGTCATAAGCCCATTGCCGTTTGGCAGCATCGCTTGCCCAAGGGAAGTTCGCCTCCAGCCAAGTTGTTCGGTCATCAACCGATGCACCCAAACTGTTTAGCAGTGTGTTTTGGGCACGGATGGGTGAGACCAAGTCCAACTCAAACAGATACTCAGCCGTCTGAGCACCGGTGCTCATGCGCAGCACATTGCGGCCATTGACCGAGACGACCGATGCAAAGTGCTTAGTGCCAGGAAACCCTAAAGCCTGCTCATCACGTGCGAGGATCAGATTTGCGTTTTGAGGTTGAGCAACCACCGTCGAGACGAAGGTCGGGGTGTCGCTGTAAATCCCAGGTGACGCAATTGCTTTGATCCAGAATTTACGCTCGCCATCAAAGCCGGAAGGCAGCGTGTAGCTGGTGGACTTGACCTCGGCCACAAAAAGAGAAGCGTCCCAAGCTGCACCTTCCCGCAATTCGTAGCCCACCACTTCTGGCTCAGGGTTAGGTTGCCAGCGAAATTCCAAGCGGTTGGCCGATTGGACAACATCGAACTGCCGAACCGTGCTTGGAGCAAGCAAATTCAACACAAAGGTCGTCACATGTGCGCTGTAATTCCCGGAGGTATCAATCGCGCGGATGTGGTACGGGTACTGCCCTGCTGCACTTTGGTCATGCAACATCTGCGTACCTGATGTCTTGGCCACTAATTGCGCGTTATCCCAACCTGGCCCCACGCGGACCTCGTATCCTGAGAGGTCAGCATCCGGCAATTCATCCCAGGCAATCATCAAGTCTGAGACTCGGCGCTGAACAGTAAATCCCGTGACGTCCGATGGCGGTAGCGTCTTGCCCAGCACTGTCGCGTTGAGCGTTACGGGAACGCTCTCCTTACGGGTGATGCCAATTGCTCTCAGGCTGAACTCGTACTGCCCCTCTTGGGCGTCACGAATTTCAGCGTAATTGGCGCTGGTCAAGGGCAGGCTTACGAAGTTTCCGCCTGCCACTCGGTAAGACAGCCGGTATGCAATGGCAGTTTGAACCTCGGACCAAGAGACCTGAACCAAGACTTGAGCCTGATCTTTGACCCGGTAAAGACTTTCCTGCATGACCAACCCCGTAGGAGGCGGTGGAACGTCCGAGAGCACAGTAATCGATCGTGGCTGAAGTGCCAGCCCTTCTTCAATCGAAGCATATTTGCTTGGGTTGTGCGCTAGAGCTGTTACTTCATGGACACCCGGATCACGTTCAGCAACTGCCACCACCCTAAAAAGCTGCGGCTCGATGATTGAGGATGCCAAAACCCAAATTGCGTCAACCTGAGGAGCCGTGCTGAACGGTATCGTTACTGTCAGAGTGCGCCCGGAAACAGGCCCCACCAGACGCTCTTCGACAACGCCATTTGGCAAAACGACCGATAGTCGCCAAGGTAAATCAGCGGGCAACTCTTGGTCGATCGTCACAGTGCTGACCGTTGCACCGGCGATACGGCCGCCCAGGCGCATACCGCCTCGGACAGGATCGGCTACCTTGATCACATCGCCCGGCCGGACTACTGCCCCTTCTAAACCCGTGCGGAAGGTAACAATTTCAGATTCCGATTGTTCGGAGAACAAAAGCCACTTGCCCACTCGGTGGGCCTGACCTCGAGCAGTACAACCGAGTGCAACTACATCGCTTTGCACAATTCCATAGCGGGCTATACCGGCGGCATCCTCGACGTATTCAACCTTCTGACGGTAGAAATCATCTGGATCGTTCCAGGTCACGAGCGCCACGGTATGACGAGCTTTAGCAGAAGAACCTTGGTAGGCAAACTCACCGTCCACCACGTTGCCTGGGGCGAACTGGTAAACCGCATCACTGGGTGCATCCTGTGTGACCGTAATTGCACCACCCGACCAATACACCATGCCTCTAAAAATCGAGGCCATGTCCTGCACGACCTTGTAAGCCTGCTCGCGAGTCTGAAGGTACAAGTTACAGGTAAAGCGCGGCTCAAAGCCCCCGAGCCCGTTAGGCACCAACTGATCGCAATACTGGGCTACTCGGTAAAGCGCCCATTTGTCCACCTGAGACTCAGGGATGTAACCACCCAAGCCGTACCGGGTGCTGGTGACCAGATCGTAGAAACACCACGCAGGGTTGTCAGTCCATGCGATTTTGAAGGTTCCATTCCACACGCCGCTGTAGGCTCGTGTTCCAGGGTCGTAGTTCACCGGCACACGGACACGCAGCAGCTTCATGTCGTAGCTGCGCCGAGGGATGGCAGAAAACTGCGAAGCATCTACCCTCAATGCAACCAAGGCGCTGTTTGGGTAACGCAGCTTGCTCTCAACAACTTCGGTGTAGGAGTCGAGATAAGTCTTGTTCTGAATGGCGCTGGAGGTTGAATCTGCCGTGATTCGTCGTACACGGATTTCCCATGGACCGCTGCCAATGAGAGGCACGTAGTAACTGCGCTGATATTTGGTCGTGGTCTTGCCTGAGATCGTGTCGTTGATCACTTCGACAAACCCGCCACCACTGACCTGCCGATCGATGGCGAATGTGACTGAGCTACCGTTAAGGTCTCCGTTGGTCGTGTCTTGGTTAGTAAGTTGACCTACGCTCACCTTGATCCTTACAGCATCTACATCCGGATCAGTGATTGAGCGCACCACGGATTGGCTCGCCTTAATCTCCACGCCAACGGGCACCTCATTCTCGACAGAAGAGAATCCGGGTACGTAACTTTGCTGCTGAGTGCCATCTCTGGTCTCAAGCGTCACACCAGAGAAGTTGGTCGTTCCATCGGCATTCTGTATAGGTGTGTCGTCCAAATAAACAGATTGCAGTCCATTGACCAAACCCTCAATCTCGCCCTCGGAAATGAGGTCGACAACCCTTGCGTAGGCTTTGGAGCGCAAGCTGTCAGGCGCTTCTTGGGCCACGCGTGCGCTGGCCCCACCACCCCCTTTACCTCCACCTCCTGCACCAATAATCAAATCTGTCATGCAGGAATCTCGTCGACATCAATACCAGCGCTAATCACGGCTGAACCTACTATCAATCGACCATATCCCACTGGCACGGGGTGGCCCTGAGCGGTCGTATTGACTGCACCATTAAAGCTGTAGCTGGGCTTGTTCTCTGGACGCTCAGATGGTTCTGCGGCTTTGGGTGTAGGTGCAATCATCTGCGCAACACCGCCAAGAATCATGGCTGTGCCCACCGAGTAGAGCGTGGCCTGGGACAGAAATGCCCCCGATGCAGCCCAGCCAAGCGGGTTCCACCATGCGACAGCAAGCAATGCTGCGCCAAGCAAGATTTGACCAAGGCCATCACCACCAGCACCAGACACCACCGGCGCAATCGTGATGCGCTGGGAGCCGGTGGGCTCATGTAATCGCTCCAGGTTAAGGGAATCCCGGCCAGCAAGCACCCGGTAGCCAACACCACGTTCGCCGGAGGCAACCAACTCCCGCTCAAAGGTAGGAAAGTTGGCCGAAAGGGCTCGAATCGCTTCGGCAGCCGAGCCAATGGCGAGGTTATGCCTGCGGCCAAAGCAACGACCGAGTTCACCGAGAAGAATGACTGTGACCATGTCGGATAACGTGAGTTGTAACTTTTTGCCAGTAGCCACCGTAGACATCTCGGCTTGATAGCCGCCCCTGCAAGTGATGCAGAATCAGTCCATCCCCAAGATAGACGGCGGCATGATTGGGAACGGGAGACGCCACTTGCATCAAGATGCAATCGCCCATTTGAATTTCGTCTGGCCTCACTTGCGCAAAGCCTACTTTTTCGAAGTTGTCGAGGTACAAGTTCTCGCCGCGTTTCCACCAGTCATCAAAGCGAGTGAAGTTGGGCAACTCCACCCCACGTTCCAACTTGAACCAGTC
>Ga0255092_1000521_pt1 | contig 14661 bp, 10 predicted proteins | sample Colum_Yuk_RepC_8_2_FD_188454 | JGI IMG/M metagenome (GOLD analysis project Ga0255092, IMG submission 188454) | Freshwater microbial communities from Columbia River, Oregon, United States - Colum_Yuk_RepC_8d | ecosystem: Environmental > Aquatic > Freshwater > River | place: USA: Oregon...
GTGCGCACGCGACTCACCTCGGCCTCGTCGATGGATACCTCCACCTGCATGGCCCGCAGGTCCTGGGCGATGAGAAAAAGCTCCGGCGCCTGCAGGCTGGCCGCCACCGTCTGACCGGGCTCGATCGAGCGCTTGATCACCACGCCATCGACCGGTGCACGAATGATGGTGCGATCCAGATCGACCCGGGATGAGGCGAGCTGGGCCTCGCGTTGCGCCACGGTGGAGCGGGCATTGCGAACCTGCGCTTCGGCGAGTTGGACCTGCGCACGGGCGCTTTCGAGGTCCTGCTCCAGCACCCGCAGCATGGACTCGGCCTTGTCCCGCTCGGCGGGTGAAATGAAATTGCGCTCCACCAGACCGGCCTTGCGCTCCAGATCACGGCGAGCCTCATCGCGGTTGATGGTGGCGCGGGTGAGATCGGACTGCCGAGCGGCCACAGAAGCCTGCTGAACCGCGATCTGCGCACGCGCTGCCTCGACATCGGCTTCGGCCTGGCGCACCCGGAACTCGAAGGTTTCAGGGTCCAGACGAGCCAGCACCTGACCCTTGCGCACCTCGGCATTGAAGTCGGCCAGCACATCGCGGATCTGGCCGGAGACCTGCGAGCTGACCTGCACCTGAACCACGGCAGCCAGCGTGCCGGACGCGGCGACCGTGGCCGTGAGCGTGCCACGCTCCACCTTGGCCGTACGCAATTGCGGCTTGGCCGCTTCGGCCTGCTTCTGGTACCACCACCAGCCCCCACCGCCCGCTGCGGCAAGAACAACGAGGCTGACAATCAGGGTGCGCAACTTGGGCATGCGTTCAGGCCTTGTGATAGATCTCGGCGCCCTTCTTGACGAACTCGATGGCCTTTTCCTGCATCCCCTGCTTGAGCGCCTGCTCCTCGGTCACGCCGGTTTGGGCAGCATAGTCGCGCACATCCTGGGTGATCTTCATGGAGCAGAAGTGCGGGCCGCACATCGAGCAGAAGTGCGCGGTTTTCATGGAGTCCTTGGGCAGGGTCTCATCATGAAAATCCTTGGCCGTATCGGGATCAAGCCCCAGATTGAACTGGTCGGCCCACCGGAACTCGAAGCGCGCCTTTGACAAAGCGTTGTCGCGAATCTGTGCGCCCGGATGGCCCTTGGCCAGATCGGCCGCATGCGCCGCGATCTTGTAGGCCATGATGCCGTCCTTGACGTCCTTCTTGTTGGGCAGACCCAGATGCTCCTTGGGCGTCACGTAGCACAGCATGGCCGTGCCATACCAGCCGATCTGAGCCGCACCGATCGCGCTGGTGATGTGATCGTAGCCCGGTGCGATGTCGGTGGTGAGCGGCCCGAGCGTGTAGAACGGCGCCTCATGGCAATCCTTCAACTGGATGTCCATGTTCTCCTTGATGAGCTGCATGGGCACATGGCCCGGGCCCTCGATCATGACCTGCACATCGTGCTTCCAGGCGATCTGGGTGAGCTCGCCCAGGGTGCGCAGCTCGGCGAGCTGGGCCTCGTCGTTGGCGTCGTAGATGGAGCCCGGACGCAGGCCATCGCCGAGCGAAAAGCTCACATCGTAGGCCTTCATGATGTCGCAGATCTCCTCGAACCGCTCATAGAGGAAGGATTCGCGGTGATGCGCAAGGCACCACTTGGCCATGATGCTGCCGCCCCGCGAGACGATGCCGGTCATGCGCTTGGCGGTGAGCGGAATGTAGGGCAGACGCACGCCGGCGTGAATGGTGAAGTAATCCACGCCCTGCTCGGCCTGCTCGATCAGGGTGTCGCGAAAGATTTCCCAGGTGAGCTCTTCGGCCTTGCCGTCGACCTTTTCCAGTGCCTGGTAGATCGGCACGGTACCAATCGGCACCGGCGCATTGCGGATGATCCACTCCCGCGTCTCATGGATGTGCTTGCCGGTGGACAGATCCATGACGGTATCGCCGCCCCAGCGGATCGACCAGGTCATTTTCTCGACCTCTTCGCCGATGGACGAGCTGACCGCCGAGTTGCCGATGTTGGCGTTGATCTTCACCAGAAAATTGCGCCCGATGATCATGGGCTCGGTTTCCGGGTGATTGATGTTGGCCGGAATGATGGCCCGGCCCCGAGCCACTTCGCTGCGCACGAATTCGGGCGTGATTTCGGCCGGGATGGCCGCGCCAAAAGACTGTCCGGGATGTTGACGGCCGAGCAGATCGGCCATGCGCTGGCCGGTGGGCCCTGCAGCTCTCAGCGAGGCGATGTACTCCTGGCGGCGCAGATTCTCGCGAATCGCGATGTATTCCATCTCGGGGGTGATCAGACCCTTGCGGGCATAGTGCATCTGGGTCACATTGGCCCCGGTCTTGGCGCGACGCGGCTCACGCGCCAGATCAAAGCGCAATTCGGCCAGCCTGGAATCCGCCAGGCGCTCACGGCCGTAGGCCGAACTCGGCCCGGCAAGCACCTCGGTATCAGCGCGCTCTTCAATCCAGGGGGCTCTCAGAGCGGCAAGCCCCTTGCGGATATCGATACGAACCTGTGGGTCGGTATACGGCCCGCTGGTGTCATAAACGAAAATTGGCGGGTTGGGCTCGGCACCCATGCCGGCCGGCGTATCCGACTGGCGGATCTCGCGCATGGGCACCCGGATGTCAGCCCGAGACCCGGTGACATACACCTTGCTCGACATGGGCAAGGGGGCGATGGCGTCGGCATCCACCTCGGCGGTGGCAGCCAGAAATTTCGGGTTCGCGTTCAAGGCAGGGACTCCAGCAAACAGTCGGTGTCAGGTTAGCAGAAGCGCCATCGGGATCCGCCGCATTCAGCGGCGCACCGCGAGGGCATAGCGGCCATCGTCCTGGCGCCTCACGCGCTCCTGGGCGATCAGCTCATCGAGATGCTGCTCAATTGTTCGCGCCTCGACGCAGTCGACCCAGAGCTCGCCATGGGCCGGGGGATAGATCAGCCGCTCGCGCACCAGCGTGTCGAGGGACTTGGGCGCCTCGGCCAGCATGCCCAGCAACTTCTCGGTGCGGGCCTCGATGCGAGACGAAAAGGCCGCCAGAGCGCGCAGGAATTCATCGCGATCGGTCACGGCCCCCTTGTGATGGGAGGTCACCCAGGTGCGCGCCGGGATGTCGGCCACCGTGGCCAGGGTCTGACGAAATTCGGACAGGCTGGAGGTGCCGTCCCCGTAGTAGGGGCCAAAACTCGACAGATCAATATCGCCAATGAACGCCACCCCGACCGGCTCGATGAGCAACACGCAGTGCCCGGAGGTATGACCCGGCATGTGAATGGCCCGGATCGTGACGCCGCCGCCGAGCGACCACTGCGCATCGTTGCCATAGGCCACGGCATCGGGGCGGGGCTGATAGTGGAACTCGCGTTCGATCTTGGTCCGCATGGTGGCCAGCACCTCGGGCGGATAACCATAGTGCCGCGACATCCCTTCCCAGCTGCGCACCGCCTCGACATCGCGCTCATGCACCTGCACCTGGGCCCGGGGAATCCGGTGCAGCCCGGTGAGGTGATCTTCGTGGGCATGGCCGAGGATGCATAGATCGGCCGCATCGAACGCGTCGCCGATGTGATTGGCGACCAGGGGTGAATCGAAGACCACCCGGGTGTCCGCCCCCTTGACCACCACCTGGTTGCCATCGGGGTATTTGCCGTTCTTGTCACCGAAAAAGACCGTGACGGGGCCCAGATCGAGCCGTGCACTGGGAATCGCAGATGGGGAATTCATGAAGGGAATGACTCCTGAAAATTCAGCCTGCGGTCATGGACTGCGCCGCTTTGAGGATGGGCTGAGCCGACTGAGGTCGGCTGAGGAATGCAGGGGCAACAATCCAAGGGTCAGCGCCGTGCCGATCAGGATGACGGCACAGCCCGCCACCATGGTCCAGGTGATGGGCTCGCCCAGATACAGGGCGGCAGACACCATGGCGACCACCGGATTGAGGAAGGTGACCGACGTGGCCTTGACCGGGCCGATGGTCTTGATCAGACGATAGAAAATGATGAACCCCAGACCTGACGAGGCTACACCCAGAAACGTGACCTCGGCCCAGGCGACGGGGCCGGGCCACTGCTGGGGCCAGTCGGCCAGGGCAAAGGGCGCCGAGGCCAGCGCCGACAGACCGATCGCCGCGGTGGACACGACCAGTGGATCGGCGGTGGTCAGGCGAACCTTGACGAAGTTGGATGACACACCCCACATCGCCGTCACCGCCAGGGTGATGAGAATCGCCCAGGCCGCGTCGTCCAGCGCGCCGATGCGGTCATGAACCAGCAGGGTCACGCCTGCAAAGCCGATCACCAGGCCCAGCATGCGAACCCGCCCGATCGGTTCGTCCAGCCAAAGCCGCGCCACGATCGCCGTAAAGAGCGGTGCGGCCGACTGCAGCACGGCCAGCATGCCGGCGCCAATTGACAGGGCCGAATAACCCAGCCCGAGAAAGGGAATGGCCGTGAACACCAGCCCCATCCAGAGCAGCGGCACCCGGTGCGGCAGAAAGGGCCGCCAGCCCACCCGCCACAGGGTGAGCGGCAGCAACACCAGCAGACAGCCGAGCGTCATGCGCAGAAAGATCATGGGTGCGGGCCCGAAGGCAGGCGCAGCCGATCGCATGAAGAGATAGGAACCACCCCAGAGCAGGGAGAGAAAGAGCAGTTGCGCAAGATGGGCGGGACGCATGACCCGGTCATGATACGGGTCGAGGCCTTGACTGCCGGGCCACTTCGGTTCGGCAGCTATACTCTCAGGTTCATTTTTTGCGCGCTGACAATGAAAAAAACCGGCCTCCTGCTTGTCGTTCTGATCGTGCTCGGCGTCGCAGGCTGGTTCTGGAAGTCGCGCCAGGCTGGCGCGCCGGCGCCGGACGCTGCGCCCAGGTCCGCATCTGCAGCGCCGACGGGCAAGCCCGAGGCGGGCAACCGGGGGGCTGACGGCCAGGCCGCAGCCCTCGAATTTGCCTCGGTCGATCTGCTCACGCTCGCACCCACCACGCTGGCCCGGGCGGTACCCCTCACCGGCACGTTGAAACCGGTTGATCAGACCGTAGTCCGTACGCGCGTTGCGGGTGAGTTGCGGGAGCTTTCCGTTCGTGAGGGCGACACCGTGCGGGCGGGTCAGCGGCTGGGACGGGTCGACCCAACCGAGTTTCAGCTCCGGGTCAATGAGCGCGATGCTCAACTCGCCGCAGCCGAATCGCAGGTCGCCCAGGCGCGGCGGGTCTTCGAGAACAACCTGGCGCTTCGCGAGCGCAATTTCATTTCGCAAAGCGCGCTCGATGCCTCACGCTCCAGCCTGGAAGTGGCCACCGGCCAGCGCGATGCCGCAGTGGCCCAGATCGCCCTGGCTCGCAAATCGGTGAGCGATGCCGATCTGCTCGCGCCGATGTCGGGCGTGATCGGCGAGCGCTATGCGCAGCCTGGCGAAAAACTGCCTTCCGACGCCCGGGTGGTCTCGATCATCGACCTGTCGCGCCTGGAGATCGAAGCCCTGGTGCCGGGCAGCGAGATCGGCGCCGTTCGAATCGGCCAGTCGGTGCAGCTGCGCGTCGAGGGTGTCCCTGCCGAGCAGGTGGGTCAGATCGTGCGGATTGCACCCGCCACCAGTGCGGGCACCCGGTCCGTACCGGTCTACATTCGCCTGAAGAGCCAGCACCCGGCCATCCGTGTGGGACTGTTTGCCCAGGGGCGCCTGGTGGTCGAATCGCTGCGCGAGCAGATCGCCGTACCCCTGAGCGCCATTCGAGATGCCGGAGCGCGGCATTTCGTCTATGCCATTGACCAGGACCGACTCGTGGAGCGCGACATCACCCTGGGCCTGGTCGACGACGGCAGCGATGGCACAGTGCGGGTGCAGGTCACGTCGGGCCTGAAGGCGGGCGAGCGGATCGTCATCAACAACCTCGGGCGATTGCGCACCGGCAGCCCGGTCAGGGTTCGTCCGGGCGAGCGCTGAACCGCCATGTGGTTCACCCGCATCTCGATCGGCAACCCGGTCCTGGCCACCATGATGATGGCGGCCTTCGTGGTTCTAGGCCTGTTTTCCTACCAGCGCCTTGCGGTCGATCAGTTCCCGGATGTGAATTTCCCGGTGGTGGTCGTGCAGACCGAATACCCGGGCGCTGCCCCCGAGATCGTTGAAAGCGACGTCACCCGCAAGGTCGAGGAGCAGGTCAACACCATCAGCGGGATCAACAAGATCTCCTCGCGCTCCTATGAGGGCGCTTCGGTGGTGATCATCGAGTTTGACCTCATCACCGATCCCGCAGTGGCCGCGCAGGATGTCCGCGAGAAGGTGGCGCTGGTCAAGGTGGGCTTCAAGAAGGAGGTCAAGGAGCCGGTCATCTCGCGCATCAACCCCGATGACCAGCCGGTGATCTCGCTGGCGGTCACCTCGAGCACGCGCGATACCCGCGAGATCACCACCCTGGCCGAGCAGGTCATCAAGCGCCGCCTCGAAAACGCCCGGGGCGTGGGTCGGGTCACGATCGTGGGCGGGGTCAAGCGCGAGGTGCAGGTGGTGCTGCGACCCGCCGACATGGAGTCGCTCAAGATCGGCGTGGACCAGGTGCTCAACGCGCTGCGCAACGAGAACCTGGAGTTGCCCGCCGGCACGGTGCTGAGCGCCACCCGCGAGCAATCGGTGCAGGTCCGTGGACGGCTCGCCAGCGTGGCCGATTTCGAGCGCATCATCATCGCGCGTCGGGGCGGGCAACCGGTGTACCTGGCTCAGGTGGCCAGGGTCATCGACGGTCAGGAAGACCGCGAATCCATGGCGCTGGTCGATGGCCAGCCTGCTGTTTCACTGGATATCGTCAAATCGCAGGGCGAAAACACCATCGCAGTGGTCGACAACGTGCGACGCATCGTGGCCGAACTCAAGCGGCAACTGCCCGATGATGTCTCGATCAATGTGGTGCGCGATCAGTCCACGTCGATCCGCAATTCGGTGGCGGGCGTCAAGCGCAGCATCATCGAGGGCGCGATCCTGACGGTGGTGATCGTGTTCCTGTTCCTTTCGTCGTGGCGCTCCACGGTCATCACGGGCCTCACGCTGCCGATCTCGCTGATCGGCACCTTCCTGGTGATGTACATGATGGGGTTCACCATCAACCTCGTCACCCTGCTCGCGCTCTCCATCTGTGTGGGTCTGCTGATCGATGACGCCATCGTGGTGCGCGAGAACATCGTGCGCCACCAGGCCATGGGCAAGGATCACAAGACCGCTTCCCTTGAAGGCACGCGCGAAATCGGTCTGGCCGTCATGGCCACCACCTTCACCATCGTGGCGGTGTTTCTGCCGGTGGGCTTCATGGGCGGCATCATCGGGCGCTTTTTCAAGCAGTTCGGCATTACCGTGGCCTTTGCCGTCATGCTCTCGATGTTCATCAGCTTCACGCTCGACCCGATGCTGTCTTCGGTCTGGAAGGACCCGGATGCCGAAGGCGCGAAAGGCCGCGGGCCCATCGCCCGCATGCTTCGGGCGTTTGAGCGTCTGATGGCGCGACTTGAATCGATGTACGTGGCCCTGCTGCGCTGGGGTCTCGCGCATCGGGGCCTCACCATGCTGCTGGCCGTACTCTCGCTGGTGGGTGCGCTGGCCCTGGGCCGAACCCTGGGTTCGGAGTTTGTGCCCCAGGCCGACAACAACGAGCTCTATGTGCAGTTCTATACGCCGGTGGGTTCGTCGCTCGACCTCACCATCGCCAAGACCCGGCAGGTGGAATCGGCCCTGCGGGAATTCCCCGAGGCCCTCTACACCTACGCCACCATCAACACCGGCACCGTCCAGGGCAAGAACTACGCCACGCTCTTCGTGCGCCTGAAAGACCGGGCGCAGCGCAGCCGCGCCGTCAAGCAACTGGTGGTGCCGGTGCGCGCGAGGCTGGCAGAGATCGCGGGCGTCACGGTCACCACAGTGGGTGTGGCCGGCAGCTTTGGCTCCAACAAGCAGATCGACATCAGCATCCAGGGCCCCGATCAGGCCCAGCTCGAGACGATCGCCGCGCGTGCGCTCGAGATCATGCGCAGCGTGCCCGGCATCGTGGATCTGGACACCAGTTCCAAACCGGCCAAACCCACGGTCGCCATCGAGATCAATCGCGCGCTCGCCTCCGACCTGGGTGTCGGGGTGGCCCAGATCGGCACCGCGCTGCGCCCCTTGCTGGCCGGTGAGGTGGCCACCACCTGGAAGGCCCCGGATGACGAAAACTACGACGTGCGCTTGCGGCTGCCGCGCGAGGCCCGTCGAGGCATCGATGATCTGGAACGCCTGGCCCTCACCTCCTCGCTCACCGATGCCAATGGCGCACCGCGCCTGATTCCGCTGCGGCAGGTCGCCACGCTCACCCCGTCTGAAGGGCCGACCCAGATCAATCGCAAGAGCCTCACCCGCGAAGTGGCGCTCTCGGCCAATGTGAGTGGCCGGCCGCCGGGCACGGTGGGGCTTGAGCTCACCCGTCGACTGAACGAGGAGATTGCCCTGCCACCGGGCTATGCCTTTGTTACAGGAGGCGCCACCAAGGACATGCAGGAGAGCTTTTCCTATGCACTGCAGGCCCTGGTACTGGCAATCACCTTCATCTACATGATTCTGGCCTCGCAGTTCAGGAGCTTCTCGCAGCCCATTGCCATCATGGCCTCATTGCCCCTGTCCCTGATCGGCGTGATGGTGGCCTTGCTGGCCTGGCGATCCACCCTGAACATGTTCTCGGTGATCGGCTTCATCATGCTGATGGGCCTGGTCACCAAAAACGCCATTTTGTTGATCGATTACGCCAATCAGCGCCGTCGCGAGGGGCTCGAACGGGCGCAGGCCCTGCTTGATGCGGCGCAGGTCCGGTTGCGTCCCATCCTGATGACCACCCTGGCGATGGTCTTTGGCATGCTGCCGCTGGCGATTTCAACCAGCGAAGGCTCGGAGCAGCGGGCCGGCATGGCCCATGCCGTGATTGGCGGGGTCATCGCCTCGACCCTGCTCACCCTGCTGGTCGTACCGGTGCTCTACGCCCTGCTCGATGAAGCCGTCAGCCGCTTGCAGCGCCGACCCGCAGGCGAGCCGGTAAAATAACCCCGATCATTCAAGCTCAGGAGCCCCCCGATGGATGTCGAACTCGCACGATTCAACATGATCGAGCAGCAGATTCGCCCGTGGAATGTGCTGGATCAGCAGGTGCTCGATCTGCTGGCGGTCGTGCGCCGTGAGGAGTTCGTGCCGCCGGCTCTGCGGGCCATGGCCTTCGCCGACCTCGAGTTGCCCCTGTCGGTCGACGGGGTACCCACGGGTGAGGTGATGCTGCCGCCGCGGGTCGAGGCCCGCTTGCTGCAGGAGTTGCAGGTGCACAGCACAGATACCGTCCTGGAAATCGGGACCGGCTCGGGCTACATGGCGGCACTGCTTGCACGCCGCGCACAGCAGGTCGAGACCCTCGAAATCCATCCGGGGCTGGCCGCGTGGGCCCGTGGGAATCTGGCCCGTGCGGGTATCAACAACGCCCGCGTGGTGCAGGCTGATGGCTCCCGCGATCACGCGTCGCTGGCCGGCGCCGATATCATCGTGCTTTCCGGCGCGGTCCCCGAAGTCCCCCAAAGCCTGCTTGATCGTCTCAATCCCGGGGGGCGGCTCGCCGCCATCGTGGGTCGGCTGCCGGTCATGCAGGCCGTCATCATCCGGCGCAGTGAACAGGGGCATCTGGCCACCGAGGTCCTCTTTGAGACCGCAACCCGTCCCCTGCAGGGCTTCGTGGCTCACGAAGCCTTCAGCCTGTGATGCAGCCACTGCACGTGGCCGAACTGGCCCACTGGCTGGCCGACGCGTCGCGCGAAGCCCCTCAGCTGCTCGATGTTCGCGAGCCCTGGGAGGTGTCGACCTGCGCGCTGGCGCAGAGCATCAGCATCCCCATGGGTGAGATCGTTGCCCGCTTCCAGGAACTTGACCCCGATCGGCCGCTGGTGTGCATCTGTCACCACGGCGTGCGAAGCCTGCAGGTCGCACACTTCCTGAGTCGACAGGGTTTTGGTCAGCTGTTCAACCTCACGGGTGGCATCGATGCCTGGGCCCGCGAAATCGACCCCGCCATGGCGGTTTACTGAGCATTTGCGGAGCCAGACCATGAACCGAACCCCTGTCACCCCCGGACTGGCCGATCCCGTCTCGAACCCTTCGCCCTGGCGTCTCGCAGGGGTCGCGGCGCTCGGTCTGACCCTGCTGGCGGCGCTGGGCACCCCGCCTGCTTCAGCCCAACCGGCCACAGCGCAGCCTGCAAGCGCTCAAGCCGCAGCGGCTGCGCCGTCGGCCTCAACCGACCTGCTGGGCGCCGTGCGGGCCGCAGCCGCCATCGATCCCGTCCTGACTGCAGCCACGCTTCAACTGCAGGCCACGCGCGAGCGGGTGACTCAGGCGGCGGCAGGCCTCAAGCCCACCCTCAACGTCACCTCCAACGCCTACTTCAACAGCACCAACACCTCGATCACACCCCAACGGTCCTACGACTCGCAGACCCTCGCGGTAGTCGGCAACCTGCCCCTCTACCGACCCGCCAATCACGAAGTCTTCCAGCAAAGCGAACTGGCCGCAGCGGTGGCCGAGTTGCAGGTCCGGCAGGCTCGCCAGGACCTGACCATCCGGGTGGCTACCGCCTACTTTGACGTCCTCGCCGCGCAGGACAGTCTTGCGGTGGTGCAGGCCCAGAAGCGGGCGTTTACCGAACAGTTCGAATCGGCCAAGCGCAACTTCGAGGTGGGCACGGCCACCATCACCGATCAACAGGAAGCCCAGTCCCGGCTCGACCTCACCCGTGCGCAGGAAGTCTCGATCCGCAACGACCTGGAGGTCAAGCGGGCCCTGCTCGCGCAGCTCACCGGCAGGCCGGTCGACAGCCTGCATACGCTCAAGCGTGATCTGGACATCCAGTCGCCGGTGCAGGCCCGCGAAACCGATTGGGCGCAATATGCCCGCGAGAACAACTTTGCGGTGCGACAGGCCGAGCTGGCTCGCGAGACCGCCACCCGCGAGATCTCCCGCCAGCGGGCGGGTCATCGGCCCACGCTCGATTTCGTGGCCCAGGGCAATGCCGGACGCAGCGCGGCGGCCCAAAATGCCATCAACCAGATCGGTGTGCGAAATCAGTTCGGCCAGGTCGGCCTGCAATTTGCGCTGCCCCTCTACGCCGGGGGTGCGGTTGATGCCCGAGTTCGCGAAGCCATCGCCCTGCAGGCCAAATCCGAGAGCGACCTCGACAATGCCCGGCGCACCGCCGAGCAGGCCGCCCGACAGACCTTTCTGGGCGTGCGCAGCGGCATTGAACAGATTCGTGCACTGACCGAGGCCGAGCGCTCAAGCCAGCTCGCACTGGAGTCAAACCAGCTGGGCTACCAGGTGGGCGTGCGCATCAATATCGACGTGCTCAACGCGGCGCAGCAGCTCTTCACCACCCAGCGCGATCTGGCCAAGGCCCGCTACGACGTGCTCCTCAACGGTCTGAGGCTGCGCAATACGGCCGGCGTGCTTGACGACAACGAGATCGCCCAGGTCAGTGCGCTGCTCGAACCCGAGCGTCAATCGGCCATTGGCACCACCACCACCGGGTCGACCTTCCCTGTGGCACCGACCACCGCGCCTGCTGCTCAACCCAGCGCCCAGCCCGCTGCCGGTGGCGTGCGCGGCGGGCGGGCGTCGACTCCCGGGGCGCCCCGCTGAGCCTCACTGGGGTCGCACTCTCTCGCGCATCAAACCCCGCTAATCGAGGCGCTGCGTCAGCGGTCTCAGGGCCTCAAGGGAACGCTGGAGCGCTCCCCGATGGTCTTGCGCAAACGCAAGAGCCGCCTGCTGCATGCGATTGCGACTTGGGGTGTCGGCGATCAGGGTCAGGGCTTGCGAGGCCGCCGACTCCTGCGAGACCGCACGCGCGGCGCCGGAGTGGATGGCGCCTTGTGCGGCTTCCGCAAAGTTCCAGGTGTGGGGCCCGAGCAAGACCGGACATCCCACCGCGCAGGGCTCGATCAGATTCTGCGACCCATAAGGCCCCAGCGAGCCGCCCATGATCACGACATCGGCCAGTGCATACCAGGCATCCATCTCGCCCATGGAGTCTCCGAGCAGAACGTCCACCACGCCAAAATCGGCATGAACCTCGTCGAGGGCCAGACGCCTTGAGAGCACGCGGCCATCCTGCTGAATGAGGCGGGCCACCTCGTCAAAGCGCTGCGGATGCCGCGGCACGATCACCAGCAGGACCGGTGTCTGACGCGGCCAGTGCGCCAGTAGGGCGGCCTCTTCGCCTTCACGGCTGCTGGCCAGCAGCACCACCGGCCGACCGATCCGTTCGCGCCAGCGTCGCCCCAGCGCCATGCGCTGCGCATCCGGGGCGTTGTCGAATTTGAGATTGCCCGTGATGGCCTCAGCCATCCGGCCCAGCTGCGCCATGCGCTGCGCATCATCCCGGGTTTGTGCCAACACCAGGCTGAGCCTCTGAGCGGCGGGGGCCATGAGCGCCCTGAACCGAAGCCCCTTGCGCAGCGAGCGCTCCGATAGACGGGCATTGATGAGCGCCATGGGCACACGGGCTTCCTCGGCTGCCTTCATCAGATTGGGCCAAAGCTCGGTTTCCATGAGCACCCCAAATGCGGGCTTCCAGTGCGCCAGAAACCGGCGCTGCGCGCCCGGCAGATCCCAGGGCAGCCAGGCCTGATGCAGCCGCTCACCCAGCAAGGGCGCATAGAGTTCACGTGCGGTCTCTCGGCCTGTGGGGGTCATGGCCGTCATCAGCACATGGGCCTGCGGATGGACCTGCGCCAGCGCACGCACGAGCGGCAGGGCCGCCCGGCTTTCGCCTACCGACACCGCATGGATCCAGATCAGCGGACCACCCGCAGGGCGGGCCGGAAGAGCCCAACCCAGCCGCTCGCCCACCCGGTGCAGATACTCGGGCTGGCGGCGGGCACGCCAGGCCAGATAAGCCAGCGCCAGGGGCAGCCCCAGCCACCAGCCCAGGCTGTAGAGCGCAAGGATCAGAACGGCACCTTCACATCCGGAGCCACCGCCCCGATCGCTGCACGAAAGGCCGCCTGAATGCGGGCCAGGGCTGTGGGCGTATCGGCCTCGAAGCGGGTCACCACCACCGGCGTGGTGTTCGATGCCCGGGCCAGGCCAAAGCCGTCGGCGTACTCGACGCGCACGCCGTCGATGGTGATTACCTGCTCGGCTCCCTCGAAGCGGGCTTCGCGCTGCAGCCGCTCGATCAGCCTGAAGTTCTCACCCTCGGCCGTATTGATGTGCAACTCGGGCGTCGCCTCGGCATCGGGCAGGGCCTCGAGCACGGCGCCCGGGTCGGTGCTGCGCGAGAGGATCTCGAGCAGCCGTGCCGCGGTGTACAGGCCATCGTCAAAGCCGTACCAGCGGTCGTTGAAGAAGACATGGCCGCTCATTTCACCTGCAAGTGCGGCGCCGGTTTCCTTCAGGCGGGCCTTGATGAGCGAATGCCCGGTGCGCCACATCTGCGGCTCACCGCCATGGCGACGGATCCAGGGCGCGAGATTGCGGGTGCACTTGACGTCGTAGATGATGGTCGAACCTGGCCGGGCGGCCAGCACGTCGGCGGCATAGAGCATCAGTTGTCGATCGGGCCAGATGATGGCCCCCGAGCGGGTCACCACACCCAGACGGTCTCCATCGCCATCAAAAGCCAGGCCGATCTCGCAGTCGGTCTCGCGCAGGCAGCGCATCAGGTCCTGCAGGTTTTCGGGATGGGCCGGATCGGGATGATGGTTGGGGAAATGGCCATCCACCTCGGTAAAGAGGCCGGTCACCTCACAGCCCAGGCGACGCAGCAACTCGGGCGCGAGGCTGCCCGCCACGCCGTTGCCGCAATCGACCGCCACCTTCATGGGTCGCGCGAGCTTCACATCCCCCACGATGCGATCGAGGTAATCGGGATTGACATCGCGCGACTGCACCGCGGCCACCCCGGCTGCATCGGGGTTGGCCAGCAGGCCGGCTTCAAATCCCGGCGCCACGATGCTGCGATACAGGCCCTGAATCTCTTCGCCGTAGAGCGTGCGCCCACCGAGCATCATTTTCAGGCCGTTGTACTCCGGCGGGTTATGGCTGCCAGTCACGGCCACGCCCGAGCCGGTTCCGGTCAGAACCGTGGCGTAATAGACCACCGGCGTGGGCACCATGCCGATATCGATCACCCCGGTGCCTGCGCTGCGAATCCCCGCACTGAGCGCGGCCACCAGGCGCGGCCCCGACAAACGCCCATCGCGGCCGACCACGATGGCAGGAATGCCCGCTTCGCGAGCCCGCAAGCCCAGCGCCGCCCCGATCTGACGCGTGGCCTGGTCGGTCAGGGTGACCTTGTCGGCCGATCCGTCAACAATGCCCCGGATGTCGTAGGCCTTGAAGATCGAAGAGGCCGGCATCGGCAAAAGGGAAACAGACATGCAAGCTCCAGATCACGATCGATCGTTGGGAAAGGATCGAAGTGTAAAGGGTCGGTCTGATCTGGAGGGTGTGCGCCAACCCCCCTTCGTCGTGACAGGTTTCACACCTTCCTGCAACCGCCAGCGCTAGAGTTGGAACTAACTCCAAAGAATGAGTTCCAAATGCCCTCCCTCAGCAGCGAATCCGATCGGCCACCCGATTCGACCCAACGCAGGCGTCTGATTCAGACCGGGGCGACCC
>Ga0255092_1000530_pt1 | contig 14453 bp, 17 predicted proteins | sample Colum_Yuk_RepC_8_2_FD_188454 | JGI IMG/M metagenome (GOLD analysis project Ga0255092, IMG submission 188454) | Freshwater microbial communities from Columbia River, Oregon, United States - Colum_Yuk_RepC_8d | ecosystem: Environmental > Aquatic > Freshwater > River | place: USA: Oregon...
CGCGCTGCACTCGCCGGTCACGGATAGCGACATCGAGACGGCGCTGGCCCGGGTCGGGCTCACTGGCTATGCAGACGTCATTTGCCGCAACATGTCGGCAGGGCAGCAGCAGCGCGTGTCGCTGGCGCGTCTTCTGCTGAGCCCAGCGACTCTGTGGGTGCTCGACGAGCCCTTCACCACCCTGGACGTGCATGGCGTAAAGACACTGGAGTCCCTGTTGGCCGAGCACGTGCAGGCAGGGGGGGCCGTGCTGGTCACCACCCACCATCCGCTGGCGGTGCCCTGCACGTTGCGACGTCTGAATCTGGATACCCGGAGAGCAAACAATTCATGACCGCACTTGCCGGCCCTCAGGTCACGACTTTCACAGCATTCCGCGCCACCATGCGGCGTGATCTGCTGATTGCCCTCACGCGGCGCAACGATCTGCTCAATCCGCTGATGTTCTTCCTCATCGTGGTGTCGCTGTTTCCGCTGGGTGTGTCTTCGGACCCGCAGGAGCTGACGCGAATCGCCGCGGGAGCTGTCTGGGTGTCGGCCCTGCTGGCATCCATGCTGTCCCTGGACAACCTGTATCGCGCCGACTACGAAGATGGCTCTCTGGAGCAGTTGCTGCTTTCGCCACAGCCTCTTTACTTCATGGTGCTGGCCAAGAATATCGCCCACTGGCTGGTGAGCGGACTGCCGGTGGTGCTGCTAGCGCCGCTGCTGGCCTACATGCTGTATCTGCCAGCGGATGCGTACTGGACTCTGATGCTCACACTGCTGCTGGGCACGCCGGTGCTGAGTCTGTTTGGATCGATTGGTGTGGCGCTGACAGTGGGGCTGGGCAGTCGGGGCCTGATACTTGCGGTTATCGTTTTGCCGCTGACGGTGCCGGTGCTTATAATCGGCGCCAAAGCAGTAGCGGACGCCAGTCTCGGCGTGTCTCTCGGCATGCACTATGCGCTGTTGGGAGCCCTGCTGGCCCTGTCGCTGAGTCTGGCGCCCCTGGCCTCGGCAGCTGCCCTGAAGATCAGTGTGAATTGACCTGCGCAGCCAAGGGATATAGTTACAATAAGTAACATCGGACGACAAAATCGCCGTGTTATAGTCCAGCCCGAGATGGGTTTTTCAGTACCGCGCCGCAGCACAAGCGCGCGCAGCGAGTGAGCAAACATGTGGCAATGGTTCTTCAGACTCGGCTCTCCCAAATGGTTCTACGAGCTCTCGGGCAGATGGCTGCCTTGGCTTGTGGTGGCCATGACAGTGCTGCTTACCATCGGCATTGTCTGGGCGCTGCTGTTTGTGCCCCAGGACTACCAGCAGGGTGACACCATCCGCATCATGTATGTCCATGTGCCGGTGGCCAGCATCTCGCTGGCCTGTTTCCCGCTGATGGCTGTGGCAGGGGTGATCACCCTGGTCTGGAAAATGAAGCTCGCCGACATGGTGGCCAAATGCGCCGCCCCCATCGGTGCCTGGTTCACTGCCGTGGCACTGGCCACCGGCGCGATCTGGGGGCAGCCGATCTGGGGCACCTGGTGGGCGTGGGACGCGCGCCTGACATCCATGCTCATCCAATTCTTCCTGCTCATCGGCGTGATTGCGCTGCGTTCGGCGATTGAGAGCCCGGATGCAGCGGCCAGAGCCTGCGCGCTGCTGTCAGTCGTCGGCGCCATCAATGTGCCGATCATCAAGTATTCGGTGGAGTGGTGGAATACACTGCATCAGCCGGCAAGCAGTTTCTCAATGGCGGAAGACAGCCCGTTCGGTCCCGAAATCTGGGTACCGCTGGTCATCATGATCTGTGCGGTCTATCTGTTTTTTGTAATCAGTCTGATTCTGTCCACCCGCACCGAGATCCTGATTCGCGAGCGCCGCTCGCAGTGGGTGGTGGATCTCGTGGCCGCCGACAAGACGCAAGGAGCCTGACATGTTTGAAAACCTGGCTTTCTCCAGCGTCACAGAATTTTTGCAGATGGGAAAATATACCTTCCATGTCTGGTCTGTATATGGGCTGTTTGCCGTATTTCTGACAGTGAATCTGTATCTGCCGCGCGCTGCGCACCGGCAGTTCATCCGCGAACAAAAGCGCCGCGCGCTGCGCGCTGCGCAATCTGGTCAGCCCGTCGAGGCTGATGAAGGGCGTTCCGACGCCAATGGGGGAGAGTGAATGAAACCGCATCGACGCAAGAAACTGACGATCATCGCGTTCATCGCGACGGGCTTGAGTGTCGCGATCGGGCTGTCGCTTTACGCCCTGAGCAACAGTATTGATCTGTTCTTCACGCCGACTCAGGTAGCGGCGGGCGAAGTAACGAATGGCCAGCGCATCCGCGTGGGCGGCATGGTCAAGGAAGGCAGCGTCGTGCGCAGCCAGGATTCTCTGCATGTCGAATTCATGGCGACAGACTACAGCCATGATCTGCTGATCCGTTACGACGGCATCCTGCCAGACCTGTTCCGCGAGGGGCAGGGCGTGGTGGCCGAGGGGATGATGGCCAATGGCTCGTTCGAGGCAAGTCGCGTGCTGGCCAAGCATGACGAGAACTACATGTCAGTTGAAGTAAAGGCCGCACTTGACGCCGCAGAGCGTGATCGCGCGTTGCCGCCTGCTGAAACGGAAGGGGCTGCCGATGGTTCCTGAACTGGGTCAATTCGCACTGATACTGTCGTTCTGCCTCTGTGTTCTTCTGGGCACGCTGCCGCTGGTGGGGGCCGGCACAGGCAATCAGTTGTGGATCAGTCTGGCGCGTCCGCTGACGGCCGGAGTTTTCGTATTCCTCAGCCTGTGTCTGCTGATTCTGGGTTACAGCTTTGTCACCGACGACTTCTCTGTGGCCTTCGTGGCGCAGCATTCCAACACACTGCTGCCGCTGCAGTACAAGATCACGGCTGTCTGGGGTGGGCACGAAGGGTCCTTCCTGTTCTGGACGTGGATGCTGGCGGGCTGGATGCTTGCTGTCAGCATTTTCAGCAAGACCATGCCGGATGATTTCGTAGCCCGCGTGCTGGGCATCATGGGGCTGATCGGCGCTGGCTATACGCTGTTCATGATCGCGACTTCCAACCCATTCGACCGCGTTCTGCCGCTGTCGCCCGCTGACGGCGCCGACCTGAATTCCGCTTTGCAGGACTTCGGGTTCATCATCCACCCGCCTTCGCTCTACATGGGCTATGTGGGCTTCTCCGTGGTGTTTGCCTTTGCGATCGCCGCACTCTTGAGTGGACGACTGGATTCAGCGTGGGCGCGCTGGTCCCGCCCCTGGGCCAATGCCGCATGGGCCATTCTGACTATCGGCATCGCGCTGGGCTCCTGGTGGGCCTACTACGAGCTGGGCTGGGGCGGCTGGTGGGCGTGGGATCCGGTGGAGAATCCCCCCATGATCAACTGGCTGCTGGGCACAGCACTCATCCATTCCCTGGCCGTTACTGAGAAGCGCGGCGTGTTCAAGAGCTGGACGGTGCTGCTGGCGATCATGGCCTTTGCCGCCAGTCTGCTGGGCACTTTCATTACGCGCTCCGGTCTGCTGACATCGGTGCATGCATTCGCCAGTGATCCCACACGAGGCGTGTACATTCTCGGCTTCCTGGGTTTTGTCATCGGCGGTTCGCTGCTGCTGTTCGCCCTGCGTGCGCCGCTCATGAAAAGCGAGTTCGGGTTTGAGGCGGTCTCCCGTGAGGTATTCCTGCTGGCCAACAACATCATACTGGTGGTGGCGAGCGCCGCTATTCTGCTGGGAACGCTGTATCCGATGGTGTACCAGGCGGTATCCGGCGGAGAACTGATTTCCGTAGGGCCTCCCTACTTCAACATGATTTTCGTGCCACTCATGGGCATTCTGGTGCTCTTCATGGTGATCGGCTCCATCAGTCGCTGGAAGAAGACCTCGGTTGCGTATCTGAAGAAGCAGCTGATGATCGTCGCCGTTGCCAGCGTGGCATTGGGGCTGGTGCTGCCTCTGGCACTGACTATGGAGTTCCACTATGGCGCGAGCATTGCCACCGCACTGGGATTGTGGATCGTGTTGGGCATCGTGCAGGACATCCGTATCAAAATTGCCAACAAGGGCTCGGTACTGGTCGGGCTGCGCTCGCTGGCAACCAGCTACATCGGCATGCAGATCGCCCATTTCGGCTTTGCCGTGATTCTGCTTGGAGCGGCGTTGACGAGCATTTACAGTATCGAGAAAAGCGTGCTTCTGAGTCCGGGCGAACGCGTGGAGCTGGGGCGCTACGTGTTTCAGTTTGATGGCACCGAGCATCTGAGCGGCCCGAACTTCGAGGCCGAGAGAGCGACGTTCCAGGTCTTCCGCGAAGGCGAATTCCAGCGCGAACTTCACCCCGAGAAGCGCGTCTATGTGGCCAGCATGTCGCCGTCCACGGAAATGGCCATTGATGCCGGGTTCACCCGCGACTTGTTCATTACGCTGGGTGAAGAGCGCGAGTCCGGTGCCTGGTCCATGTCCATCTACATCAAACCGCTGGTTCGCTGGGTCTGGCTTGGCGCCATCCTCATGTCGCTGGGCGGCATCGTCGCAGTTCTGGACAAGCGCTATCGCCGTCTGAAAGTAAGGACGCTTCAAAAGGCGGAGGCGGACAAGTCCGGCAAGCCGGCGGGCGACGACTATCAACCGGTCTCTGGTTAGAGAGGAAGCACTGCGATCATGTCCCGACTGAAACTGTTCATTCCTGTGTTCGTATTCCTGGCCCTGGCTGTATTGTTGTGGCGCGGGTTGTACCTTGATCCGCGTACTCTGCCGTCCGTGCTGATCGACAAGCCGCTTCCGGATTTCGAGCTGCGCACGGTGGAAAACGCGTCGCTGATCACCAAGGCCGATCTGCCGGACGAGCCCTTCCTGCTGAACGTCTGGGGCAGTTACTGTCTGCCCTGCCTGCAGGAGAACCCAATTCTGATGGCCGCGAAAGAGGCCGGTGTCCTGCCGATTGTGGGCGTCAATTACAAGGACAAACTCAATCTGGCCCGGTTGTGGATGGATGACAACGGCAGCCCGTTCGACTTCAGTGTCGTGGACGAAGATGGCCGCCTGGGGATCAACCTTGGCGTATATGGCGCGCCTGAAACCTTTGTGGTCGATGGCAACGGCGTCATCCGCTACAAACACATCGGCGTGATCGACTATAAAGCCTGGGAGCAGGAAATTCTGCCCGCCATCGCCGCAGTCAAAGCCGAGGCCACTCTGTGATGCGTCCTCTCGTGTTGACTTCCCGTACGCTGCAGATGGTAATGCTAGCGCTGTGGCTGACGCTCGGTGCTGGTGTCACGGGCAGTCTTTCCCACAGGGCAGAAGCTGCCATCGACGCGTTTGAGTTCGAATCCGACGAGCAGGAGCGTCGATTTCGCCAGATGTCCAACGACTTCCGTTGTCCGATCTATCTGATGATCATGGACGGCAAGACCGACTATGAGATCGAACAGTTCATGCTGGAGCGCTACGGCGACTTCATTTTCTATCGCCCGCGCCTGATGACCGAAACGCTCCTGTTGTGGTTCGGGCCACTGGCGTTTCTGCTGCTGGGCGGCTGGATCATCGCCGGCATCATTCGCCGTGCACGACCCCAGGTACAGGAAAAAGTAGTCTTGAACGAGGAAGAGCAGGAGCGTCTGCGCACACTGCTGGACGGCGTCAAGCGCGAGTGAGGCGGGCTGTAGCCTGCTGGTACGCGCATTACTGACAAACACAACGAAATCGAAACTTCGCGGCAAAGACCCAAAGGGCATGCCAGCGAGTTCAGGGGGATAATTTGTTCTGGATTTATGCTGCTGCGCTGGCCGTCATTGCCGCGCTGTTCGTGCTGCTGCCCTTGTGGAATTTTCACCGTCGCGGGGTGCAGCAGCTGGCTCAGCGCGAGAATGCGAACCTGCTCATATTCCAGGAGCGCATCGCGGAACTCGAGGTCGAACTCGCCAACGGCACGCTGGAAGAGGAGAACTTCCATGAGCTGAAGCGCGAGCTGCAACGCAGCCTGCTCAGCGATGTCAGCGCCGCCAAGGTCAAGGTTGTTGCCACAGCTGCCGAGAAACCACAATTCTTCACCCGCGCCCGTGTCATTCCTCTGGCCATGGTGGCCCTGATTGTCCCGACCAGTATCGGCCTGTACCTGCAGTGGGGGTACCAGGACGAGCTGGAGTTGGCAACGCTCTTCGAGCGCACAGAGCAGGTCAGCGAAGACCCGCAGGAGATTCGCGATCTGATTTTCAGTATCGGAGCCCTCATCGAGCGTGACAACGAGAACGGTTGGGCGGTGTATCTGCTGGCGCAGAACCTGGCCAACATCGGAATGTTCGCTGAAGCAGCTACCGCACTGGAGCGCGCAAGTGCGTTGATCGAACTACCCCAGGACAAGGTCTCTGTGCTCGGGCAATACGCGTTTCTTGAATTCATGCTCGCGGAACAAGTGGTTACCGAAAAGGTGCAGGGCATCATCGACCAGGCACAGTTGATCGATCCCAACCAGTTTCTGATTCTGCAAGTGCAAGGGCTGGATGCCGAGCGCCGCCAGGACCATCAGGCCGCGATTACCTATTGGCGGCGAATCCTGCAACAGACGCCCCCGGGGCCGGAGTCCGAGCAGGTTCAGGCACGTATCGAGATTGCCCAGCAGGCCCTGGCCGGCGCGGCGCCACAATCTGCCGAGCCTCCAGTGCCCACTGGCGCCCAGGTGCAGGTGCAGGTCTCTCTTGCTGAAGGACTGACGCTGCCGGCGGGCACGCGGGTGTTCGTATCCGCGCTGGACGTCAATGGCCGTGGTCAGCCTCTGGCGGCCCGTGTGCTGAGCGTGGAAGACTTGCCTGTCACTCTGACGCTGAGCGACGCCGATGCCGTCGGTCCCTTCAATATCTCTTCCGCGCAGACGCTCTACGTTGTCGCCACGGCCTCGTCCTCGGGGACGGCGAATGTGCAGTCGGGAGACTATCAGGCGCGCTCGGAGGGCTTCGCCCGCACCGCTGATGCAGCCATGATTCCACTGGTGATTGCTGATCGGGTGCCCTGAGGCGCTGGAATTCATCCGTACCACTTCGACTACAACAAGAAACGGGGGGTTGGCATGTTTGGAATCATGATGGACAAGCCGCTGAACATTGCGGATATCCTGGAATACGCGGCGACATTCAATACTGATTCGCAAATTGTCACGCGTCAGGTGGAAGGCGGAATTCATCGTTACTCCTACGGCGACGCGCTGCGCAGGACGAAGAAACTCGCCAACGCGCTGCGCAGCCTGGACGTGCATCAGGGCGATCGTATTGCCACCCTGGCATGGAACACCTACCGTCATTTTGAGCTCTACTATGCCATCTCGGGCATGGGCGCCATCATTCACACCATCAATCCCCGCCTGTTCGCCGAACAGATCATCTACATCGTCAATCACGCTGAAGACAAATACCTGTTCGTTGACCTGACGTTCGTGCCGCTGCTGGAAGCCATCAAGGACCATATTGCGGTGGTCAAGGGTATAGTGGTGATGACGGATGCGGCGCACATGCCGAGCTCCGGGGTGCTGCCCAATCTGATCTGCTATGAAGACCTGATTGCAGAGGAGTCCGAAGAGTTTGCCTGGCCCGAGTTTGATGAACGCACTGCAGCTGGGCTGTGTTACACCTCCGGCACGACGGGGAACCCCAAAGGCGTGCTGTATTCCCATCGCTCCACCGTGCTGCATGCCGTTTCGGCCTGCCGCTCTTCGGCGCTGAATCTTGGCCCCATGTCCCGTGTGCTGCCAGTCGTTCCCATGTTTCATGTGTGCGCATGGGGAGTTCCCTACAGCGCGCCGATAGCAGGCGCAGGCATCGTATTTCCGGGAGCGGGCATGGACGGCGCGTCGCTGTACGAATTGATTGACGGCGAGAAGGCGACTTCCATGCTGGGGGTGCCGACCGTCTGGCTGGGGCTGCTCAATTACATCGACTCCATCAAAGGCAATCTGGACAGTGTCGAGGATGTCGTGATCGGCGGCTCGGCAGCCCCGCGCTCCATGATGGAAAAATTCCAGGATGTATATGGCGTATTTCCGATTCATGCCTGGGGCATGACGGAGATGAGCCCAATGGGCAGCCTGTGCGCCCGCACGCCCTACCTTGCGCAGGCCGACAAGGAGGCTCGCGCGCGTATCCAGTCAAAGCAGGGCCGCGCCGTGTTTGGCGTGGAGATGCGCATTGTCGATGACCAGGACCAGCCCTTGCCCCATGATGGCAGGACTTTCGGCAAGCTGATGGTGCGCGGCCCCTGGATCGCCAGTGGCTATTACAAGAATGATGATCGCTCGGCCTTCCGCGGCGGATGGTTTGACACGGGCGATGTGTCCACCATCGACCCGGCCGGTTACATGCAGATCGTCGATCGCAGCAAGGATGTCATCAAGTCGGGCGGGGAGTGGATCAGCTCCATTGAACTGGAAAATCATGCCGTGGGGCATCCCGCTGTCGCCGAGGCCTGTGTAGTTGGCATTGCACACCCGCGCTGGGACGAGCGGCCACTGCTGCTCATCGTGCGCAAGGCGGGCGCGCAGGTGAGTGCAGGCGAGCTGCAGCACTTTTTGACCGACAAGGTAGCGAAGTGGTGGTTGCCCGACGATGTTGTATTCGTGGACGCGCTTCCCCATACTGCCACCGGCAAACTTTTGAAGACCGAAGTGCGCTCCAAATTCGCGAATCACTATCTGACCCAGTCCTGACATGACAAACACCACAACTTCAGACACGAACAGCCCAGGCGGCAGCGCAATGCCTGCATTGATTGATTCCTTCGGGCGTCGCGTGGATTACATTCGCCTGTCCGTTACAGATCGCTGTGACTTCCGCTGTGTGTACTGCATGACGGAAGAGATGACTTTCCTGCCCCGCGATCAGGTGCTGTCACTGGAAGAACTTCATATCATTGCGCAGGCTTTTACCGAACTGGGGGTGAACAAGATTCGCCTGACAGGGGGCGAACCGCTGGTGCGCAACAATGTGATGTCACTGGTGGAGAGCCTCGGGCGTTTGCCGGGTCTCAAGGAGCTGCTGCTGACCACCAATGGCGCGCAATTGGACAAATATGCGCAGCCGCTGCGGCAGGCTGGCGTGAATCGCATCAATATCAGTCTGGACAGTCTTGATGCCGAGCGCTTCCGGCGCATTTCCCGCACCGGCAAGCTGGAAAGTGTGCTTGCCGGCGTGGAAGCAGCTCGCCAGCAGAATTTCGAACACATCCGTTTGAATGCCGTAATCATGAAGGGCTACAACGATGACGAAGTGCTGGCCCTTACCGAATACGCGCTGGACCGTGATCTCGACATCGCCTTCATCGAAGAGATGCCGCTGGGCAATGCCTCGGATCATGATCGTGAAAACACGGTGTGCAGCAATGAGTGGGTGCGCGGTGTCATCGCGGCGAAGTATGCGGTGCTGCCGATCAAGGACAAGACAGCCGGGCCATCCCGTTATTACCAGATCCCGGGGCGCAAAAGCCGCATCGGTTTCATCTCGCCCGTAAGTCACAATTTTTGTGGTGACTGCAACCGTGTGCGGGTGACAGTGGAAGGGCGGCTTCTGTTGTGTCTCGGCAATGAACATTCCGTCGATTTGCGCGTCGTGCTGCGCGAACAGAATGGTGGGCTGGAGGGTGTGAAACAGGCCATCATCGGTGCCATGCACTTGAAGCCCGAGCGTCATTTCTTCTATGAGAAAGACCATGTTCAGCCTGTCCGGCTTATGAACATGACAGGTGGTTGAAGCCCTCACTCCTGAATCAGTATTCCAAAAAACCCGCGCGAATCCGCCTCCTTTTCCAGGCTGCAAGGCATCAGATTCGTCGCATTACCGCGGAGACTCCTGCCTTTCATGTCACTAGCAAACTCAGAGAAAAAAACTGAATTCACCCCTGTCAATGTCGCCGTTGTCACTGTGTCTGACACGCGAACGGAAGAGACTGACAAGTCTGGCGCTTACCTTGTGGAGTGCGTGAATGCGGCCGGCCACCGCCTGCTCAGCAAGCAGATCGTGAAAGACGATACCTACAAGTTGCGCGCGATGGTGGCAACCCTGATCGCTGATGACGATGTGCAGGCTGTGTTGCTGACGGGAGGGACGGGCTTTACGTGCCGTGACAACACGGTCACTGCAATTACACCCTTGCTCGACAAGCATATCGATGGCTTCGGAGAATTGTTTCGACAGCTGTCATTTGCAGAGATCGGTTGTTCCACCATTCAGTCACGGGCATTCGCGGGACTTGCCAATGGCACTATCGTGTTCTGCATGCCAGGCTCTCCGGGAGCGTGCAGGACGGCATGGGAAGGTATTGTGTCGCAGCAGTTGGACAGTCGTCACAGGCCCTGCAATTTCGTGGACAAACTCAAGAAGATCGGATGAGGCGACGCGAGGAAAGGAATTCCCGCTGTGAGAGGCTGACGCTCAGATCAAACCTTCACAGCGGGAGAGTGGTGCAGGTGCCGCTGTCTTGTCTTGTTCGCATGTGGGTGACCCCGGTATTTTGATGGTCAATGGCCGTGAGGCCGGCCGGGATCACGCAGCGCCAAGCATTGTGAGCAAAGGCACAGCGACAGAGGCTGCAAAGACAGTGACAGAAATCATTACGGCTCGTGCATTTACAAAAAGTTCGCTCATTGGATACTCCTGATTCAAGGGTTGGTTGAAGTGTTACTTGCTTGCTGCTTTGTAACGGAGCGTATCGTAACACATGTGGGTATATGGGTAACAACTGATATTTTAAGTTATTTATCGTAACGAATATTCGTTTCGTCTCACAGTAATTATTTCTTTTGGTAACACTTTTGATGGAAGAGCCTGAAACATCGACTGCCTTGCGCGGACAGGTGGTCGCGGTCCCCGAAAGCAGGCAACTCGACATTCTCGAAGAGCTGCTGGCCAGGCGAGGTGCCAGCGTCATGCGAGTTCCGCTTGTCGCCATCCTGGATGCACCTGATCCTGCGCCAATCCTGCTCTGGATTGACGAATTCATAGCCACACCGGCTGACTACCTGATCATCCTTACTGGCGAAGGTCTGCGACGTCTGCGCGGCGTGGCCCAGCGGCATGATCGGGAGGAGGCCTTTATTGCTGCCCTCCGGCGTACTTTTACCGTCTGCCGCGGGCCCAAACCCGGGCGAGCTCTCAAGGAAGTCGACCTCAAGCCCGATCTGCTTGGGAAGGCACCGACCACGCCGGGCGTCATAGAGGCGCTGGAGGAGCTTGAGCTGGCTGGCAAGCGAGTCGCAGTGCAATTGTATGGTGAAGAGCCCAACCTGCTGCTGATGGACTATCTGCTTCGCCGCGGTGCCATTGCGAGCAGCGTGGCACCTTATGTTTATGCGCCGCATACGCACGAGGAAAAAGTAGTTGAGTTCTTGCACAGCCTTGCCCGCGGCGACGTCACGATGATGACGTTTACAAGCCAGCCCCAGTACACGCGTCTCGTGGACGTAGCGCACCGGCACGGTATCGAGGATGTCCTGAAGGCTGGCCTCGCCCGCGTAACCGTGGCTGCTGTGGGCCCGGTGGTGGGCGATCAGTTGACGGCTGCTGGCGTGCGCGTCAGAGTGATGCCGGAGTCCCAGTTCTTCATGAAACCCATGGTCACCGAGCTGGTCAGGCTCGTGCGGGCTCAGGCTTCAGTCGCAAAGGAGGTCGGTCTGTGAAAGTCATGACATTGAATTGCAACGGCATTCGATCAGCAGCGAAGAAGGGCTTCTTCGACTGGTTGAAGACGCAGGATGTCGACATTGTATGTCTGCAGGAAACCAAAGCGCAGATCGGTCAGCTGGAAGACGCACAGTACTTCCCGGAAGGGTTTCACTGCTATTATTTTGATGCGCTCAAGAAGGGGTATTCCGGCACGGCGATCTTTTCCAGAAAAAAGCCCGACAGAGTAACGCCCGGGCTGGGCTTTGCGCTGGCAGATGAGGAGGGGCGCTATATCCAGGCTGATTTTGGCAATCTCAGTGTGGCATCACTATATCTGCCATCCGGCTCCAGCGGCGAAGAGCGTCAGTCCTGCAAGTTCTCTTTTCTTCACGATTTCATGAAGCACATGCGCGCGCTGCGGGCAGACAGTCGTCACTACATAATTTGCGGCGACTGGAATATTTGTCACAAGGAAATCGACCTCAAGAACTGGAAATCCAACCAGAAGAATTCAGGTTTTTTGCCCGAGGAGCGCCGCTGGCTGAACACACTTTATGACGAGGCTGGCTGGGTGGATGCGTTCCGGCTGGTCAACAAGCAGCCTGAGCAATACAGCTGGTGGTCGGCGCGCGGTCAGGCACGTGCAAAGAATGTCGGGTGGCGTCTCGACTACCATGTAATCGGCCCCGAGCTGGTCGACACGGTGGAGGCGGCGCAGATTTATACGGGGCAGCAGTTCTCTGATCATGCTCCCGTGATCATGCAATTCAGGATGGATTTATGAGGCTTGGACGGTTGCTGTCAAACACGCGCGTACTGGTGTGCAGTGTGATGTTGCTATGCTGCGCGGGCAGCGCTCATGCCCAGTCCCTCAAAGCCACGATCGTGACAGACAAGGGCACGATCGAAGCCGACCTCAATGAGCGCGCGGCACCCACGACCGTGGCCAGTTTCGTGAATCTGGCTCGCCGCGGATTCTATGACGGCCTCACATTTCACCGTGTCGAGCGCAACTTCGTAGCACAGGGGGGGGACCCGCTGGGCACAGGCACGGGAGGACCGGGGTATCGTTACACTGGCGAGATCGTGCTCAAGCACACGCGCCCCGGCACCCTGTCCATGGCCAACAGCGGTCCAGGGACCGACGGCAGCCAGTTCTTCTTCACGCTGGTGCCAACGCCTCATCTGGACGGCTTGCACTCGGTGTTCGGCAATGTCACCAGCGGCATGGAAGTAGTGCGCAGCATCACCATCACGGGAGATACTACGGCGTTGATGGCACGCAGGAAAGCCGAAGTCGATGCGTGGAATGCCACTCTGGACGTCGGGTTTCCGGCCCTCAGGCCGACAGATTCGGCACCCTGAATCCGTTCAGGGGAGTACCTTGCGGAAGGGTTTGACCGTGACTTTGGCGAAGACGCCCGCCGTGACATAGGGGTCGGCATTCGCCCAGACCTGCGCTTCCTGCAGTGTGTCGAAACTTGCCACGATCAGGCTGCCCGTAAAGCCTGCAGCGCCTGGATCAACTGAATCGACTGCTGGGTGCGGGCCAGCCAGGATGATTCTTCCGGCCTCCACCATGGACTGGAGGCGTTCGAGATGGGCGGGTCTGGCAGCCAGGCGCAACGGCAGGCTGTCGGGGACGTCTTCACAGAGTATGGCGTACAGCATTCCTGGTTTTCCTCGCTGAATTGGGGGTGTTTTGAGGCGCTCATGGTAATCGATTTGCCCGGGGGAGTCTGGTATTGTTCGCCGCGCCGGCCCCGACAGACAGCGCTCCAGCCACTGTCTGCAGACTCCGGCAAGTGATGTTCCCATGGCCCAGCTGCTCCATATCCATCCTCAGAATCCGGAACCTCGCCTCATCAAGCATGCCGTGCGGGTGCTGCTGGAAGGGGGCGTCATCATCTATCCGACGGATTCCACTTATGCACTGGGTTGCTGCATCGGTGACAAGGATGCGCTGGAGCGCATCCGCCGCATCCGGCAACTGGACGACAAGCACAATTTCACGCTGGTCTGCGCCGATCTTTCTTCCATCGCTACTTATGCAAAGGTGCCCAACAGCGCTTATCGCCTCTTGAAGGCGTATACACCAGGTCCATACACGTTCATTCTCAATGCGACGGCCGAAGTTCCGCGCCGTCTCATGCATCCCCGGCGCAAGACCATCGGCCTGCGAGTGCCCGACAATGCCGTTGCTCAAGCCTTGATCGCAGAGATCGGGCAGCCACTGATGAGCACCAGTCTCATTCTGCCGGGCGACCCTGAGCCACTGACGGATATCTATGACATTCAGGATCGTATGGAGCATCTGGTGGATCTCATCATCGACAGCGGCTCTTGCGGGAATGAAGCCACTACCGTGATCGATCTCGCGGAGGGTGCAGCCCAGGTATTGCGCACCGGAAAAGGCGACCCCACCCCGTTCCAGTAGCTTGCCAAGCCCTGCCAACAGAAAATCAATCGTATTCGAACAGCCCATCTGCAATAATGCCGCACTTAAAAATCGGTCAGAAAATCAAGGAGTGAGGGATTGTCTTCCGCCCATTCGCAGCAACGCGTTCTCTCAGGCATGCGCCCGACAGGCAGGCTCCACCTGGGTCATCTGCATGGCGTGCTCAAGAACTGGATTGTGTTGCAACACCAGTACGAGTGCTTTTTCTTCGTCGCTGACTGGCATGCACTGACCACTCACTACAGTGACCCCCGGATTCTCCAGGAAAGTGTGTTCGAGATGGTGATCGACTGGCTGGCAGTGGGCGTCGACCCGAATGCCAGTTCCCTGTTTCTGCAGTCCAGAGTGCCTGAACATGCGGAA
>Ga0255092_1000531_pt1 | contig 14436 bp, 11 predicted proteins | sample Colum_Yuk_RepC_8_2_FD_188454 | JGI IMG/M metagenome (GOLD analysis project Ga0255092, IMG submission 188454) | Freshwater microbial communities from Columbia River, Oregon, United States - Colum_Yuk_RepC_8d | ecosystem: Environmental > Aquatic > Freshwater > River | place: USA: Oregon...
GGGGAGAGCGCGGCAAACTGGGCGTTGCGAATGAGCGCGGGCTGGTCGCTCACGACGGTGGCGCGGAGGGCGGAGTCGGAGCCGAAGACGAAGTAGGCGGCGTTGTCGCGGGCATTGGCATCGGCGGGAAGTTCGAGCGCGCCCCAGCCGAGGCCCTTCGCCGCGCCGAGGTCCACCTTGTGCCGCCAGCGCAGCGCCGCGCCGTCCATGTCGAGTTCGGTCTGCGACTTGACGCCGTTGAGTGTGAGCGCGAGCGGGAAGCGCGCGGGGCTGCTGCCGGCGGGGGCGTTGCGCGCGAGGTCGAGTGCGAGGTTGAGTTCCGCGTCATCCGTCCGGGCGCGACGGAAGACCTCGGCGAGCGTGGCGGAAGTGTTCGGCTCGCGGTCGTCGTCGAAGGCCAGGAGGCGCACGCGGATTCCTTGGGGGAGCTTGCCGAGCTGCGCGGTGACGGCCTTCCAGCGCTCGTCGTCGGGCAGCCAGTTGCTGCGCTGAAGGTCGGAGGCGAGCCAGAGTTCGGCGGCCCCGGCGCGGTTCTCGACGAGCCAGTTGTGCGCGAGCTGAAGCAAGGTTGGCAAATCCGCTGCGGTGTCGGTGGGGCCGGTGAGCGTGGGTTCGAGGAGGGATTTTGCGCTGGCGAGCTGCTGCGGGATGCGCGTGGCGGAGTCGAGCAGGACGAGGTGGGACTTGTCCTGAAATTCGCGCGCGGCCTCGGCGAGGAGTTTCACGGCTTGCTCGCGCTTGGTCACAGTCTGCCCGGCGAGACGCGACTCCATGCTGGCCGAGCGGTCGAGCACGATGACGATGACATCGGGCGCGGGCGAGAGCGTCCAGCCGAGCCAGCCGCCGGCGAGCGGGCGCGCGATGAAGAGCACGAGCGCGAGGACGGCGAGCGTGCGGAAGAGCAGGACGAGCCACTGGCGGAGCTTGGCGTGGCTGGTGGAGGCGCGCGTGGCCTGGAGCAGGAACATCATCGCCGCCCACGGCTGCGGCTTGTGGCGCAGGCGGTTGATGAGGTGGATGACGACCGGCACCAAGACCAGCGGCAGGCCCCAGAGGAGGAAGGGTTGGAGGAAGGTCATCGGTTAGTGCGCGCCGACTTGATGCGCGCGCTCGGTGAGGAAGTCGGCCAGCACCTTGCCGGGTTCCTGGTCGGTGACGACTTCGCGGTAGTCGGCGTTGAATTCGAGGCAGGCCTGGCGGAGGCGGGCGCGGTGGGCGTCGAAGGCGCGGAGGTATTCGTCGCGCACCATTGCCGGCTCGGTCACGAGGCTGAAGGGGCTTTCCAAATCCTGGAAGCGCAGCGGGCGGTCGAACTTGAACTCCATCTCCATCCGGTCGAGCAGGTGGAACACGGCGAGGTCGTGCTTCTGGAAGCGCAGGTGTTGCAGGCAGCCGAGCAGCGGCTCCAGCTCGCAGAAGAAGTCGGAGAACACGATAACCAGTGCGCGGCGGCGGATTTTCTCGGCGAGGTCGTGGAGCGCGCGAAGGATGGTCGTGGGGCCGCGCGGTTCGAGGGCTTCGAGGGAGTTGAGGATTTCCTGAAGGTGCGCGGGGTTGCGACGTGGCGGGAGCTCGGGCGACGCGTTCTCGCCGACGCAGTAGAGGCCGGCGGCGTCGCCTTGCTGGACGGCGAGGTAGGCGAGCGTGCCGGCGAGCTGACGGGCGAAGGCGAACTTGCTCGGGCCGGTCTTGCCCGCGAAGGCCATCGAAGCGCTGGCGTCGAGGATGAGGCAGCAGCGGAGGTTCGTGTCCGCCTCGAACTCCTTCATGTAGTAGCGGTCGGTGCGGCCGAGCACTCGCCAGTCGAGGCGGCGCAGGTCGTCGCCCGGCACGTAGCTGCGATACTCGGCGAACTCGACGCTGGAGCCGCGATGCGGGCTTTTGTGATGGCCGGAGACGCTGCCCTCCATCGCGAAACGCGACACGAGCGGCAGGTGCGCGAGCTGCGCGAGCACCTGCGGGTCGAGGAACGAATGGGGTTTCTCCTCAGCCACGCTTTACTTCCTCCCCCGCAATTCCCCCAGCAGCCGCTCGATAATCTTCGGGCTTGTCATGCCTTCGGTCTGCGCCTGGAAGTTGGTGAGGATGCGGTGCGTTAGGACGGGCTGGGCGACGGCTTCGATGTCCTCCATGCGGACGAGGTAGCTGCCGTTCAGGACGGCGTGGGCCTTTGCGCCGCGGATGAGATACTGCACGGCGCGCGGGCCGGCACCCCAAGTGACCCACTTCTTAATCCACGCTGGCGCGGAGGCGTCGGCGGGGCGGGTCATGCGGACGAGGTCCACGGCGGTGTCGTAAATGTGGTCGGGCACCGGCACGCGCTGGATGAGCTGCTGGAAGGCAATGACCTGCTCGCCGGTGATGAGCTTTTCCAGTTTGGCGTGGGCGGCTCCGGTCGTGGCGCGGGCAATCTGGCGCTCCTCTTCGATCGTCGGGTAGTGGACGTGGATGAAGAACATGAAGCGGTCGAGCTGCGCCTCGGGGAGCTGGTAGGTGCCTTCCTGTTCGATGGGGTTCTGCGTGGCGAGCACGAAGAAGGGCTCGGGCAGTTTGAAGATTTTGCCGCTGGCCGTTACCTTGTGCTCCTGCATGGCTTCGAGCAGCGCGGACTGGGTCTTGGGCGGCGTGCGGTTGATTTCGTCGGCGAGAACGATGTTCGCGAACACGGGGCCTTTCAGGAAGACGAAGGCGCGTTTGCCGGTGTCCGTGTCCTGGAGAATGTCCGTGCCGGTGATGTCGCTGGGCATCAGGTCGGGCGTGAACTGGATGCGGTTGAACTGGAGGCTCATCACCTCGGAGAGCGCCTGCACCATCGTGGTCTTGGCGAGGCCGGGCACGCCCATGAGCAACGCATGGCCGCGCGCGAGAATGGCCATGAGCAGTTCTTCGATAACCTGTTCCTGCCCGATGATGACCTTGGCGACCTCGGCGCGGAGCTGCGCGTGCAGCGTGCGCATGGCGTCGATGGCGGCGACATCGGCGTCGGAGACTTGCGGCGGGGTCGAAACAGGGGCGGGCGCGTCAGGCATATCGTGGTGGTGAATTTGCAGCGGACATTAGCGACGAGGCTTCGGGGTGCAAAGGAGTTTCACGGCGAGCTTTGTCGCGGGCCGACCTGGGCCTGGCTTTGCGCCATCCGGACGCCGCCCGGAATCAGCGTTGGAAATGCAGCCGGACGCGCAAGGGGACTTGATCGATGATCAAGGCGCTGCTGGTTTGGGTGATCTTCAACCCGGCCGGCTCGACCGATTGCAGCTTCCATGCGGGTGGGATTTGCAGAGGCAGGCCATTGAGCGGCTGCGGTGCCGTGAGGGTGATGTGGGCGGAGCCGCCGGTGAGTTCGGCGTCCACGGATACCTCGTTGCGCGCGATCCACCAGGAGGCGTATTCGTTCAGCGTGCCGAACCAGGCGAAGTGCTGCACCGCGACGACGAACTCCTGCTCGAACTGCAACTTGTGGCCCAGAATGTCCGGGTGGATGAGGATGTTCATCAAGCCACCGTAACGGGCGAGCTGGTGGGCGAGGGCAATCGCTTGCGGCAGACGCTCAAACAGGAGCGGCTTCTCCTCGTCCTCAATGGCCACGGGGAATTCGAAGATGGGCGTTTCCGCGACCTGGCGACGGTCGTAAACAAGCTGAAAGGGCAGGTGAGTGAGCGAGTCGTTTGCGGTCACCGAGGAGCTGAAGCGGTAGCCGGTGGCCACGAGCGCCTGGGGCAGGGAATACGGGTTGCTCAAGTGGCCCGGACGGAAGGAAACAATTTCCTGCCCGCCCAGCTTCTCCAGCAGGAACTTGCTCACGCGCAATTCGCCGAGCACGGAGGCCCCCAGCGTCAGGAGCGGCGTGCGCACAAAGGGCTGGTAATCGGGGAAGCGCTCCGTCCCCGTGCCGAACGGGAAGCTCGAAAAGCGCATGGAGTGGCAGACAGTATGGCTGGCCAGCTCATGCCCGAGGGCGCGGAGGCGCTGGAGAACGGGCACCGCGCCCTCGCCAAAAAAGGCGATGTCGTTGAAGTCCCGGAGATACTTGGTCTGGACGAAGTAAGTCGCCCGCACCCCCGCGCCGGCCTCATACTCCGCATAGGCTAGGGCATTGGTGACAGAGCGCGCATAATCCACGTCGTGGGTGATCACCACCGGAAGCTTCCGGCCAAAGGGCACGGTGCCCAGCGTGACCGGCAGGGGCGCGGTCGCGGTGTAGAGCTCCTTGAACAGGCGCAGCAGCACGTCCAGCGAGGGCTCGAACTGGTTCACATAGGCACGGGCGATGCCTTCCTCGCGATTGTGATAGCCAATCGTCAGCAGGTAACCGGGATCAAAGCCCAGCGCGCAGGCATAGCCGGCCTCCCAGGGCCGGAGCAGAATGGCCGCGGTCCCATCCTCATACACCGCCAGCGGCGGCACGACGGGTCCGGTGTAATGGCGCTTGCCCGCAATGGCAGAGGGGTTGCTCGGCTCGGCCACACGGATGACACGCTCGTGCGGATGCGTGAAGCCGGCGGTCAGCGCATGCTGGGTGGCAAAGCCGATTTCATAATGGCTGGAGGAGGCGACGACCTCGCGAAAGCCGAAGAGATCCTCCAGCCCACCGCCCAGCACGTTGGCGGCGATGAGGCTGCCACCGGTTCTTGGATGCGCGGCCAGCGCACGGATTGCCGTTCCGTCCAGCACGGCGCCCGACAATTCGGGATACACGAACACGACGCGATGGGCGAGGGCCTGAGCCGTGTTGGTGGTGAGGAGGAACGGCACCCCAATGGTTCGAAGCCCATGGGCCAGGCCAAGCCAGGCGGAATCCGTCTTCGTGAGCAGCACGGCCAGGCGATTCGTGCCACCGGCGCTGTAGCGATGCCAGTCAGTTGGGAGCGGCGGCGGCACGGAAGTGTCGTGCAATGGACCGCGCAGGGTCGGAAACGGCAGCGCCTCGCGAACGGGCAGCGCTTCCGGCAGACTGGCGCTGTCGGTGGCGGACGGGCCGTCCACGGGATCCATGACGGTCTCCAGCGCCTGATTCGCCGTCCACAGCAGCAGCGCCAATGCGACTGCGCCAGCAACGCCAAAGTAGAGCCAGTTTCGCTTCATGCGCTGCGCCGCGCGGCGGATTCCGAGGGAGATGCCACCCCGTTTTCATAAACTGCATTCCGCGCCGCGTCGAGCCGGATGCATCCATCCCAATGGCCCTCGCTCGCTGGGAGAGAACCAACGGCCGCGCTTTCAGACCCTGAACCCGTGCCGGCGGCTGGCAGCCGCCGCGTTGCAGGTGAATTGCTCAGGACAGTTACGAACTGCGTCGCCCACGGACGGCGGTTGCAAACCTTCATGGGTAAGCCCCACTGCTCAAAAGCTGCATGAACCAGGGCGGAGCGCCAAGCATCGCTCGGTGCTCTGGTCAGCGGTCGGCGGATGTGGGCGTCCGCGCTCTACCAGCGACGGTTCTTGAAGAGGCCAGAGAAAGGGAAGTTGCGAGCGGACCAAAGCGCGCCGGCTGGGCATCAACGTTGTTCAACCCGCCAGCGGTGCCAGCGGGCTGAAGCGCGAGTTCCAGAATCAGAACAAGCTCGACTGCTTCCCGCCCGCCGGCTTCAGCCCAAGCTTCTTGAAACTCAACTCCGTCGCCACGCGGCCCTGCGGAGTGCGTTGGAGATAGCCCTCCATGATGAGATAAGGCTCATAGACCTCCTCGATCGTGTCCGGCTCCTCGCCCACGGCGACGGCAAGCGAGCTCACGCCCACCGGCCCGCCGCCGAACTTGACGATGACGGTTTCGAGAATGCGCTTGTCCATCTCGTCGAGGCCGTTCTGATCGATCTCCAGCATCGCCAGCGCCTGGTCGGCGACGGGCTCGGTGATGCGCCCATCGTGACGGACCTCCGCGTAATCGCGCACGCGGCGGAGGAGGTTGCCGGCGATGCGCGGGGTGCCGCGACTGCGCCGGGCGATTTCAAGCGCGCCGGCCTCCTCCATCTCCACGTTGAGCAGGCGCGCGGCGCGCAGGATGATTTTCTGGAGCTGCGCGGCATCATAGTAGTCCAGCCGCTCGCGCATGCCGAAGCGGGTGAGCAACGGCGCGGAGAGCAGACCGCTGCGGGTGGTCGCGCCGATGAGGGTGAAGCGCGGAAGATTCAGCCGCACGCTGCGGGCGTTGGGCCCCTGGTCAATGATGATGTCCAGCTTGAAGTCCTCCATCGCCGGGTAGAGATACTCCTCGATGGTCTTCTGGAGCCGGTGGATTTCATCAATGAAGAGGACATCACCTTCTTCCAGATTGGTCAGCAGACCGGCGAGGTCGGCGGCCTTTTCGATGGTCGGGCCGCTGGTGGCCTTTACGTTTGCGCCCATCGCCTTGGCGAGGATGTTCGCGATGGTCGTCTTGCCCAGGCCGGGCGGACCGCTGAGCAGAATGTGGTCGAGCGCCTCACCGCGGCGCTTGGCGGCCTCCACGGAGATTTCGAGCCGCTCCTTGACCTTGGCCTGGCCGGTGAAGTCCGCGAAAACCGACGGCCGCAGCGTTGTTTCCAACACCGTGTCGGGATTGTTGAGCGTGGCAAGCGCGCGGTCGGCCATCGCGCGAGAGGATGCGAGAGCGGCGGCGGCAGCGGCAAGTTACTTCTCCGGCGGAGCGGTCTTTTCAGAGGCCGCCTTGGCATCTGCCGGGGACGCGCCCGGCATTTGAGCGCCCTGCTGGATCCAGCGAATGACGTGCATCACCTCTTCCGGCGTGAGCGAGCCTTTGCCGGCCGGCGGCATCACATCGTCATCGCCGGGCGGCAGGAGGATGAGGCGGACGAGGTTGCTGGCGAAGGGGTCGCCGGGCTTCACCGCGAGCTTTTCGCTGTCGCCGCCCTTAAGCGCGATGGCGGGCTGGTCCATGCGATACTTGCCCTTCTGTTTCTCCGGCCCGTGACAGCTCAGGCATTTGGTGTCGAAAACCGGCTTCACCTTTTCGAGGTAGAACTTCTCCTGTTCGTTGCCACCGCCGTTCGCCGACCCGGGAGTTAGTTTCTCCTCCTCGACGAGGGCTTTCACGAACTCCGGCGCGTTCTTGGTGAGGTAGTTCGAACCATGGGTGAGGTTGCCGCCCTCATGTCCCGCGATGATGAGCAGGACGATGTTGCCCAAGAGCAGAAAACGATAGCCGCCGCGCAGCAGGGTCCGCGGTGCATCCGACGGGGTTTCGTGATAACCCAGCCATTGGAGCCAGAGCGTGACCACGGTGAGCACGCCCACGGCAATGCCGTAGTTTTTGTGCGCGGCCAGGGTTTGCGGGTCATACTCCGCGCCGGTCGCGCGCAACAGGCCCAGCACGATGGTCAGCACCGTGGTGACGACGCTCAGGGCGAGCATCAGGGTGATGACCGGCTGCACCTCGGCCTTCCGCCGCCAGAGGTAGTAGAGATCCACCAGGAAGGCCATCGTCACGAAGCCGATGGGAAAGTGCAGCAGGATGGAGTGGAACGGGCCAAGAAACGGCTGCCAGCGGAAGACGCCATCGCCCTCGGCCGCGCGCAGCTCCGGGGCCAGGCCGAAAGCCACAACGGCGACGGCCAGCAGCCAACCGCCCAACCGCTTCGCACAAAATGCTTTGCTCATAAGGTTCAAGATGCCACCGCGCCAGTGTTGGAGCACAACGGGGCTTGCCGGTGGATTCGACTGGATCCGGGGGGGTGGCGGCTGTGCGGATCTTGTCCAAGCCAACGCCATGATTGGCGTGGTGGCTACTGCACGACGAGGTCGAGCGGCAGGCTGCGATTCAGCAAGGGGCCAAGCTGCGCGGTGAGTTCGGCCCAGGTGAGATTGGCGGCGGCGAGGACCAGCGGCCGGGGCGAGGCAAGCTGGCCGTCTGCCAGCAGCGCCTCCAAGGCCGCTGCATGCGGCAGCGCAGAGAAGGCGAGCCGCGGAATTTCGGCAGTGCTGAACATCGCCTCGATGCCCGGCCGCTGCGGGTCGGCGAGGCGGCGGGCCACGGCGAGCTGCGGCGTGTTGCCCGCCTTGGTCACCCGCAGGACCAGGTTGGCGGGAATCACCGCCTCGGGAAAACTCACGTTGGCGAAGGCGGTCGAGTCAGCGTTGAAGACCGGCGTCGCCGGCGCGGCGGCGAGGTCATTGCGCACGGAAGCGATTGCGCCCAGCGCTGCGGCCACATGACGCAACGGCGTGGCCGGCTCCGGCTTCAACCCAACGCCCACGTCCCAGCCCAGATGATGACGGAGCGAGAGGACTTCCCGGAGTTGTTCGGCCACCGGCAGCGCGCGGTGCTTGAAAACGGCAGCCACGGCGACCTCGCTGAAATGAAACTGGCCGTCCGGATCGATCCGCAGGCTCAAGTCCACGCGGCCGGGCTTGGGCGAAAGTGGTTTCAACGCAGCCGCCGTGCGGAGGTCGGCCGCCAGCCGGGCAGCGGCAGGCGAAAGCGCGGCGGTGTCCACACTGTGCAAGGGGGCGGCTATTTCACCGAGGTAGATGCGCAGGAGCTTGAGCGGGGCGTTGCGCGCGCCCGTGAGCGGTTTGTCGGCGGCGGCCCGGAGCAGCTCGGTGACGGCCGCGCCATCGAGCTGCCAGGTCAGCGGAATCGAACTGGAAGGCACGCGCAGATCGGAGCCGTTTTCGCGGAGGTCCATGAAGACGGAGTATTGGCCAAAGGGCTCGCCGACCATGAGATCGTGACTGAAGGGCACCGCGCGCTCGACCGTGCCGCCGGACGGAATCACCAAGGTCTCCGGCGTCCCGAGCGATGGTTCGGAGAGCGGCACGACGCGCACGCCGTTCGTGGTGACAATCCAAAGATCCAGGCACGCCGGCCAGTCGAGGCGTTGCTCGCTGCGGCTGGTGTTGGTGAGCTTGAGCTTCAGCGGCTGGGGCTCGAAGGGCGCCAGCCGCGCCGGTCCGGCAAGCTGGAGCGAGAGCTGGCGGGCAGCGGTGCGGGCCGGGCGCTCGGCCAGATAGTCGGCCACCGAGAGCAGGCTGAGATCGAGCTCCGGCGTGAGGGTGCGGCCGTTCCAGAGCGCGACGCCACGCGGCATCTGCGGGCGTTGCTTGGGATGCACGCCGAGGTAGTGCGCGCGGACCTTGTAGTCGCCGGTGAACTCGGCCTTCACCCAGTCGGCGAGCAAGGTGCCAAACTCCTGCGTCGCGCCCGGGGCGAGCCGGACCGCGCGGGCGAACTGATGCGCCAGCGACGGGCCGGCCACGGTGGACTCGACGGTGAGTTCGTCGAGCTTGCGGGTCTGTTTGCAGTGATCGCACTTGGGGCTGTAGATGCCCGGTCCGGGACCGAGGTGCGCCAAGGCCACCTTCGCGGGCGGCGGCGGCCCCTGCCGTTTCATCTCCACCTTGCCGTTGTTGCGGCAGCAGCCTTCCCACATGAAGGCGAGCATCTGGGTGGAGGTGTTGGTGAACCGCCAGATCAGGGGCGTGGGATCGCCAATGACATGGGTCTGCGCCGGCGGGATGGCGATGGTGACGCGGATGGGCTCATTGGTGGAGGCCGGGGCCGCACCAGGGCGAATCAACGGGGGCACGGCTGGCTGGGCCGCTGCCAAGGCACATCCTGCCAGCCACACGGCGAGCAGGAGCGCAGTGTTCACGCCGCAGAAAGCTGGATCGAAAAAGTGCCGTCCGAAGACTCCTGAAGTGCGCGCGCTTCTGCGGCCTGAAGGCCGCGCTCCTGGCCCTCGGTTCAACTTCAACTTCGGGATTCGGATTGAAAGCAGCCCACGCATCTAAGGATTGTTAGCACGGAATGCCATGCCGGGCGAATGGCACGGAAGTTATCACGGCCCGGGCGGCTAACCGCCCAGCAGCATCGTCGGGTTCTCGCGGTCCTGATCCAGCTTGAAGCGCGGGGCGGCCTTGAGGTTGAACGTAAAGCCGATGGTGTAGTCCATCGAGCCGTTGCGCTGGTCGCGGATGCGCAGGGTGAGCGCGCCCACCCAGCTCCGGAAGTCGCGGTAGATGGAGTATTGCTGCTCTTCCAGCCGGCCGTCGCGGGACTCGAAGAAATGCCGGGTGCGCAGCGCGTAGTTCTCGTTCACGCGGTAGTAAAAGCTGGAGGTGAACAGGTTGTTGCCCAGGCCGCCGAGGAAGAGTGGGTCGGTGCGCACGTAGCGGTGGCCAAGAGCGAGGCTCCAATGATCCTCTGGTGTGAACGTGACGCGATGATCGGCGATGCGCCACCGGCCGTTGTCCACGTCAAACCGGTTTTCGGAGGTGAACGTGAGCCAGTCGCGCGGCTTGAAGTCGAGGTCGGAGAAGACATCCGCGAAGGTGCCCTGGCCGGCACGGGGCTTCAGGCGCCAGTCGGTGTAGAGCGCCCAGTTGAGCAGCGTGTCGATGCGGTCGTTGCGCTTGGTCTGGAGCAGGTTCCGCACGCTGAAGCGGAAGACGTTCTGGCTGTCCACGGCGTCGATGGCGTTGTAGTCGGGGAACTCGATGGGCAGCAGGCGCAGCGTGGGCACCTCGTAATCGAACTGCGGCAGCGTGGTAGGCAGGCGATTGGGCGAGGGCACGTAGGCGTAGTTGATGCTGGGCTCAAGAATGTGGCGCAGGCCCTTGCCCTGGAACAGCGGGAGATCCTTGTTTGGCAACGTGCGATGGAGCTTGGTGGTGATTTCCACGCCGGTGTTGAAGACTCCGCGGTTGGCCTCGGTGGTGGCCGCGCCCCGGCCTTCCGACTCGCCATAGTGGGTGAGCCGGCCGCCTACGCGCGGTGTGACGTTCAACCAGCCAAAGAAGTTCTGCGGCAGGACGACCTGATGATATGTGTCCGCCCGTGAGGCCGCGAAGCTGGGGAAAATGTTGTCCGCAAACTCGTGCTTGTAGTAGCCCGCCGTGCTCTCGCTCTCGTAGTAAAGCGGCGTCACCCCGATTTGCTGGCGGAAGCCGGTGAGCTTCACGTCCGGGAGGCGCTCAACGGTCTCGAAGAAGTCGTTGATGCGGGGCTGGACCAGCAGGTTCAGGCTCCAGTTGGACCAGAGCTGGTTCACCTCCAAGAAGGAGTTGGGCTGGATGTTCTGCCGATACTCCTGCTCGATGAAATCGCGGATCAGGAAGGCGTCACTCTGCTCGCGCACCACGGCCTTGACGGTCAGGTTGGTGCGGATTTCCACGCGATGGGAAAAGCTAAGGCGATGGCGATCGTTGTTGATCGGGCCACCCACGCCGTTGGTGCCGGCGCGGTCGTCGTGCGTGTAGTAGAGCTTCAGCGAGCCCTGTCCCCAGCGGCCCGCGTCGTAGTTGAAGTCCGGTCCCACGCCCACGCCACGGAGCTGGCGATAGTCCAGGTGCAGGTCCACGGCGAAATTCGTCGTGAAGGCGCGATGGTAGGTGCCTAACGCATAAGGTCCGTAGAGGCTGCGATAGCCGGGCGTGAGCACCCAGTAGTCCTCGTGCGTCTTGAGGGACCGCGTGTATTTCGGCCAATACATCACCGGCACATCGCCCAGATAGAGGGTGGCTTCGTGCGCCTCGAAGCGTTCCCCCGGGACGATGACCAGCGAACGGCAGCGCACGCGGTAGCTGGGGTTGGCCACGTCGTCCGTGGTGAAAAACGTGTTGGTGGCAGTGTAGAGGTTGTTCGTGGTCGCCGCCTGGAGGGAGAAGCCGCCGAGGAACAACGGCGCGGCCCCGCTCCTAAACTCCTCGGCCTTGATGACCTTGGACTTGAAATTGTAGGCCAGTTGCTCGCCGCGCCAGATTTGGCCCTCACCCCGGAGGAAGACCGAGCCCTCCGCCTGCACGTCGCCCGTCCGTTGGTTCAGCGAAACCTGCTGCGCGGTGAGTTCAGCGGCCTTGCCCTGTTCATTCTCATAGCGCACCAGCACCCCGCCCTGGGCCTTGACCACGCCGGTGTTGAAATCAAATGCCTGGGTGCCGTCCTTGGACAGGAGCTTGACCTCGTAGCGACCGCCAGATTCCGCCGCGCCCGCCACCAGCCCGGTGAGGCAGATCACCAAAGCCAGCCAAGGGAGGAAAACGCGTGGTTTCATGCGGCGCGAGTGAAACAAACGCCCCCGGCACTGCCAAGCGGATTCCCCAGCGAGACCGGTTGCGGCTGGGTGCGATCGCTTTGCCCTGACTCCTGAAAAACGCCTTGCGAAACCGATGCCCGAGTCCAGTCTGGCTGCGAATCACTGCAATCCGATGACCACGCGTCCAGCTCCATCACGGTCGGGGTTTACCCTGATCGAACTCCTCGTGGTCATCGCCATCATCGCCATTCTCGCCGGCATGCTGCTGCCGGCGTTGGCGAAGGCAAAAGCCAAAGGCAAAGCCATCCAGTGCCTCAACAACAACCGCCAGATCTGCATCGCCCAGAAGCTTTACCTTGATGACGCCGACGGCCGGTTCGTTTTCCTCTGGCGCAATCCCCGGAATCCCGCCGAGGCCGGAGAGCCGACCCTGGGCGAGAGCCTCGTCGCCAACACCGGGGTGATTTGGTGGCCGGACAAGCTGTCCCGCTACATTCCTGGCAACCCGCAATCCTTCAACTGCACCGCCCTCACCCAGCCGGCCCTCCAATCCTTGGGCGGTTCTACCAGCACGACCAACTTTCTGGGCGTGGCCATGAACCACGCCGAGTTTGGCGTCACGGTCACCGTCCCCACCCTCATGCGCAGCATCCGCGAAGCGGACGTGGCCAAACCGGCTGCCTCGATCTATCTCTCGGACTCATCGCGGATCAGCAACCCAACGGAGCCAAACCCCGACCGCTGGCTGGAGATGCTGGGCTGGGCCTCGGTTTACTTTCGTGCTCCCAGTGACAGCTCCTACGCCAGCATCGATCCCACCCGCCTCGTCGGCCGTCACAACCAGCGCGCCCCGTGCGGTTTTGTGGATGGCCACGTGGAAGCCATGCGCCCCAGCGACACCGGTATGCAGTATCCGGCCGGTGATCCGCGTGCACTGTGGGATAAACTTTAGCCGCGCACTCTTCTTTCTCCTGACTATGTCCTCACGCCTCCTCCCCGGTTTGCTCGTCCTCACCCTGCTTGCCTTCGGCCCGGCAACCGGTTGCACCCGCAAGAAGCAAAACGCCGCTCCGCCGCCCGCGCCGAAAGCCTCAACCGCGGTCACGCCGGAAGAGAAACTGGCGGAACTGCACGCCGCTCTGGAGCTGTGGACCTTCCAGCGCAACCAACCGCCCAAGGATCTGAACGAGCTGGTCACCACCGGCTACCTGAAGCAGTTGCCCACGCCGCCGGCGGGCAAGAAATTTCTCTTCGATCCCGCGAAGATGCGGGTGAGCCTGGTCGCCGAGTGAGGCGGACCTCAATCCAACTCGCCAAGTGCATGCAGGACCACCCGGATGCGCAGGCTCGTGGCGTCGTTCATGTCCAACAACCACGCGGTGGTTCGGCCTTTGGGCGTCCGGCCCACGATGCGGACACCTTCAAAGACAAAGTGCTCCTCCCATTGATCGCGGCGCGGGTGAAAAAGGGAAACCACCTGCCCGGTGTCGGGTTCCACCCCGGTCAGATTTGTGCCTTTGTGCAGATTGCAGGCGGGGCAGGCCAGCGCAAGGTTGTCAGCCGTGTCGCCGCCTTGGTGCTGGCGTGGGATCACGTGTTCGATGTGAAAACGTAACTCCGAGAACGTTTGGGGCAGCCGGCAATACTCACAGCGTTGTCCCGCCCGCTCGCGGACGAACTCGCGAAGCTTCGCGTCCATCAGACAGCCTGAGGCCGATGGAGAAACGCATGCGCTTCGGCCTTGAGCACGCCCAGCAGGGAGTTGGCACGCACCAGCGACGAAAGTTCGACCTGCTCCTCGGCACTCAGTGTGCCTGCCGTGTTTTTGTCCGCCAGTTCATCGTAACGGGCTTGGATTTCCTCGTCCGCCTTTACGCGCAGGAGGGCTTGCGCCAGTTCCACACTCAACTCCCGGCGCAACGGGCGCAGCAACCGCTCCAAACTGCCCGTGTCATTCACGTTGACCATTGGCGGAAACTTAGCTCGCTGCGGAGTTCAGACAAGGCGCAATTTCACACCGGCATCTGCAACCCCACCTTCTCCGCCACCTGCGCCACGTCTTTGTCACCGCGACCGGAGAGGTTCACGATGATGAGCTTGTCCTTGCCCAGTTTGGGCGCGCGCTCCATGCAGGCGGCGACGGCGTGCGCGCTTTCCAGCGCGGGGATGATGCCTTCAAGCTGCGCTAGCTTCATGAACGCGGCCAGCGCCTGATCGTCTGTGGCGTAGCCGTATTCCACGCGGCCTTCATCGCGGAGCCATGCGTGTTCGGGGCCGACCGCGGCGTAGTCGAGGCCGGCGCTGACACTGTGGGTGGATTGAATCTGGCCGAACTCGTCCTGGAGGATGTAGCTGCGTGTCCCTTGCAGCACGCCGAGCGAGCCGCCTTGAAAACGCGCAGCGTGCTGCTCGGGCTGGATGCCCAGACCGCCGGCTTCCACGCCGAGCATCTTCACCGAGGTGTCGTTGA